>RCUP01000096.1_pt1 | contig 96283 bp, 88 predicted proteins | sample 2166341 | NCBI WGS metagenome assembly RCUP01 (sample SAMN09932325, study PRJNA488358) | compost metagenome | isolation source: compost soil in succinonitrile-enriched | place: Germany: Experimental Botanical Garden | reverse complement strand
CCATCATCCGCTGCGGCACGGCCCAGGTCATGAACAGATCGCCGCCCAGAACCGACAGGCCGTCGGCGGGGCGGATCAGGACGGGCAACAGCAGGTCGGCCCCGTCGCCGCCGCCGCGCTTCAGCCGGATTTTATCGCCGGTGCGAACGCCGGGCGGAGCGTGGACCAGCAGGGTGCGAGCGCCAACCACCACGCGAACGCAGCCGCCGCTGATCGCCTGCATTGGCGTCAGGGTCAGAAGCGGGGCGGGGGCGGGCGGCTGGACGAAGGGTCTGGTGTGGCCGGGGGGCGCGGGCAGGGCCAGGGTCTGGGCCTGCAATAGACGATAGGCGGCGATGACGCGGCGGAACGTCTCGGCGTCGCCGCCGGGCGCGTCGGGGCGCGCGGCCTTGACCGCCACGCGGAAGGCCGCGACTAGGCCCTCGGCGCCGACCGGGCCGGTCAGGCCCAGAAGCGACCGGGCGTTTTCAAGAGTGAGGGTGTCCGCGCGCATGAGGTCAGCCTCGGGCCAATATGGTCAAGGCCGGGTTAACCCTGTCGACGGAAAGGAAAATTTCAGCTTATGGTGAAGCTTGCCGTTGAGCCCTAGTCCACAGCTGATGACGTAGGGGAAATGCGGGTGTAGAGAATCAGCCATGACCCAGCCCTTGATCCCGCCCAGCCCGTCTGCCCAGGACTATGCCGCGCAACTGGCGGCCAATGCGGATGAGACCATGTTCGAGCGTTCGGAGCCTTTCGGCCTGTTCGCCGAGTGGCTGGAGGCGGCCAAGGCGGCCGAGCCGAACGACGCCAACGCCATGACTCTGGCGACGCTGGACGCCGAGGGGATGCCGGATGCGCGGATCGTTCTGCTGAAGGATGTGGATGCGCGCGGCTTCACCTTCTTCTCCAATCAGGAGAGCGCCAAGGGCGAGCAGCTTTGGGCCCATCCGGCGGCGGCCCTGGTCTTTCACTGGAAGAGCCTGCGCCGTCAGGTTCGGGTGCGCGGCGTGGTCGAACCCGTCAGTTCCGCCGAGGCGGACGCCTATTTCGCCAGCCGGGCGCGCGAAAGCCGTATCGGCGCCTGGGCCTCGGACCAGTCGCGACCGCTGGACAGCCGCGCCGTGCTGGAGGCGCGCGTGGCCGAGCAGGCGGCGGGTTTCGACGGGCAGGACGTGCCGCGCCCCGATCACTGGAGCGGCTGGCGGGTCGTGCCGCAACAGATCGAGTTCTGGCGCGATCGCGCCTTCCGGCTGCATGATCGTTTGCGTTTTGACCGCGACGGCGACGCCTGGCTGCGGACGCGCCTCTGGCCCTAGGCGGGGACGCTAGACCGCGTAGCGGGCCAGGAAGGTTTCGACCGCATCCTCGGCGATGGCGCGGGGCGTCCGTTCGGCTACGACGTCGTCGCCGGTCACCAGGGGGACGAAGAAGACCGGGTGCTCGATCATGCCCATCAACTGGCCGGCGGCCCAGGAGGGCTTGTCCACCTTCATCTGTCCGGCGGCCGTCATCTCGACCAGCATGCCGATCAGGATGGCGCCGAAATCGGAACGGCCGCGTTCGAAGAAGCGCATGGCGATCGCCTCGAATCGAGGCCGCTCGGCCAGGACCAACCGAAAGACCGATCGGACGAAGCTGTTGCTCATGAATTCGGCATAGCCGCCGATGAATTCGTTCAGGCGTTCGCGCGGCGTGCCCGACGTCGTGTGCACCGCCGCCATGTGACTGGCGAAGTCTTCGGAAGCATTGTCGATCACCGCTTCAAACAGGACGGCCTTGCTGTCGAAGAAGGCGTAAAGTGTCGCGGTCGAAACCCCCGCCTCTCGCGCGATAGGCTCCATGCGCGTGCCGGCATAACCCTCGTTGATGAAGTGTAATCGCGCCTGTCGCACAATGGCGGAGCGCCGAGGATCGTCGAGATCGTGGACCAGTGCGGTCATCAGTACATACCCGGAAAGAGTATGGATAACGTGCCTTTAAAATGCCTTGATTGCAACATGTAACATGGTTTTGCGAATGCAAATCAACTAGCGATGCCAAGTCGCTAGAAGCGGATGGGCCAGGACCGGCGCGGCCAGACGAACGACCGCCTGGGGATCTTCCAGCCGCACCGCCGCCGTGGCGTCGGCGACGATGAAGTCGGCGTGGGTGCGCGAGGGCTCGGTCCAGCGTTCGTGTCCGGGGCGAACGGTCAGCAGATACTGGTGGATGACGGATTCGGCGGTGCGCCCGCGCTCGGTCTGATCGCGCAGCAGGCGGCGGATGAAGCGGATGTCGGCCGGGGTGTCGACGAAGACCTTGAGGTCGAACAGGGCCGTCAGGGCGGGGGTGCATAGGACATGGGCGCCTTCGACCACCACCACTTCGGCCGCGGGGATGGGTTCGCCGCCCGGATCGCGGCCGTGGTGAATAAAGGAATAGAGGGGGGCCACGACCGGGCGTCCGGCCTTCAACTGCGACAGGTGCTCGATCAGCAGGTCGTGATCGCGCGCGGCCACGTCGTCGAAGTCGTGGGTGTCAGCGTCGAAGCCCGGCACGCTGGCGGCATCCAGATAATAGGAGTCCTCGCGCATCAACACGGCGACACCGGCGGGCAGGGAGGCGACCAGGGCCTCGGCCAGGGTGCTCTTGCCGGAGCCGGAGCCCCCGGTGATAGCGATGAGAATGGTCATGGGCGGTCTCCGGCTGTTCCGGCGGCTTTCTAGGCGGCCGAGGTGCGATTGACCATGTCGTAGAAGGGCGAAGCGCGAGGTTTCCGGGGCGTCGGAACCGACGGCGAATTCATGCAGGGCGCGGTGAAATGCCAGGGTCGAGACTGCGACCTTGTTTCCCTAACGGCACGTTGCTTATCGCCATTTACCTCGATAGCGTCTGGAAAAGCGCCACGTTTTAGAGGGTGCAAGACGAGGGAATGCGATGCTGGGTTTGATGCAGGACTGGCCGCTGACGGTCGACAAGATTCTCGATCACGCCAAGAATTGGCACCCGAACCGCGAGGTCGTGACTCGCTCCGTCGAGGGGCCGATCGAGCGCACCACCTATGGGGCCATTCATGGTCGCGCCAAGCGGGTGTCGAACGCGCTGAAGGCCTGGGGCGTGCATCCGGGCGACCGTGTCGCCACCCTGGCCTGGAACACCGCAGACCACATCGAGACCTGGTACGGCATCATGGGCATCGGCGCCGTGTGCCACACCCTGAATCCGCGCCTGTTCCCGGAACAACTGGTTTATATCATCAACCACGCGGGCGATCGGATCATCTTCGTCGATCTGACCTTCGTGCCTTTGCTGGACGCCATCCTGCCGCACTGTCCGTCGGTCGAGCGCGTCGTGATCATGACCGATCCCGACCACATGCCGCAGACCAAGCTGCCGGTGGTCGACTGCTATGAGACCGTGCTGGAGCAGTCGTCGGAAGACGTGGAATGGGGCGGCTTCGACGAGCAGACCGCCTGCGGCCTGTGCTACACCTCGGGCACGACGGGAAACCCCAAGGGGGTCCTCTATTCGCACCGTTCGAACTTCATCCATACCCTGCTGGGTCTGCAGTCGACCGTCCTGGGCGCGACGCCCAAGGAAGTCATCCTGCCGGTGGTGCCCATGTTCCACGCCAACGCCTGGGGCATCGCCTTCGGCGGGCCGGCGGCGGGGTCCAAGCTGGTCATGCCGGGCGCGCGCATGGACGGCCCGGCCATCTATGAACTGCTGGAGACCGAGGGCGTCACCTTCTCGGCCGCCGTGCCGACCGTCTGGCAGGGGCTGCTGAACCACCTGCGCGAGAACAAGCTGAAGCTCTCGACCGTGACGCGCGTGCTGATCGGCGGCGCCGCCGTGCCGGAAAGCATGATCCGCGCCTTCAACGACGAGTTCGGCGTCGAGGTGCTGCAGGGCTGGGGCATGACCGAGACCTCGCCCATCGGCACTCTGTCCAATATGACGCCGGAACTGGCCGCCCTGCCGTTCGAGGAGCAGTTGAAATGGCGGGTCAAGCAGGGCACGCCGCCGCTGGGCGTCGAGCTGAAGCTGAAGAACTACGCCGGTCAGGAGATGCCGCACGACGGCTCGACCTATGGCCGACTGATGATCAAGGGCCCGACCATCGCCCGCGCCTACTTCCGCGACGAGGGCGGCGAGATCCTGGACAACGAGGGCTTCTTCGACACCGGCGATGTCTCGACCATTGACGATCACGGCTTCATGCAGATCACCGACCGGGCCAAGGACGTCATCAAGTCCGGTGGCGAATGGATCAGCTCCATCGAGATCGAGAACCTGGCGGTCGGCCATCCCAAGGTCGCCCTGGCCGCCGTCATCGGCGCGGCCCATCCGAAATGGGACGAGCGTCCGGTCTTGCTGATCAAGCTCAAGGACGGCGAGACCGAGAACAAGCAGGAACATCTGGACTTCCTGCAGGGCAAGATCGCCAAGTGGTGGATGCCCGACGATGTGGTCTTCATGGCCGATATTCCGCTGGGCGCCACGGGCAAGATCGACAAGAAGCTGCTGCGCGAGCAGATGAAGGATTATCGTCTGCCGACCGCAGGCTGATCTTTCAGGAGGGCCGCATGGCTGAACCGACCCGGACCCAGGCGCGCGCGGCGGAGATCCGTCTGCGCTGGCTGACCCTGGCGGCGTGCCTGGCGCCTCTGCTGGTGCTGGTCGCTGTCTTCGGGACCCGGTTCGGCCTGTGGAGCGCGAGCTTCGGCCTGGAGATCCTGACGCTGAAGATCGCCCGCATCCTGGCCTTTGCGGGTCTGGCGGCGGCCCTGGTCGCGGTGCTGATCGCGTTCAAGGACATGCGGCGTCGCGGGCTCTATGCGGCTGTGTCGCTGGTGGTGGCGGGCGCGACCGTGGCCCTGTTTGCGGTTCAGGGACAGCGGTTCGCCGTTCCTGCCGCCAACGACGTCACGACCGACGCCGCCGAGGCGCCGGCTTTCTCGCGCGCGGTGCTGGCCATGCGCGGCGGGCAGGGGGAGGCAAGCGCGTCGGTCGCCTGTCCCGGTCTGGTCTCGGTGTCGCGTCAGGTCGCGCCGGAAACCGCGGCGGCGGCGTTGGCGGCGGCGGGCTTTACCGTGCGCGGCGCGGCGCCCTTCCGGGCGGACGGGGCCAAGGAGGGCTTCTGGTTCGGTTTGACCTATGACGCCGCCATCCGCATCCGTCCGGGCCGCACCGACGTCCGCGTGGCCCAGCGTGAAGGCGTCATGGTCGGCGACGAAGCTTGCCGCCTGGCCCGCGCGGTCATGACCGGATTGCAGTCCTAGTCGACCAGCCCGTAGCGCGCGGCCATCATCGGTTCGGGATCGGCGGCGACGCGCCCTTCTCTCGCCAGCTTGATCAGATGCGACAGCACCGACAGGCTGGCCGCCGGCCATAGGCGCTGATCCACCGCGGCGTAGAGGGCGGGGACCATGTCCGCGATGGTCGCATCGCCCGCCGCCAGCCGGGCCAGGATCTGCGCCTCTCGTTCCAGCCGGTGATCGCGATAGGCCTTCAGGAAGGGCGCGACCTGGGTGATGGCCGGGCCGTGTGTCGGCCAGATGGTCGAGAAGCCGCGCGCCAGCACCCGCTTCAGACTGTCCATATAGGCCGCCATGTCGCCGTCGGGCGGGGCGACGACCGTGGTCGACCAGCCCATGACGTGATCGCCGCTGAACAGGGCGTTCTCGTCTCTCAGCACGAAGGCCATGTGGTTGGAGGCGTGACCCGGCGTGGCCAGGGCCTCGATCGTCCAGCCGTCGCCCTCGATCATCTCGCCCCCCGTCAGGACGATGTCTGGCGCGAAGTCGGCGTCGTCGTCCTCGTCTAGGGCGGCTGAAGCGTGGGTGGTCCGCGCCGGAGGCTGGGCGGCCAGGATCGGTGCGCCGCCGACCGCCTCGGCGAAGGGGCGGGCGAGGGGGGCGTGGTCGCGGTGGGTGTGGGTCACCAGGATATGGCTGACCGTCCGGCCCTTCACCGCGCGCAGCAGGGCGTGCAGGTGGGCCTCGTCCTCGGGGCCGGGGTCGATCACCGCCACGCTGGCGCCCGGCATGTCGCGCCCGACGATATAGGTTCCGGTGCCGGTGAAGGTGAACGGCCCCGGATTATCGGCGATGACCCGCTGGATCAGCGGCGAGACCTGGTCACGATGGCCATAGGTGAAGTCGAACTGGCGGACATAGGGGATCACAGGCGGGCGTCCTTGGTGGGCGGTGCAGGCGGCGAGCGGCGGTGATCGGCGCGGCGCCGACCTTGCGTTCAACGCCTGTAACCTATTCGGGAGCCGTCGCCGTGATCCGAACCGCTGTTTTTCCTGTGCCAAATCGGGCTTGGGCCATGGTCGCCGTCCTGGCCTGTCTCGTGGCGGCGCAGGCAGCCGTGGCCTCCTGCACGCCGGAGCCAGCCACGCCCTATGCCGCCCGCGTCGCCGTCGTCCGTTAAAGCGGCAGACGGCTGAGGTCGTAGCCGGCCGCCGCCGCCTGGGCGCGCAGCGTGTCGGCGTCGGCCCCGCGTGCGCGTTCGGCCATGGCCCAGATCGCCGCCGAGCGCATGCCCGAGCGACAGAAGAGCAGGGTCGGGGTCTGATCCGCCAGGCATTCGCCGACGCGCGCCGTCGAGACCGGATCCGGCATGCCGCTCACCGGGGCCTCGACATAGTCCAGGCCCGCCGCCTCGGCCGCCGCCTGCATTTCGGCGCTGGTCGGCTGGCCGGGCTCTTCATGGTCGGGGCGGTTGTTGATCACTCTGCGGGCGCCGATCGCGCGGCAGGCCGAGGCCAGGTCCTCGGCGCGCACCTGTCCAGAGATCCAGACGCCGGGGGCGAGTTGTGCGGTGGTCATCATCATTGCCTTCTTACGCGCATGGCGGGGCTGCGTCCGACGGCCAGAAGATAACTGCCCATGGCGGCCCGGCGCACCCGCACGGGAGTTCCTTCCTTTACCCTGAAACTGACCGGCATGGCGTCAACCTGTTTCCAGACGGAGCCGTCGGCCAGATGGAGGGTCCAGCCATTGTTCTGGGTCGCGCTGACAAGAGTCGTTTCAATCGACTCGATCTGATCCTGCCTGTCGCCTGTGATGAAGTCGGGCAGTTGGGGGGCGGTGAAGCCGAAGATGGCGCGTCGCGCTTCCTGAAGTCGTTGACGTTCCACCACCACCACTTCGCCCTGCCGCTCGGCTGTCTCGAGGGAGGCTGTAGCAGAGTCGAAACAGTTCAGGCGCGCGCCGGAATCGGCGATCGAGCGGCACTCCATGAGGCTCTGAAGAGCTGGTGCGCGGGGCTGGGACAAATCTTGCGCTGACACTGCTGTCACGCCGAAAAAAGATACCGCAAAACAGAGGTATGCGGAACGAATTGCTCTCATTTGGTGACTTCCTCGCAGTAACGACTATTTCAGATTGAACGGTTGAGCAAGTTTAACGCCTCTTGGCGCAGTCATACCGTGGCGATTTTGCGACATTGTCGTGCCCATCTGATTACTCCTCGCCGTTTTCAGCGGTGAAGTGGCGCGGGGCAGCGTATGAGTGCGGTCAATCTACGCTTCGCTCGAGTCGGCGGCGGCAGATTTAGGATGGGGAGCGGGAACAGGTGACTATCTCGACTGTGCCACCCCGCATTTGGAGGATTAAACCTTGAAGTTGATCGATAAGCGCGAGCGTTGGCTCGCGACGACGATGATCGCAGGCGCGGCTCTGGCCGGTTTCGCCATGCCGGCCATTGCACAAGAGCAAACCGGAGAAGCGACCCAGATCGACGAAATCGTCGTCACCGGTTCGCGCATCGCGCGTCAGGACTATCGTTCCAGCAGCCCGATCGTCACCGTTGACGCTCAGGACATCCAGGCGACCGGGTCGGTGACCATCGACAGCCTGATGAACGATCTGCCGCAGTTCACCCCGTCGATTTCGTCGACCTCGAACAACCCGTCGAACGGCGGTCAGGCCAACCTTGACCTGCGCAGCCTGACGCCCAAGCGGACCCTGGTCCTGGTGAACGGCCGTCGTCTGGTGCCGTCGAACAGCGACGGTTCGGCCGACGTCAACCTGATCCCGACCGCCCTGATCCGTAACGTTGAAACCATCTCGGGCGGCGCCTCGGCCGCCTATGGTTCGGACGCCATCGCCGGCGTGGCCAACTTCATCCTGAACGATCGCTTCGAAGGCGCTCAGATCGACGCCCAGTACGGTCAAACCGACCGCGACGACGGCACGACCCAGAGCTACACCCTGACGGTTGGCGGCAACTTCGCCGACGACAAGGGTAATGCGGTGATCTCGATCAACCGTTCGACCCGCGACCTGATCTACAACTCGGCGCGTGAGTTCTCGGCTGTTTCGGGCGCCTCGGGCACCACCCCGCTGGGCTCGGCCGTCTTCGACAGCACCAACCTGCCTGACGCTGACGTCGTTCGCGCCTACTTCGGCGACACGACCCTGCCGCTGAACGGCGCCTTCGGATTCAACAACGACGGCACCATCTTCAGCCACACGCGGACGCTTAACTTCAAGAGCCCGGGCGGCATCCAGTGGGACGGCTTCGTCACGCCGGGCGGCAACTACGCCTTCAACACCGGCGCGCTGAACTACCTGTCGCTGCCGATGGAGCGCTGGAACGTCTTCTCGAGCGCCCGTTACACGTTGAACGACAACGTCGAGTTCTATGGCGACGCCCTGTTCAACCAGTACACGGCCAGCCAAGAACTGGCGGCGACGCCGGCGGCTTCGACGACCGGTTTCCGCGCCCCGTCGACCAACCCGTTCATCCCGGCCGACCTGAAGGCCTTCCTGAACTCGCGTGCTAACCCGAACGCCTCGTTCCAGCTCAACAAGCGCTTCACCGACCTGGGCGGCCGTCACGCTGAGTACGATTACAGCGTCTATCAACTGACGGGCGGCATTCGCGGTCAGGTGCCGAAGAGCTCCTGGACCTACGACCTGTATGCCCAATACGGCCGCGTCAGCAACATCGAGACCCAGACCGGCAACGTGTCGCGTTCTTCGGTCCAGGAACTGCTGGATGCACCGGACGGCGGCGTCAGCATCTGTGAAGGCGGCTTCAACCCGTTCGGCGACAACGGCGTCTCGGCTGAGTGCCTGTCCTACATCGGCCGTACGTCGCGCACGATCACCACGGTCGAGCAAAGCGTTATTGAAGGCACCCTGCAAGGCAAGGCTTTCGACCTGCCGGCTGGTGAAGTTCGCGTCGCCCTGGGCGTCCAGTATCGCGAAAACACCTTCAGCTACGCTGCTGACCCGTCGCTGGCTCGCATGAACCCGCGTACGCCTCACCTCGACATCAACGGCAACCCCGACGGCGGCACCATCGGCGGCGTGGAAATCGCCGGCTTCAACGGCGCTGACTCGGTCAACGGCAGCGTCAACACCGTCGACCTGTTCGGTGAAGCGCTGATCCCGATTCTGTCGGATCTGCCCTTCATTCAGGCGCTCGATCTGACGCTCGGCTATCGCTACTCGGACTACAGCTCGGTTGGCGGCACGACGGCCTACCGCGCTGACCTGGACTGGACCATCGTGGACGGTCTGCGCGTTCGCGGCGGTTACAACCGCGCTGTGCGTGCGCCTTCGATCGGTGAACTGTTCTCGCCGGCGAACGTGAACTTCCCGGCGATCGGCGATGCCAGCGCCAACGCGCCGGGCGGCGACCCCTGCGATGTCAACGGCTTCTTCCGCAATGGTCCGGATGCGGCCAAGGTCAAGGCGCTCTGCCTGGCGCAGGGCATCTCGCCCGTCGTCATCGACACCTATGACTTCGCCAACGATCAGGTGAACGGCTTCTCGGGCGGCAACATCAACCTGGAAGAAGAAACCGCTGACTCCTTCTCGGTCGGTCTGGTTTACCAGTCGCAGTTCCAGTCGCCCTGGCTGTCGCGTCTGTCGGCATCGCTGGACTACTACAGCATCGAAATCGAAGACGTGATCTCGGAGATCTCGATCTCTGACGCCCTGAACGGCTGCTTCAACGGCACGGGTGAAAACCCGGACTATGATCCGAACAACTCCTACTGCCAGCTGTTCTCGCGCGACCCGGACAACGGCTCGATCATCGATGCGATCGAAAACCTGGACAACCTGGGCGTCCTGAAGACTTCGGGCGTCGACCTGCAAGTCGACTGGAGCATCGATCTGGTGGACGTCGGTGCGCCGGATTGGGGCACCCTGGGCGTCAACGCCGTGGTCGGCTGGCTGGCTGAACGCGAAGACAGCATCGTGGCCGGCGGCTCCTTCACGGACCGCAAGGGCACGATCTCGGACGATTTCGGCAACACCTTCCCGGAATGGAAGTCGCTGGTTTCGGTGAACTGGGCTCATGGTCCGTTCACGGCGACGGCGCGCTGGCGTCGGGTTGGCGAGATGACCGTCTATGGTTCGGACAACGTTCTGGAGCCGATCCACTACTTCGACCTGAGCGGAACCTGGGCGGTCAACGACACCGTGTCGCTGCGCGCGGGCGTCAACAACATCGCCGACCAGGAGCCGCGCACGTGGAACCCTGGCATTCAGGCGAACACCGACCCGTCGACCTATGACATCCTGGGTCGTCGTTACTTCGTCGGTCTGACCGCTCGCTTCTAAGCGACGTCAGATTGTCAGATTGGGGCGGCGGACTTTCGGGTCCGCCGCCCTTTTTCTATTCAGCTCAGTGACAGGTGGCAGGTTGCGGCAAGCGTGGGCCAGCCGACGGCCCGTCTTGGTCAGAGGAGGATGCGCACGCGCGCGACCGCCAGCCGCCTGCGAAGGCTGCCTTGGCAAAGAGGCTGAGGTCGGGACGGCTCTGGCGCCGCCGCCTGACGGATCTCAGGCGGCGGTGTCGCGCGCGATCGCGCCGGGGTCGTAGTTGAGGATAGGGGCCAGCCAGCGTTCGGCGGTCTCGACGTCCCAACCCTTGCGGGCTGCGTAGTCCTCGATCTGATCGCGGTCGATCTTGCCGACGCCGAAGTAGTGGCTGCCGGGATGGCCGAAATAGAGGCCCGAGACCGAGGCCGGGGGCGTCATGGCGTAGCTTTCGGTCAGGGCCATGCCCGCGTTGGCGCCCGCGTCTAGCAGGCGGAACAGCGTCGCCTTTTCCGTATGGTCGGGCTGGGCCGGATAGCCGGGGGCGGGGCGGATGCCCTGATACTTCTCTTCGATCAGGTCCTGTGTGGTCGTGACCTCATCTGCGGCGTAGCCCCACAGCTCGGTCCGCACCTTCTTGTGCAGGGCCTCGGCGAAGGCTTCGGCCAGGCGGTCGGCCAGGGCCGTGGCCATGATCGAGGAATAGTCGTCGCCGGCGTCCTTGAAGCGCTTGGCGATTTCCAGTTCGCCATGACCCGCCGTGACCGCGAAGGCGCCGATGTAGTCAGAACTTTCCTCAGCGATGAAGTCGGACAGGGCCAGGTTGGGCTTGCCGTTCGACTTCTTGATCTGCTGGCGCAGGGTGTGGAAGCGGGCGATTTCCTCGCTGCGGCTCTCGTCGGCATAGACGGCGATGTCGTCGCCCACGGCCTGAGCGGGCCAGAAGCCGACGACGCCCTTGGCCGTGAACCACTTCTCGTCGATGATCCGCTTCAGCATGGCCTGGGCGTCGCGGAACAGGTCCTTGGCCGCCTCGCCGACGATCTCGTCCTCCAGAATCAGCGGATAGCGGCCGATCAGCTCCCAGCTGGCGAAGAAGGGCGTCCAGTCGATGTGGTCGGCCAGATCGGCCAGATCCCAGGCGTCGAACGAACGCACGCCGAGGAAGGAGGGCTTGCCCGGCATGGTCGCGGCCGGATCGGGCTGGAAGCGGTTCTCACGCGCCTGCTGCAGCGTGGCGCGGGCCTTGACCTCCTGGCCGCGCGCGTACTGCTCGCGGATACGGATGTATTCGTCGCGGGTGGCGGCCTCGTTCTTGGCCTTTTCGGTGGGCGACAGCAGGCCCGAGACCACACCGACGGCGCGGCTGGCGTCGATGACATAGGTGGTCGAGCCCTTGCGATAGCCCGGCTCGATCTTGACCGCAGTATGGGTGCGGCTGGTCGTGGCCCCGCCGATCAGCAGGGGAATGTCGAAGCCGCGCCGCTCCATCTCGCGCGCGACGAAGACCATCTCGTCCAGCGAGGGGGTGATCAGGCCGGACAGGCCGATGATGTCGACCTTGTGCTCGATGGCGGCGTCCAGGATGCGGTCGGCCGGGACCATGACGCCCAGGTCGATGACCTCGTAGTTGTTACACTGAAGCACGACGCCGACGATGTTCTTGCCGATGTCGTGGACGTCGCCCTTGACCGTGGCCATCAGGATGCGGCCCGCCTGCTCGCGCGGCTTGCCGGCCTTTTCGGCCTCCATGAAGGGTTCCAGCCAGGCCACGGCCTGCTTCATCACCCGGGCCGACTTGACCACCTGCGGCAGGAACATCTTGCCCGAGCCGAACAGGTCGCCGACCACGTTCATCCCGTCCATCAGCGGACCTTCGATGACGTGCAGGGGGCGCTCGACCGACAGGCGGGCCTCCTCGGTGTCGGCCTCGATGAACTCGGTGATGCCGTGGACCAGGGCGTGGGCGATGCGGGCTGAAACCGGCTGCTCGCGCCACTTCAGATCGACGACGCGCGTCGCGCCCTTTTCACCCTTATAGGACGGCGCCATGTCCACCAGCCGCTCGGTGTTGGACACATTGGTCCGCTGCGGCCGGTTCAGGATCACGTCCTCGACGGCTTCGCGGAGCGTCGCGTCGATGTCGTCATAGACCGGCAGGTCGCCGGCGTTGACGATGCCCATGTCCATGCCGGCGTTGATGGCGTGGTAGAGGAAGACGCTGTGGATGGCCCGGCGCACCGGCTCGTTGCCGCGGAAGCTGAACGAGACGTTCGACACCCCGCCCGAGATGCGGGCGTAGGGCAGGGTGGCCTTGATGACCTTGACCGCCTCGATGAAGTCGACGGCGTAGTTGTCGTGCTCCTCGATCCCCGTCGCCACGGCGAAGATATTGGGGTCGAAGATGATGTCCTCGGGCGGGAAGCCGACCTCGTTGACCAGGATGTTATAGGCGCGGGTGCAGATTTCGATCTTGCGCGCGGCGGTGTCGGCCTGGCCCACCTCGTCAAAGGCCATGACGACCACAGCGGCGCCGTAGCGCAGGCATTTGACCGCGTGCTCGCGGAAGGCCTGTTCGCCCTCCTTCATGCTGATCGAGTTGACGATCGGCTTGCCCTGAACGCACTTCAGACCGGCCTCGATGACCTCCCACTTGGAGCTGTCGATCATGACCGGGACGCGGGCGATGTCGGGCTCGGCCGCGATCAGGTTGAGGAAGGTGCGCATGGCGACGGCGCCGTCCAGCAACCCTTCGTCCATGTTGATGTCGATGACCTGAGCGCCCGCCTCGACCTGTTGACGCGCGACGTCGAGGGCGGCGGTGTAGTCGCCGTCCACCACCAGCTTACGGAACTTGGCCGAGCCGGTGACATTGGTCCGCTCGCCGACGTTGATGAAGACAGGTCTCAACGCAACTCTCCGCTCATCCCCGCGGAGGCGGGGACCCAGGCTTGAGCCGCGCACTGGCGGTCAGCCGTCTGGATGTATTCAAAGTACTGGGTCCCCGCCTCCGCGGGGATGAGCCGGTGGGGGACCATCACGCCACCAACTCGAACGGTTCCAGACCCGCCAGACGCATGGCCACAGGGCGTTCGGGGATTTCGCGCGGTTTCAGCGGCGCGACCTCTTCGGCGACGTGCTTGATGTGGTCGGGGGTGGTGCCGCAGCAGCCGCCGACGATGTTGACCAGGCCGGAGGCGGCCCATTCCTCGATGAAGTGGGCGGTTTCGTGCGGCTGCTCGTCGTACTGGCCCATGGCGTTGGGCAGGCCGGCGTTGGGATAGGCGGCGACCAGGGTGTCGGCCACGCGGCTCAGTTCGGCGATGAAGGGCCGCATCAGGTCGGCGCCGAGGGCGCAGTTGAAGCCCACCGCGAACGGTTTGGCGTGGCGCACGGAGTTCCAGAAGGCCTCAGCGGTCTGGCCCGACAGGGTCCGGCCCGAACGGTCGGTGATGGTGCCGGAAATCCAGATGGGCAGGGCGGGCAGGCCCTCGTCTTCGAGGTCCTTGATGGCCTTGATACAGGCCTTGCAGTTCAGCGTGTCGGTGATGGTTTCGATCAGATAGAGGTCGACGCCGCCCTCGTTCAGGGCCTTCACCTGATGGCGATAGGCCTCATAGACCTCGTCGAAGGTCACCAGCCGCGCGCCGGGGTCGTTCACGTCCGACGACATGGACAGCATCTTGTTCAGCGGGCCGATGGAGCCGGCGGCGAAGCGGGGCTTGTGCGGTTCCTTGGCCGTCCAGCGCTCGGCCGAAGCGCGGGCCAGCCTGGCGCCTTCCAGATTGATGTCCCAGACGGCCTGGGCGTCCAGTTTATAGTCGTCCTGGGCGATGACGGTGGCCGAGAAGGTGTTGGTCTCGCTGATGTCGGCGCCCGCGCCGTAATACTGGTCATGCAGGTCGGAAATGATGTCGGGGCGGGTGATGCAGAGGATGTCGTTGTTCCCCTTCATCTGCTCCTTTTCGTCATAGCCGTTGGCCGCGACGAAACGGTCGCCGCGGAAGTCGGCCTCCTCCAGCCCACGCCGCTGGATCATGACGCCCCATGAGCCGTCGAGGACCAGGATGCGTTCCTTGGCCGCCGCGTGCAGGGCGGTGATGCGGTCTTGGCGGGTCATACGCGGACTCTTCCGAAGCCCTCCCCCTCGAGGGGGGAGGGTTGGGTGGGGGTGTGGACGGCGGTCGTGGTTTTGACCAGTGGGAGACGCAGCGCGGGCGGCGCCTCAAGCGCCATGGGCTGAAAGTGGCGCGCGATCACCCCATCCCCCGGCCCCTTCCCCCTCGAGGGGAAGGGGAGCTCTGTTTGACTAGGCATCGGCCTTCGCCTCACGCACGCCCAGCACCCGGCAGATGGCATAGACCAGCTCGGCGCGGTTCAGAGTGTAGAAGTGGAAGTCCGAGAAGCCCTCTTCCTGCAGTCGCGCGCAGGTCTCGGCGGCGATGGAGGCGGCCAGCAGCTTGCGGGTCTCGGGGTCGTCGTCCAGGCCGTCGAAGTGGGCCGCCAGCCAGTCGGGGATGGAGGCGCCGCAGGCCGCGCTCATCCGGCTCAGGCCCTTGAAGTTGGACACCGGCATGATGCCGGGGATCAGGGGGATGGTCACGCCCGCCGCCCGCACCCGGTCGCGGAAGCGCAGGAAGGCCTCGATGTCGAAGAAGAACTGGGTCACCGCGCGGGTCGCGCCCGCGTCCACCTTGGCCTTCAACACCTCGATGTCATGGTCGATCGACGGACTTTCCGGGTGGCGTTCGGGATAGGCGCCGACGGTGATGTCGAAGCCGCCGACCTTGTTGATTGCCCGAGACAGTTCGGTGGCGTTGGCGTAGCCGTCGGCGCGCGGGGCATAGGCGCCGCCGATGCCCCCAGAATTATCATGTCCGCCCGGCGGGTCGCCGCGCAGGGCGACGATGTGGTCGACGCCGATGGCTTTGTAGCCCTCGATGACCTCATCGACCTCGTCGCGGCTGGCCTCGACGCAGGTCAGGTGGGCGGCGGGACGCAGGGTGGTCTCGCTGATGATCCTCTGAACCGTGCGGTGGGTGCGCTCGCGCGTCGAGCCGCCCGCGCCATAGGTGACCGAGACGAAGGCCGGGTTCAGCGGCTCCAGCCGGCGGATGGCGGACCACAGATTGGCCTCGGCCTCGTCCGACTTGGGCGGGAAGAACTCGAAGGAGACGTTGACGGCGTTGCGGTTGGAGCCGGCGCGGGCGACGGGGCCCAGCGGCGACAGCAGCAGGGCGCGGGCTTCGGCCAGATTGAGCGAGGACGGGGAGGCGGGGGAGGCCATCAGGCGGTCTTTCGAGCGGGGACGGCGGCGCGTTCGCCGGTCCAGATGTGGACGGTCAGGCCCTCGGTGTCGGGCGGCAGGGCGATGGGGGCGTCGGCGGTCAGGCCCGCGTCGGCCAGCCAGCCCTGGATTTCGTCGTCGGCGAACCCCAGGCGGCGGTGCTGATGCGCCTCGCGCAGCTGTTCCAGCTTGTGGGGGGCGAAGTCGACGATCAGCAGCCTGCCGCCCGGCATGACCAGACGCGCGGCCTCGGCCACGGCGGCGGCGGGATCGGCCAGGTAGTGCAGGACCTGATGCACGATCACCAGATCGGCGCTGCCGTGCGGCAGGCGGGTCGAGAAGATGTCGCCGTGGCGCAGCTCGACCTTGTCCAGTCCGGCCTTGGCGACGTTGGCGCGGGCGATGTTCAGCATGTTCTGCGACAGGTCGAGCCCGACCGACATCTTCGCCTTCTTGCCGAACAGGGTCAGCATCCGGCCCGAGCCGGTGCCGAGGTCCACGACGCGCTCGAATGGGCCGGGGCCGGCCGCCTGTTCGACGGCGGTTTCGACCGCGCTCTCGCAGACATAAAGGCTGCGCATCTGGTCCCACTGGGGCGCGACCTGTTCGAAATAGCGGGCGGCGTCGATGGCGCGCTCCTTGCGCACCTCGTCCAGACGGCGATGGTCGGCCTCGCCTTCCGCGTCGTCCAGCAGGTCCAGCACCGTGTCGATCAGGCGGCGCGACAGGGCGTCGTGCGACAGGCGGTAGAAGACGCGCGCCCCATCGGGGAATCGTTCGATCAGGCCGGCGTCGGCCATCAGCTTCAGGTGACGCGACACGCGCGGCTGGCTCTGGTCCAGAACCCGCGACAGCTCCATGACCGACAGTTCCTCGGCGGCCAGCAGCGACAGCACCCGCAAACGAGTGGGTTCGCCCGCAGCGCGCAGGGCCTCGACAGTCTGGTCAGCAGTCAGGGTCATGAGATCGTATAAAGATATCCTTATACGATTATGCAAGCAAAAACTGACCGCAAGCGGGCGCGATGCGACGGTCAAGCCGCATGGATCGTTCGACGACCCATGAAATCATGCCGACTCAGGTCGTGACGGGCGTCTTCAGCGGATCGCCCGCGAAATGGGCCGTCAGGTTCTGCAACAGCAGCATCAGCATGCCTTGCACCGCCTCGGTCGTGGCCCCGGCGGTGTGGGGCGTCAGGACGGTGTTCGGCACGGCGGCCCAGCGCGCGGCGTCGGTCGGCTCGGTTTCGAACACGTCGAGAGCGGCTCCGCCGAGGCGCCCGTCGCGCAGGGCGGCGATGACAGCGTCCTCGTCCACCAGTTGACCGCGCGCGACATTGACCAGCAGGCCGGTGGGGCCCAGGGCCTCGATCACCTCGGCCGAGATCAGGCCGCGATTGGTCTCATCCGCGCGGCAGGCGACGACTAGAACATCGGAAGCGCGAGCCAGGTCGATCAGACTGTCGGCGCGGGGCCAGGCGGCGTCCTTGGCGCGCGGCGCCCACCACTGGATATTCATGCGCATGACCTCGGCGCGGCGGGCCACGGCCTCGCCGATGGCGCCCAGGCCGACGACGCCCAGGGTCTGTCCGCCCAGGGACGGGGTGATGGTCTTGGACGCCGAGGTCCAGTCGCCAGCGCGCAGTTGACGGTCGCCCTCGGTGATCTGACGGCGCGCCGCCAGGATCAGGCCGACGGCGTGGTCGGCGACATCTTCGTGGTTGATGGCCGGGGCATGGGTGACGGGCAGACCGCGCGCGCGGCACCAGTCCACGTCGATGCCGTCATAGCCCGAGGTGAAACAGGCGATCAGCGACAGGTTGGGCAGGCGCCCGATCAGGTCCTTGTCGAGCTCGAACTCGCCGGCCACGACCAGGACGCGCATGTCGGCGGCGGCCTCGATCGGCGGCCCCTCCCAGAAGCGATAGACGTCATAGGCGCCTTCGAGGAAGACGCTGAGCGGCGCGAGGTGCCGCTGCATGATCAGGATGGCGGGGCGCTGGGTCATGGACCTCAGATTAACCCGGTTCCGCCGGAGCGCCAGCGGGCAAAAGAGCAAGCCTCGGCGCGTTCGTGCTCGCCCCTTCGCCGTCACCCCGGACGGCCTGCAGGGACGATCCGGGCTCCAGGCAGCGGCTTCAATGACATGGGCGGAGACCCATCAGGCGCCTGGGTTCCGGGTTCGCTTCGCGCCCCGGAATGACAGAAAGGGGCTGAGCCAAAGAAAAACGGCCCCCCGAGCGTCTCGGAGGGCCGTTTCATTCAGCTTAGCGTCGGATCAGCGACCGAACTTCTGGTGCTGGATGCGCTTGGGAATGATGCTGTCCGCACCCAGGCGGCGCATCTTGTCCTGTTCGTAGGCTTCGAAGTTGCCCTCGAACCATTCCACGTGGCCGTCGCCTTCGAAGGCGAGGATGTGGGTGGCCAGACGGTCCAGGAACCAGCGGTCGTGGGAGATGACCACGGCGCAGCCCGCGAACTCCTCCAGAGCCTCTTCGAGATTCTGCAGGGTTTCGATGTCCAGGTCGTTGGTCGGTTCGTCGAGCAGGATCAGGTTGCCGCCCGAGGCCAGGGTCTTGGCCAGGTGCACGCGATTTCGTTCACCCCCAGAGAGCTGCCCCACCTTCTTCTGCTGGTCGCCGCCCTTGAAGTTGAAGCTGCCGACATAGGCGCGGGTGTTGATCTCGCGCTTGCCGACCATCATCACGTCGGTGCCGCCCGAGATGGCCTGCCAGATGGTTTCGTCCGGCTTCAGGTCGTCGCGCGACTGGTCGACATAGGCCAGCTTGACCGTCTCGCCGACCTTGATGGTGCCGCCGTCGGGCGTTTCCTGGCCGGTGATCAGCTTGAACATGGTCGACTTGCCGGCGCCGTTGGGGCCGATGACGCCGACGATGCCGTTGGGCGGCAGCTTGAAGGTCAGGTTGTCGAACAGGACCTTGTCGCCATAGGACTTCTTCAGGCCCTCGACTTCGAGAACGACGTTGCCAAGGCGCGGGCCAGGCGGGATCTGGATGTGGGCGTGCGTCTGGGCGCCGCGCATCGATTCCTGCTCGTCCACCATGCGCTCATAGGCGGCCAGACGGGCCTTGGACTTGGCCTGACGGGCCTTGGCGCCCGAACGGACCCATTCCAGTTCGCGGGTGAGGGCGCGCTGGCGGGCTTCCGATTCCGACTGCTCCTGAACAACGCGCTTCTGCTTGGCTTCCAGCCACGAGGAGTAGTTGCCCTCGTGCGGGTGGCCCTTGCCGCGGTCCAGTTCCAGCGTCCACTTGGTGACCTGATCCAGGAAGTAGCGGTCGTGGGTGACCAGGATGACGCAGCCCGGGAAGTTCTCCAGGTGGTGCTGCAGCCAGGCGACGGATTCGGCGTCCAGGTGGTTGGTCGGTTCGTCCATCAGCAGCATGTCGGGCTTGCTGAGCAGCAGGCGGGCCAGAGCCACGCGGCGCTTTTCACCCCCCGACAGGTTGGTGACTTCCCAGTCATCCGGCGGGCAGCGCAGGGCGCCCATGGCCTGGTCGATGCGGCTGTCGATGTCCCAGACGTCGCCGGCGTCGATCTTCTCCTGGAGGGCGGTCATCTCCTCCATCAACTCGTCGGTGTAGTTTTCACCCAGCTCGTTGGCGACTTCGTTGAAGCGGTTGACCCACTGCTTCTCTTCGCACCAAGCCTCGACATTCTCGCGGACGTTCAGGCTGTCGTCCAGCTTGGGCTCCTGCTCCAGATAGCCGCGCTTGATGCCGTCGGCGGCGCGGGCTTCACCCGTGAACTCGGTGTCCAGGCCGGCCATGATCTTCAGCAGGGTGGACTTACCCGAGCCGTTGACCCCGACGACGCCGATCTTGGCGTCGTTGTAGAAGCTCAGCCAGATGTTCTCGAAGATCTTCTTGCCGCCGGGGAAGGTCTTGGTCAGACCCTGCATCTGGAAAATATATTGCTGCGCCATGAGGTGCGGTTTCGCCCTGTCGTCTGATCTGATGGGGAGGTTGGCGCGGGATGTAGCCGTCGCGGACCCTTTGAGCAAATCTCTAGACGTAACGCGGGGCGGTTTGAAGGCGCTGCATCCGTTCCGGCCCCTCGCGGCCTCTACCCGTCAGCCCGCTGGGGGCAGGGGAGCGGCGATCATGCACTTACGGTTGATGGGGGCGCTGTTGGCGGTGGGGCTGGTTTGCGCGGCGGGCGTAGCGGGGGCGCAGGACCGCGCGGCCTTCGGCGCGGCGATGGACGCCTTTGCGACCCGGGCGATGCAGCGGATCGAGGCGGCGCCGGGAATGGCTGTCGCTGTGGTGGACAAGGACGGGCTGGTCCACGCGGCCGGCTTCGGCGTGGCGGACGTGGCGACAGGCGCAGCCGTCACGACGGACACGCGATTCTACATCGCCTCGGCCACCAAGTCCTTCACCGCCCTGTCGCTGGCTGCCATGGCGCGGCGGGGCGAGGTGGATCTGGATGCGCCGCTAGCCGACTGGGCGCCTCCGTCCGGCGTTCCGACGGACATCGCTGCGCGGATCACCCTGACCGACTTGCTGAGTCATCGTTCGGGCGTCGACAATGACCCTATCGCCTTCCGTGTCGCCTATTCCGGGGACTGGACGCCTGAGGTTCTGTGGCGGCTGACGGCGGAGACGCAGCCGCGCGACACCCCCTATGGCCAGTTCGTCTATGCCAACTCCGGCTACAACCTGGCCACCGTGCTGGCGGAGCGCCGCTGGGGCCGGGACTGGCGCGAGATGGTCGAGGACGAGGTGCTGACGCCTTTGGGGATGAGGGCCACGACTGCGCGCATCGATGAAGCCCGCGCGTCGGGCGCGGTGATCGCCGCCGGTCATTTCGGCCGCATCCCCGGCCGACCCGAGCGGTCGCCGCTGCAGAAGACCGACGCGACGATGCAGTCGGCGGGCGGGCTGATCTCGACCGCCAGCGACATGGCCCTGTGGCTGGAGGCCCAGATCAACGACGGCCGGGTCGGCGGGCGGCAGGTGTTTCCGGCGGGCCTGGTCGCCTCGACCCATGCATCGCGGGCGGCGCAGGGGGCGACCTTCGGCCCCTATGTCCGCACCGGCTATGGCCTGGGCTGGCAGGTCGGGCGCTATGGCGACGACGTGTTGATCCACCACTTTGGCAACTTCTCAGGCTCGCGCGCCCATGTCTCCTTCATGCCCGAGCGTCGTCTGGGCGTGGCGGTCATGGTCAACGAGGACGCCTTCGCCGGCGATCTGGCCGACGTGGTCGCCAACTACGCCTATGACTGGTTCGCCGGTCTGCCCGAGATTGACGCCGTCTATGACGCCAGGCTCGACGCCCTGATCGCCGAGCGCGACCGCCGCCGCACAGGCATCGCCGGCGCCGTGGAGGCGCGGGCCAAGCGGCCGCGCACCCTGTCGCTGGACAACGCCGCCTATGTCGGGGACTACGTGAATCCGGCCTATGGAACTCTGAAGATTCGTGAGGCGGGCGAGCGTCTATCGGTCGCTATCGGCGTGCAACAGGCCCTGGCCGAGTACCTGACCGAGCCGGAGGGGCTGCGCGTCGAGCTGACCCCGTTCCGGGGTGAGGGCCTGTTGTTCAAGCTGGACGCCGAAGGCCGTCCGACCGCGCTGACCTATCAGGACGTGGTCTTCGAGCGGCGCTAAGGTTTGGCGGGCAAGACTGCCATAAGCCCCCTGGTGAAGCCGCTTGGCGCGACCGTCAGGTGGTCCTCGTCGTCCAACACTTCGCTGGTCAGGGTCAGGCCCTGATAGTTGCGCGACCGGAGGCGCTCCTCGAAACGGGCGTTGTCTCCGACCATGTCGTAGCGAGTGTTGAGACGACCGGACCCCGGAAACTCATGCTCGCCGATATACATATGGACCCGCGCCGGAAGGTCCGTGTGGGTGCGGGCATAGTCCGCTTCCGTCCGCATCATCGCATGGTCGCCGAACCAGAAGGACGGGCTGCCCAGGATGTAGCCGCCGAACAACTCGGGCTCGCTGAACAGGATCTGCGCGCCCAGAAGCCCGCCATAGGAATGGCCCAGCAGGACGCGACGCGCTGGATCCGCCCGGAAGCGATCCTCGATGAAGGGCAGGACCTGAGCCTTCAGATAGGCTTGATAGGCCGCGCCGCCGCCTGTGCGGTCATTGATGCGGACAGGGGTGTAGTCGCGGGTGCGGCTGCTCATGCCGCCTTCGCCCTTGGCGTAGGACAGGCCGACCAGGATGAACTCCTCGATCACCGGCCCGTCCAGATTCACGCGCCGGGCGATCTGGCGAATGATGGGGAAGGCGTAGTCGGCGTCGGTGACATAGAGGACCGGGTAGCGACGGTTCGGCTGGTCCGCGTAGCTGGCGGGCAGGCTGACGAAGACCTCGTAGTCGCGGGTAGAGACCGGATCAGGCACCGACCAGACCTGGGTGCCCTTCAGCACATAGGGCGCGCCCTCGGCAGCGGGGGTGGCGGTGGTTTGAGCGTCCGCCCGTTCGCCGCAGCCCGCAGCGAGGCTCGCCACCACTAAAATCGTCGCCAGTCCTATTGCCCGCATGGAGGCCCCCTCAAGCTTCACCAGAAGGACAGACTTCAGGGCAAATGGGGCGAGGAAAGGGCGGCCAAGGTTGTCTTAGGCGTAGTTGAAGCTGATCGAGATGCGCTGTTCCTCGGCGCGGTTGGCCGGGACCTCGTGGCGCAGCCAGCTTTCCCACATCAGGATCGTGCCTGAGGCGGGCTTCAGATAGACGAAGGGTTTCTCGGCCTCGGTCGCCTCGGTGGTCAGGCCGGGGCGGGCCATCATCATGACCAGGCGCGGGTCCTCGATCTTCAGCGACGAGGCGCCGTCGGGGATGTGGATGTAGATGGTGCCGGAAATGATGGCGTGCGGGTGGATGTGGCCGGTGTGGCCGCCGCCGGGCATCAGGACGTTGACCCACAGATTGTCCAGCTTGGGCTTGCGCGCCAGATCGAAGTGCAGCGCCTTGGCATAGGCGGCTGCATGCTTGTCCAGCAGCTTCTTCAGCTCGGCGAACTCGGGGAAGCGGCTCGGCAGGTCGTTGATCGAGCCATAGGAGGTGTAGCCCGGATAGTGGTTGGTCTTGCACCATTCGATCCCGGCCTCGTCCTCCTCGGCCATGACCAGGCAGAGGTCGAGGATTTCCTCGTGCAGTTCGGGCCAGGCGGGCGCGGCGGCCAGCGAGGCTTCGTACACTTGGGTCGGGAAGAGGGGGCGCAGGGACATGAGACTGCAATAGCCCTTCTCCCCTTGTGGGAGAAGGTGGCTGCCGAAGGCAGACGGATGAGGGGTTTTGCAACCGTCGGAGAGACCCCTCATCCGACCTCGCGTCGCTCGGCCACCTTCTCCCACAAGGGGAGAAGGGAAGGATTAGAAAGGCAGAGCCGCCTCGCCGCGCAGGATGGCTTCGGCTTCGGGGCTGTGTTTGGCCTCGGTGCGATCGTGCAGGACCAAGGGCGGCAGCAGGCGTAAGGGCGCCTTGCCGGTCTTGATGGCCTGGACCAGCACCCGCTTGGCGGGCTGGTCGGCGTAGGGCTGGATGGGGCGGATGGCGAAGGAGCCGGCCTTGTCGCCGAGCAGGGCCAGCAGGTCGGCCAGGCGGTCGGCGCGATGGATGACCACGATCCTGCCGCCCTCTCGCACGGCCTTCAGCAGAAAGCCGGTCCAGGCCTTCAGCCCGTCGTCGGCCATCCAGGCCCCCATCTTGCCCGGGCCGGGCGCCCGCAGCGCGCCAGGGTCGTCGAAGAAGGGCGGATTGCTGACGGCCCAGTCGAAGGTCAGCAGGTCCAGCGCTCGGAATCCCTTGGCCACGTCGCCGCTGATAATGGTGGTGCGATCCTCGACGCCGTTCAGCGCGGCATTTTCGCGCGCCAGCCCGGCGGCGGTCGCATCGCGCTCCAGTCCGGTCAGGGTCACGCCGGGGCGTCGCGCCGCCACCTGCATCAGCACCGCGCCCGCGCCGCAGCCCGCCTCGATCAGGCGCTCGCCGGATTTGGCGTCCACGGCGGCGGCCAGCAGGGCGGCGTCCATGCCGGCGCGATAGCCCTTCACCGGCTGGCGCAGCCGGACGCGACCGCCCAGCAGGGCGGATTCCGCAACTTCTGCGGCGACAGTAAGGGTTGACCCGGCTTGACCCGTCATGACGCCGCCACCATTGTGCGCCGCATCGCGTTCGGGCAAGCGGATGCGTGTGATTTTCGGGCGAATCTCCTCCTTCGCCCCTGTGCTGAAAGAGAATTTCGTGGACGCAGCTCTCGTCGCCGCTCCCCGCCCCAAGGGCGATGTGGACGCTCTTGTTCGTCTGGCGAAGGACGACATGGCGGCGGTTGACGCCCTGATCATCGCCCGGATGCAGTCCGACGTGCCGGTGATCCCGCTGTTGGCCGAGCATCTGATCTCGGCGGGCGGCAAGCGCCTGCGTCCGCTGCTGACCGTCGCCGCCGCCCGCGCTGTCGGGACACGGGGCGACATCGCCGCCGCCACGAAGCTGGCCGCCTCGGTCGAGTTCATCCACACCGCCACCCTGCTGCACGACGACATCGTCGACGGCTCGGAGATGCGGCGTGGCAAGGTGGCGGCGCACCTGATCTGGGGCGCGGCCTCGTCGGTGCTGGTCGGCGACTTCCTGTTCGCGCGCGCCTTTGAACTGATGGTCGAGACGGATTCGCTGCGCGCGCTCGGCATTCTGGCCACGGCGTCCAGTGTGATCGCCGAGGGCGAGGTGCTGCAACTGACGCGCGCCCATGACCTGAACCTGGATCAGGCCACCTATCTGCAGATCATCCGCGCCAAGACCGCCGAACTGTTCGCCGCCGCCGCCGAGTCGGGCGCCGTGGGCGCGGGCGCGACCGAGGAACAGGTCGAGGCTCTGCGCGACTACGGCATGGCTCTGGGCATCGCCTTCCAACTGGCCGACGACGCGCTCGATTACGGCAGCGACACCGCGACGCTGGGCAAAAACGCGGGCGACGACTTCAACGAGGGCAAGGCCACCCTGCCGCTGCTGCTGGCCGTCCAGCGCACCAAGGGCAAGGAAGACCTGTTCTGGGACCGCGTCATCACCAAGGGCGAACGCACGCCCGAGGATTTCGTCCGGGCGCGTGAACTGATCCTGGGGACGGGCGCGGTCGAAGCCACGCTGGACGCCGCCGGCGACTATGCCGACCGGGCCAAGGCGGCGCTGTCGGTCCTGCCGGCCAGCGACTGGCGCTCGGCGCTGGAAGACCTGGCTGACTTCGCGGTCAGCCGCGCGGCCTGATGTTGGTTGCGGTCGTCATGGCGGGGCTGCTGGCAGGCGTCCCTCAGGATGCGCCGCGATTCACCATGACGTCGGAGCCGGGCGACGCCTTGAAGGCGGAGCTGTTCCGACTGGCGCCCGGCGACGCCGACGCCCAGGTCCGCGATCTGCTGGGCGGAGGCGAGGCGGAGGCCTTCAATCTCAAGAAATCCGGCGCCCTGAAGATGGCCTATCGTCGGGCGACGGGGCCGGGCGCGGGCCTGGTGCTTTACGCCGGGCCTTCCAGCGAGCATCGCGTCGATGCGGCCTGTCTGCTGACGCGCACCGCCGACGGCGATCACGACAACTCGCAGCGGGCGACGGAATGGTGCCTATCCTTCATCCTGAAGACGGCGCCGACGTTGAACATTCCGCCGGCGCCGCTCTAGGCAGTTTCTACTTCAGCGAAGCGCAGAACGTCTGGATGCGGCGGCAGCCTTCTTCCAGCACAGCTTCCGACGTGGCGTAGCTGATGCGGAAATAGGGGCTGAGGCCGAAGGCCGCGCCCTGGACCACGGCCACGCCTTCCTGGTTCAGCAGTTCGGCGGTGAAGACCTCGTCGTCGGTGATGACCACGCCCGACGGCGTCGTCTTGCCGATCACGCCCTCGATCGAGGGATAGACGTAGAAGGCGCCTTCCGGCGTGGGGCAGCGGATGCCCGTCGCCTGGTTCAGCATCGACACGACCAGGTCCCGACGCTTCTCGAAGGCGGCCGAGCGTTCGGCCAGGAAGTCCTGCGGGCCGTTCAGGGCCTCGACGGCGGCCCACTGGCTGATGGACGAGGGGTTGGACGTCGTCTGGCTGGCCACCTTGCGCATCAGGTCGATCAGGGGCTTGGGGCCGCCCGCATAGCCGATGCGCCAGCCGGTCATGGCATAGGCCTTGGACACGCCGTTGCAGGTCAGGGTGCGGTCATAGAGGTCCGGCGCGACCTGGGCGATGGTGACGTAGTCGAAGCCTCCATAGACGAGGTGCTCGTACATGTCGTCGGTCAGGATCCAGACCTGCGGGTGCTTGCGCAGCACTACGGCCAGGGCTTCCAGCTCGGCGCGGGTATAGGCGGCCCCGGTCGGGTTCGACGGCGAGTTGAGGATCAGCCACTTGGTCTTGGGCGTGATGGCGGCGTCCAGAACCTCAGGGCGCAGCTTGAAGCCGTCGGCTTCCTCGCCGATCACGGTGACCGGCTCGCCACCGGCCAGCAGCACCATGTCGGGGTAGGACACCCAGTAGGGCGCCGGCACGATGACCTCGTCGCCGGGGTTCAGCGTGGCCACGAAGGCGTTGTAGATCACCGGCTTGCCGCCCGAGGCGACGTGGATCTGATTGGTTTCGTAGGTCAGGCCGTTTTCGCGCGCGAACTTGGCGACGATGGCCGCCTTCAGCTCAGGCATGCCGTCGGCGTCGGTGTATTTCGTCTCGCCGCGATTGATGGCCTCGATGGCGGCGGCCTTGATGTTGTCCGGGGTGTCGAAGTCCGGCTCGCCGGCGCCCAGGCCGATGACGTCGCGGCCCTGACGTTTCAGCTCACGCGCCTGAGCGGTCACGGCCAGGGTGGCCGAAGGCTTGACGCGGGCGAGGGAGGCGGACTGAAGGCTGGACATGTCTATCCCGTCTGGAGGATGTGAAGAGAGCCGGGGAGGCGAGGCTTGATACGCAACCCGGCGCGGGCGCACAACGTTTGTGCGCCTTGCGGACGATCAAAAGGCGATTTGGGCGAAATTAATGCGGCGGATCGTCGATTTTCTGCTGAATATGGAAGCCCAGCGGTGGCGAACCCTTGTGGTGAGCCTGATGCTGTTCGGTGGAATCATCGCCCTGTTCGCCTTCGGCAAGGCCCACTTCACCCTCGGCGCCGAAGAGAAACTTGAGGCATGGCTTGAGGGCTACCGCGTCGGCCCCTGGGGGCTGGTCGCGGCCATCGTCGTCTTCACCCTGTCGGCCTTCATCGGCATACCGCAGTTCATCCTGATCGCCGCCTGCGTGGTGGCCTTCGGGCCGTGGTTCGGCTTCCTCTACAGCTGGATCGCCACGGTGGTCTCGGCGGCGGTCACCTATTGGCTGGGGCGTGGTCCCACGGCGCGGGCGTTGGAGCGGTTCGGCGGCGGGGCGGCGGAACGCTTGCAGCGCTTTGTCGGCCGCAACGCCTTTTCGGCCAGCTTCATCATCAGGAACGTGCCTTCGGCGCCCTTTATCGTCGTCAACATGGCTTTTGGCGCGGTCAGGGCCTCGTTTCCGGGGTTCCTGGCCGGGTGCGCCCTGGGCGTCCTGCCCAAGACCGCCCTGGTCGCCTTCTTTGGCGGCTCCTTCATGGCGGCGGTGTCCGGCGACGGGGTTTGGACCTCATTGATCCTGGCCGGGGTGGCCGTAGTCTGGCTGGCGCTGATGATGGCCGTGCGCGAAGTGGTCAAACGTCGCGAGGCGGCGCGACTTTCGGACGTGGACTAGATTGGAGACGAGGATGCTGAAGCTCTATTACTCGCCCGGCGCCTGCGCCATGGCCTCGCACATCGCTCTGGAAGAGGCCGGCGCCGACTATGAGCTTCAGAAAATCGATCTGAGGCAGGGCGAACAACGCACGCCCGAGTATCTGGCGATCAATCCGGCGGGCGTGACGCCGGCGCTGGCGACGGACAAGGGCGTCATCACCCAGAACGTCGCCATCCTGGCCTATGTGGCTCAGACCCACGCGCAAGCGGGCCTGGCGCCGACGGAACCCTACGCCTTTGCGCGGATGCAGGCCTTCAACGCCTGGCTGGCGTCCTCGCTGCACCCCGCGATCGGCAAGGTGCTGTTCTCGCGTCCGCCGCTGGAGGGCGCGGCCCGAGACGAGGCGCTGGAGCAAGCTCTGGCCAAGTATGATCTGGCCGAGCAGCATCTGCTGGTCGGTCCCTGGGCGCTGGGGGCGGATCATTCGGTCACGGACGGATACCTGATGGTCTTCACCCGCTGGGCGCGTCAGGCCGACCTGTTGGACAAGGCCCGCTTCCCCGCTCTGAACGCGCATCTGGACCGGGTGCAATCACGTCCCGCCGTTCAACGAGCGCTCGCGCTCGAGGGGCTGTCGGCGATCTGACGTCTTCACCCGCAAGCGGGGCCGGAAAGCTTGAGCGGACGGGCTTTCAAGCCTTGCCGTGACAAGGCTGTGATCGACGAGTCATAGGCGCTTGCAATCGACGCGGCATGAGGGCAAACGGGCCTGTAGTCGGCCAGGCGAGGACGATCAGGATGGTTCGGCGCACATGGGTGCGCGGGGCAGGGCGTCGCCAGCGCGGACGAACAAGACTCACGCCCTAGCAGGCCCGAACAAGCGGTAACCGACGCCCATGCTTTCTCCCCTCTTCGGCATGATCTCCAATGACATCGCAATGGATCTGGGGACGGCCAACACCCTGATCTACATGCGCGGCAAGGGCATCGTCCTGAACGAGCCTTCGGTCGTCGCCCTGCGCAACGTCGGCGGCCGCAAGATCGTCCACGCCGTCGGCCTGGAAGCCAAGCAGATGCTGGGCCGCACGCCCGGCCACATGGAAGCCATCCGTCCGATGCGCGACGGGGTCATCGCCGACTTCGAGGTCGCCGAAGAGATGATCAAGCACTTCATCCGCAAGGTTCATAACCGCAAGGGCTTCGTGAACCCCAAGATGATCGTCTGCGTCCCCTCGGGCGCCACGGCCGTCGAGCGCCGCGCCATCAATGATTCCTGCCTGAACGCCTCGGCCCGTCGCGTCGGCCTGATCGACGAGCCCATGGCCGCCGCGATCGGCGCCGGTCTGCCGATCCACGAGCCGACCGGTTCGATGGTCGTCGACATCGGCGGCGGCACGACCGAGGTCGCCGTCCTGTCGCTGTCGGGCATCGTCTATTCGCGTTCGGTCCGCGTCGGCGGCGACATGATGGACGACGCCATCATCAGCTACATGCGCCGTAACCATAATCTGCTGATCGGCGAAACGACCGCCGAGCGCATCAAGAAGGACATCGGCACCGCCCGTATCCCGGCCGACGGCGAAGGCCTGTCGATCGAGGTCAAGGGCCGCGACCTGATGCAGGGCGTGCCGCGCGAAGTGAAGATGAGCGAGCGTCAGGCCGCCGAAGCTCTGGCCGAGCCGGTCTCGCAGATTGTCGAAGCCGTCAAGGTCGCGCTGGAAGCCACGCCGCCGGAACTGGCCGCCGACATCGCCGACAAGGGCATCATGCTGACGGGCGGCGGCGCCCTGCTGCGCGGCCTGGACGTCGAGATCCGCGACCACACCGGCCTGCCGGTTCAGGTCGCTGACGATCCCCTGTCCTGTGTCGCCATCGGCTGCGGCAAGGTGCTGGAGCACCCGTCGTGGATGAAGGGCGTCCTCGAGTCCTCGCTCTGAGGCTGAACAGCCTGTCGTAAGGGCCGCGTTCTTCGGGAATCGGTTTTTGCGATAGGCTCTCACCGCCGGCGAGCGAGGCTCGCCGGTCCCGGATCTCTAGGTAGGAAGGCTGGCCGTGGCGTTTCGCGACGGACCGTTCGAGAACATCAAGGTGCCGCTGGCCTGGACGGCCGCGGTCGTGGTCATCGTCGGCATCATCGGCGCGGTCATGCTTCTGCTTGGCGACAGCCGCCAGTCTCGTAACGCCAATGGCTACGCGCCGGCCAGGGCTGGTTTTGAAGCCGGCGCCGCGCCGGTCGGCGGCGTCCTGTCCGCACCCGTCCGCTGGACCGGCAACGCCGTCGACTACGTCAAAGGTTACTTCTTCGCCGTGTCGGAGAACCGTCGCCTGCGCGCCGAGATCGTCGAACTGAACGCCTGGCGCGACGAGGCCCTGGCGCTGAAGAACGTCAACGGCCGCTACGAGCAGATGCTGGGCGTCAAGACTGAGCCGCCCATTCCCATGGTGACGGGCCTGGCCATCACCGACGCGCGCGGTCCCTTCGCCCGTTCGCGCCTGTTGAATATCGGCGCCGCCAAGGGCATTCGCGTCGGTAACCCGGTGCTGAGCGAGCACGGCCTGGTCGGTCGCATCATGGGCGCGTCAGCGGGCAACAGCCGGATGTTGCTGCTGACCGATGTGGCCTCGCGCACCCCGGTCCTGGTGGAGCGCACCGACGCCCGCGCCATGCTGACCGGCGATGGCAGCGGCAGCCCGCGTCTGGACTATATCCGCGGCGCTGGATCGGTGCAGGAAGGCGACCGCATCATGACCTCGGGCGACGGCGGCGGTTTCCCGCGCGGCCTGCCCATCGGCGTGGCCGCCAAGGGCGTCGACGGGACCTGGCGCGTCAAGCTGTTCAGCGACCGCAGCGCTATAGATTATGTCCGCGTTCTGCTGTTCCAGGACTTCAGCCAACTGGCCGATCAGAACGCCCTGAACGCGGCGCCGCTGGCCAGCCTGGCCGCCGCGCCGCCGCCCACCCCGGCCCAGGCCGCCGCCATTCAGGACGTGGCGACTCGCCGCGCCGCTGCGGCGGCTGCGACTGCGGAGCGGGTGCGCGCCGCCAACGCCGCGCCGCCGCCCGCGCCGGTCGCCGCACCGGCCGCAACGACCGCCGTCCCGGCCCGAACGCCGACAGTGGCCGCGACTCGTCCGGCCGCCGCCCGTCCGGCGACGCCTCAACCGCGTCCCGCCGCCCCTCGACCCGCAGCCCCGGCGCCGCAGCCTGTCGCCCCGGCGCCTGATGTCGAGCCCACGCCTGCTGGAGCCGCAGAGTGAGACGGGCGATCACGGTCCGCGTCGTCGGCCCGCTGCAATGGATCGTCTATCCGGCCCTGACCGCGATCGCGGTGACGGTGCTGCTGGCCATTCCCTTCCGGCTGTTCGGCCTGAACCTGCCCGAGCCGGTTCTGCCGATCGTTCTGGCCTTCGCCTGGCCGCTGATCCGGCCGTCCATGCTGGCGCCCCTGGTGCTGTTCGGCCTGGGTCTGTTTCTGGACCTGTTCTGGGGCGGGACCCTGGGGCTGTGGCCGCTCAGCCTGCTGGCTGTCTATGGCGCAATCCTGCTGGCCTCGAACTTCCTGGCGGGGCAGGCGACCATTGTGCTGTTCGCCCTCTACGTCGCCTCGACGGGCTTCGCCTTCTTCCTGGCCTACATGATCACTACCTTGAGCCTGGGGAATGCGCCGAGCATCCTCGCCGTTCTGGGTCAGGTCGTGCCGACGCTGCTTCTTTTCCCTCTGGCCGACTGGCTGATCCAGCGTTTTGACGACGCCGACGTGCGGTTCCGATGAGCAGCGAACCCCATATCTTCTTCTCGGACGTCAATGAGCGGCAGGGCTCCTTCCTGCGGCGCACCTTCCTGCTGGGCGGCGGGATGGCGCTGGGGACCGTGGCCCTGGTCGGGCGGCTGGCGCAGCTGCAGATCGTCAAGGCCGAGGAATACGCCACTCTGGCCACCAACAACCAGTTCAACTTCCGTCTAGTCCCGCCGCCACGCGGCCTGATCAAGGATCGCAACGGCGTCACCATCGCCGGCAACCGGCCCAGTTTCCGGGTCCTGGTCGTCCGGGACGAGACCAAGGACCTGGACCAGACTCTGGACCTGCTGGGCCAACTGCTGCCGGACACGCTGGAGCGTCGTCGCACCATCATCCGTGAGGTCAACGCGGCGCCGCGCTTCTCGCCGGTTCCGGTCAAGAGCGACCTGACCTGGGAGGAGTTCTCCAAGGTCAATCTGCACGCCGCCGAACTGCCGGGCGTCATGGCCGACATGAACGAGGCCCGTTATTATCCCTTCGCTGGGGCCTACGCCCATGTGATCGGCTATGTGGCCAAGGTGTCGGATCGCGACGTCAAGGCGATCCGCGACAAGGGCGAGCAGCCGCCCTCCATCCTGTTCAACCCCGGCTTCCGCATCGGTCGTCAGGGCATCGAAAAGGCGCTGGACACCGATCTGCGCGGCGAGGCCGGCGGCAAGCGGGTTGAGGTCGATGTGCGGGGCCGGGTCGTGGCCGAGGATGCGGCGGGGTCCAAGGCCCCCATCCAAGGCTCCGAGGTCATGCTGACTCTGGACAACGACGTCCAGAACCGGGCGCTGGAAGTCTTTGGCGAAGAGGCCGGCAGCTGCGTCGTCATGGATGTGCGCAACGGCGACATCCTGGCCATGGTGTCGTCGCCGTCGTTCGATCCCAACCTGTTCGTCTCGGGCGTCCCGTCCAAGGTCTATCGCGCCCTGGCCGACTATGAGCGGCGCCCGCTGCTGGACAAGGCGCTGGGCGGCACCTTCGCGCCGGGCTCGACCTTCAAGCCGGTCGTGGGCCTGGCGGCCATGAAGCGGGGCTGGGACCCGAACCGCCGCGTCGTCTGCAACGGCAGCTTCTTCCTGGGGCGCCGCTTCGCCTGCCTGGGGCGGCATGGCGCGCTGGACCTGCGCGGCGCCATCAAGGCCTCGTGCAACGTCTACTTCATGACCATCGCGACCGAGTTCGGACCGGACGCCATCGCCGAAACCGCGCGCGAAATGGGCTTTGGCCAGAGCTTCGACATCGGCCTGACGGGGCAGAAAACGGGTCTGGTCCCGGACCGCGAATGGCGTCGGCGGAACCCGGTGCGCGGCGACGGCAAGTGGTATCCCGGCGAAACGCCCAGCTACGGCATCGGTCAGGGCGCCCTGAACGTCAATGCGCTGCAATTGGCGGTCTATACCGCCCGCATCGCCAACGGACAGAAGGCGGTGACGCCGCGCCTGATCAAGTCGATCGGCGGCGTGGAACAGACCTCCGGCACGGCCTTCGCCGACCTGCCGTTTGATCCCGCCCTGTTGAAGGTGCTGCGAGACGGCATGGAGGCCGTGACCGACGTGGGCGGCACCGGCTTCCGCAACAGTCAGTTGGGCCTCGGCGCCGTCCGCATGGCGGGCAAGACCGGCACGGCCCAGGCCCAGAACTATGGCGCCGGGTCGCGCAAGGGCGCGGGGCGGCCGTGGGCCCAGAAGGACCACAACCTCTTCATCGCCTACGCCCCGACCGACAATCCGCGCTATGCGGTGTCGGTGATCGTGCAGCACGGCGGTCTGGGCGGCGGCACGGCCGGCGCCCCGCGCGCCCGTGAAGTGATGAAGGTGGCTCTGCTGAAGGACCCCGAGATCCGCGCCCGCATCGAGCAGGCGGGCTTTGAAGCCCCCGAGGACGCCGGGGCCCGCGAGGCCGAGGCGCGCGGCGAGCCCGTCGATGCTCTGCCCCTTGAAACGCCCGCCGTCGACGTCGCCGCGCCTACGCCGGAGCCTACCCAGTGACCGCTTCCGCCCTGACCCGCCCCGGCGAACGCGACCGGATTTCCAGCAAGCTGGCCGAGCTGGACTGGCGCGTCATCGGCCTGTTGTGCGTCCTGGCCGGCATCGGCACGGCCATGCTCTATTCCATCGCGGGCGGCAGTTGGTCGCCTTGGGCTTGGAAGCACCTGCTGCGCTTCGGCGTGCTGCTGGTGGCCATGATCGGCCTGGCCATGGTCCATCCCAAGTGGTGGTTTCACGCCGCCTATCCGGTTTACGGCCTGCTGCTGTTCATGGTGCTGCTGATCGAGTTCACGCCCATGGGCTATGTGGCCGGGGGCGCCAAGAACTGGCTGAACCTGGGCTTTATCCGCATCCAGCCGGCCGAGTTCATGAAGATCGGTCTCGTTCTGGCGCTGGCGCGTTGGTATCACGGTCACTCGGCCCAGGACGCGCGCTGGTCGTGGAAGCTGCTCTTCCCCTTGGGCATGATCGGCGTGCCTTTCCTGCTGGTGGCCAAGCAGCCTGACCTGGGTTCGGCCATGATCATCGGCCTGACCGGGGCCGCCGTCATGTTCATGGCCGGTCTGAGCTGGCGGGTGATCGCCGCCGCCGCCGCCGCCGCCGTGGCGGTGATCCCGCCCTTCGTCATGTTCGTCATGCACGACTATCAGCGCAACCGCGTCCTGACCTTCCTGAACCCGGAGGCCGACCCGTCCGGCACCGGCTACAACATCATCCAGTCCAAGATCGCCCTGGGGTCGGGCGGCCTGCTGGGCAAGGGCTACGGCCTGGGCAGCCAGAGCCAGCTGGAGTTCCTGCCGGAACGCCACACCGACTTCATCTTCTCGACCGTGTCCGAGGAGTTCGGCTTCCTCGGCTCCTTCACCGTCCTGGCCTGTTATCTGGCGCTGATCCTGATCTCGCTGCGGATCGCGGCCCTGTCGCACAGCCATTTCGGCCGCATCAGCGCGGCGGGCATGACGGCCTTCCTGGCCCTGTTCGTCCTGATTAACGGGGCCATGGTCATGGGTCTGGCGCCGGTCGTCGGCGTGCCGATGCCGCTGCTGTCCTATGGCGGCTCGACCATGATGACGGTGATGATCGGCTTCGGCCTGATCCTGTCGACCCATGTGCACCGCTATGTCGAACTGCCGAAGGGGCAGGGACTGTTCTGATTGCGGTTTCAGGCGTTAGGCTGAGTTCATGACCGACAAAGCGCCTGAACCCGCCGCCGTTTCCCCCGATCCTGTTCCCAAGGCCGATCCCGCCATGTTCTCGGACTGCGGCGACACGCCCTGTCCGCAGCCGGTCATGACCGACCCCAAGAACGAGGCGGCGGCCCTGGCCGAGGGGGTGCGCATGCGCAACAACCCCGCCGAATGGGCCTTTGTCCGCCTGTCCAAGCTGATCGAGGAGTTCGAGGCCAAGCTGGACAAGGATGAGGAGATCGGCGCTCGCGTGGTCGGTCTGCCTGGCGAGGGGACGATGCAGATCGTCGATGTCGGCTTCTGGGGGCCGGACCTGATCATCTTCTTCGGCCGCAACGCCGACGGCAAGCCGGTGCGCCTGATCCAGCACTACACCCAGATCAACGTCGTCCTGGCCGCGATCAAGAAGCCGGAGGAACGCGAGGCGCGCCGCATCGGCTTCCAGCTCAACGAAATGGTGATGAAGACCAATCCTTCGCCAGCGGGCGCCTGAACCTGTCCGTCATCCCGGAAACGGCGTAGCCGTTATCCGGGACCGCAGGAAGCGTCGGCGCCTTGGGCGGTCCCGGCTCGGCGCGGCTTCGCCGCTGGGCCGGGATGACGGGCTTACAAAGTCGCCGCCCAGTCCGTGCCCTTGATCAGGCTGTCGATGATGCCGGGCTCGCTGGAGGCGTGGCCGGCGTCCCCGACGATGTCCAGCTTGGCCTCGGGCCAGGCGCGATGCAGGGCCCAGGCGCCCGAGATCGGCGTCACCACGTCAAAGCGGCCCTGGGCGATCCAGCAGGGGATATGACGAATGGTCTCGATGTTCTCGAGAATCCAGTTCTCGCTGTCGAAGAAGCCGCCGTTGGTGAAATACCAGTTCTCGATCCGGGCGAAGGCCACGGCGAACTCTGGATCGGCGAACTTGTCCGGCTTGCCTGAGGGCCCCTGGACGCTGACCGTCTCGCCCTCCCAGGTGGACCAGGCCACGGCGCAGCGATTGCGCTCCTCGATGTCGTCGCCCAGCAGGCGCTTGTTGTAGGCGGCCATCAGGTCGCCGCGCTCCGCTTCGGGGATGGGGGCCAGGAAACGCTCCCAGGCGTCGGGGAAGATCATCGAGGCGCCGTCCTGATAGAACCAGTGCAACTCTTTCCGGGTCAGCAGGAAGATGCCGCGCAGGATCAGGGCCAGACAGCGATCCGGGTGCTTGATGGCGTAGGTCATCGACAGGGTCGAACCCCACGACCCGCCAAAGACGACCCACTTGTCGATGCCCAGCATTTCACGCAGGCGCTCGATGTCGGCCACCAGATCCCAGGTGGTGTTGTTTTCCAGCGAGGCGTTGGGCCGCGACAGGCCGCAGCCGCGCTGGTCGAACATGACGATGCGATACTTGGCCGGATCGAAGTAGCGGCGCATCCCCGGATTGACCGCCCCGCCAGGGCCGCCGTGCAGGACGATGACCGGCACGCCGTGCGGGTTGCCGCTTTCCTCGTAGTAGATCTCATGGATGCTGTCGGTTTGCATCCAGCCCGAGGCATAGGCTTCCAACTCGGGGTAGAGGTCGCGGCGCAGGGTGTCGGTCACAGGAAATGCCATGTCAGGAAATGGAGGTTTTCAGATTGGCCGCTCAGGCGTTGACGATGTGTGAGCGGAACGCGGCGACGGCCAGCACGATCCAACCGGCGATCATCAGGGTTCCGCCGACCGGGGCGACGGCGCCCATGACGGGCAGGCTCAACAGGCCGATCATGGCCAGGGCCAGGCAGAAGATCAGTCCCCCGCCGGCGGCCAGCCAGCCGCCGATCCGCGCGGCCTTGCCGCCGCTCGACCATATGGCGCAGGCCACGGCCAGGACGGCGTGGACCATCTGATACTGGGCGCCGGTGGTCAGCAGGCTCTTGACCGAGGGACTGGCGCCGTGGGCGGCGAAGGCGCCTAGCGCGACGGCCATGGCCCCATTGAAGGCGGCGAAGACGAGCAGGTTGCGATCGAGTCTCATGGCCTAATGTCTAGACTACAACTTTGCGGGAGTCTGCTATCGCAACGGCGATGAAATCCGCCCCCCGCATGGCCCTGCAATACGTCCTGCTGTTCGGCGCCAGCGGGGTGACGCTGCCGTTCGCGGGACTGTGGTTTCGCGCGCAGGGGTTGAGCGGGGCCGAGATCGGCGCCCTTCTGGCCATTCCCATGCTGGGGCGGGTCGTCACCGGGCCGCTGCTGGCGGTTTGGGCGGACGGGTTCCAATACAGGCGCACGCCGATCGCCCTGCTGGGGCTGGCCATGGCGCTGGGTTATGGCGGGGCGGGTCTGGTTCAGGGGTTCGCCGCCTGGGCCGTCTGCTGGTTCGTCGGGGCCACGGCGGCGGCGGCCCTGATCCCGCTCAGCGACGTCATGACGCTGCGGGTGGCCAAACGCGCCGGCTTTGATTTCTCGCTGCCGCGCGGCTGCGGCTCGGCGGCCTTCGTGGTGGCGAACGTGGGCATGGGAGCGCTGCTGACGCGGGCTTCGCCCGATGCCATCATTGTCTGGATCGGCACGGCGGCGCTGCTGATCGCCGTGACGGCCTGGCGTGTCCTGCCGAGCGAGTCGGTCACCGACGGTCCCCGCATGCCTGGGCTCGAGCGTTTCAAGGGCCTGGGACGGCTGGTGGTCGATCCGGTCTTCATGACCGCTATCTTCGCCGTCGGTGCAGTGCAGGCGGCCCACGCCTTCTACTATGGCTTCTCGGCCATCGCCTGGAAGGCGCAGGGCATCCCCGAGAGCGTGACCGGCCTTTTGTGGGCCTTTTCCGTCGTGGTCGAGATCGCCTTCATGTGGGTGGTCGAACCGTGGCGGCGGCGCATGGGGATCGGGCCGTGGCTGATGCTGTCGGTCGGGGCCAGCGCGGCGGTCGTGCGCTGGACCCTGATGGCGTTCGCGCCGCCGCTGTGGGCGCTTTGGCCCTTGCAGACCCTGCATGCGCTGAGTTTCGCCGCCACATATCTGGCGGGGGTCCAGATCGTCGAACGCCTATCGCCGCCGGATAATCACACAGCGGCCCAGACGCTGAGTTCCGTGGTGTCGGCCGGAGTGCTGATCGGATTGGCGACGGCGGCTTCGGGCCCGCTATATGACGCCTTCGGGCTCAAGGGCTATCTGGCGATGGCCGGCTTGGCGTGCGCCGGCGGGTTGGCGGGGTTGGTTCTGCAGTCGCGGCTGTCGAACGCCCAGGCCTAGAGGGGGAGGCCTAGAGGGTCATGCGGCGCTGGAGCGGGGCAGGGGCGCCAGGTGACGCGCAATGACCGAGGCCGCCGTCTTGACCGCCGCCTGCACCTTGGCGTCGGGCGCGTCGGATGGCGCGCGGATCAGGCCGATGGCGGGAGAAGCCGCGCCGTCCGGCAGGTCGTTCAGGATGCGATACAGGATATAGCTGCCCGCATCCTCCTCGGCGTCCGAGGCGGCCAGGGCGTTCAGTCCCCCGGCAGCCAGGTCGCGCACGATTTCGGCGGTGGGGGCGGTGGCGCGCACGACGCCGGGTCCAGTGTGGTCCAGCCGGTCGCTGCGGTCGAGGCAGCGGTTCTCCGCCCGCATCTGAAGACGGAAGGCGCCGGGGTGGGCGGTGCGGCCGACCAACAATAGCGCCCCGCATTCTCCGCTGGCGATCATGGCGCTGAGTTGCGCGGCCAGGGTCTCTGTCGAGCTTGAGCCCGGCACAGGCAGGGTGCGGGCGCCGACGGGGTTCCACGGATCGCCGGACAGGTCCTCGACCGGGTCCCAGGCGGTGAAGTTCGGGTCCCAGGCGCAGATGGCGATGGCGGGACGTCGATCGGGGCGAGGCCCGGTTTCCATATCCTGCAAGGAATCCACCCTGTATGACACTAACGCGACGGCGGCCGGAACGGTGCGGTCAAACCCGGCGGAAGGTCAAGCCCGCCGGGGTGAAATACGACAGCTTTGCGGCAGGCCTTAGCCCAGATCGCCGATGGCGGCGTCCAGCAGCATGAAGGCGCGGCCTTCGTCCGTGGCCAGACGGGCCTGGACGTCATGGGCGTCGCCCCGACGCGCATGATCCTGCATTTCCACCCCGAAGGCGCGGACATAGGCGTCCGCGTCGGCGCGCAGGTCGGCGTCGGCCAGAATGCGGCGGGAGACGCTGCGCACGGCGGCGGGCGCGACGCGGCGCACGATCTGGCGGGCGCGGTCCGGTTCCTGCAGCGCCAGGGCGCGGGCGGCTTCCTCGATGCGGGCGCGCGGCAGCAGGGCGTTGGGATCGACCCCCATGCGGCGGATGGCGGCCGTGACGCGGTTGGCCAGGGCGGCGGCGTCCACAGGCGCGGCCACAGAGACGGGCACGGGGGCGTCCAGTTCCAGCGGCGCTTCATGGCCCTCGACCGTCTCGCTCAGGTCGTTCCAGTCCAGCGGCTCGTCCTTGGCGGGCGGGGGCGGCGCATCCTCGGTCGGCTCCAGCCTCAGGCGTCCGCGCAGTCCGAAGCCGCGGTCGTCCGCGGGCTTGGGTTCCGGCTTGGGCTCAGGCCTGGGTTCAACGGCGCGCGGTTTGTAGCGCGGCGTCTCGGGCGCGGCGGCGCTCAACAGGGGCTCGCGGCGGCGGCTGGCGGGCGTGTCGCCCGAGACCACGCCCATGACGCGGACGGCCTCGGTCAGCATTTCGTAGTTGCGGCGCACGCGATCCTGGAAGCCGGACTCCAGGGCCTCGGTGTCCTCGGCGGCCTTTTTCGAGGCGGCGGACAGGGCGGCCAGGCCGTGCTCGACCGAAGCGCGCACGGCGTCCACACGGGCGGCGGCCTCCTGGGGCAGGCGATCGGCGCGCGCGTCCATTTCGGCCACGGCGTGTTCGACCTGGCTCAAGGCGGCGGTCATGCGTTCCAGGGTGCCTTCCAGCCGCTCAACGACCTTCTCGCCGGTCAGGTCGACCATGTCGGCGGTCTGATTGACGATCTTGCGCGCGCCGTCGATGCGGGCCTCGGCGGCTTCATCGGCCTTCTGGGCGGCGTCGAACAGGGATTCGCCCAGGCGGTCGGCGCGGATCTGGGCCTGTTCGATGGCGGCGGCGGCGGCGGCGCGCTGTTCCTCGGCGGTGGCCTGCAGGGCCGACAGGGCGCGACGGGTCTCCTCGACCAGCAGATCGCGGGCCTCGGCGGCCAGGGCCTCGAAGCGGTCCAGCGCCAGCTTGGTGGCGTGGTCGAAACCGTCGGCCTCGCGTTGCGACAGGTCCACCAGGGCGCGGAACTGATCGGTCACGGCCTCGACCTGGGCCTTCAGGGCGTCGCTGATGTCGCCCGTCGTCTGGTTCAATTCTCCGGCGGCGCTGCGGGTCAGGGACAACTGCTCGGTGAACTGGGCGCGCTGACTCTCGATCTGGGCCGAGAAGTCTTCCTGGTCGGTGCGCAGGGCGTAGGCGGCGGTGACCAGCGAGGCGCGCTGCTGGCTCAGGCCTTCCTCGACCGACTGGATCTGTTCGGCGACGCCAGAGCCGGCGGTTTCCAGACGCAGGGTCTGGCGGGCCAGGTCATCGGCGGCGGCGCGGGCGGCGTCCTGGGCCTCGCTGGCGGCGGCGGCCAGATCGGCGGCGCGGGCGGCCAGAGCGGCTTCGGCCTCGCGCAGTTGGGTCTGGGCCAGGTCGGAGGCGTCCACCACCATCCGCGACTGGCGCTCGACGGCGTCGACGACGCCGGTGGCCTGACTGTCCAGTTGCACGCCGAGGGCGCCCATCTGCTCGCGCTCGCGGCCCAGTTGATCGGTCAGGCGACGGGCGGTGCGGCCCGCGCTCTCGGCGGCTTCATTCAGACGAACGGTTTCCTGGGCCAGGGCCTCGCGCAGCAGGGCCATGTCGTTGCGGGCGCGCTCGGCGGCCAGGGCGGCCTGATCGATGTCGCCGCGCAGGCTGGTCAGCACCTGTCCAGTCTGGTGCGCCGCCAGGGCGGTCGGGCCGACCAGGGCTTCGGCCATGTCGCGGGCTCGGCGGGTTTCCTGCGCCAGGCTGGCGCCCTGACGCACGGCGTGCGCCAGCATGATGGCCAGACCGGCCGGGGCCAGGGCGATCAGGGCGTAAACGGCCAGGCGCAGAGGCTCCAACTGGACCGCGCCCGATCCGAACTCATAGGCGAACCAGGAGGCGACGCCGCCGATCCACAGGGCCGAGGCCAGACCGGCGATCAGATAGGCGTTGCCGCCGGATTTCAGCGCGGGTGCGCGGCGAGAAGCAAGGGAAGCCGGCGGCGGGGCGTCCTCGACCACGGCGGGGGGCGCGTCGGCGGACACGGCCAGGGGCGGCAGGTCGGGCGCGTGTTCGGCCTGGAGCAGGGCGGCGGCGCGCTCATCGGCCAGGCGCTGTTCTTCCAGCAGGCGACGGCGGCGGCGCTCGGACATCGGCTTTTCAGGCGCGGGCGGCAGCGAAAGTTCAGCGTCGAATTCGACGGGCGTCTCGTTCAGGCGTTCGTCGTCCGCGCCGACGATGGGGGCGGACTCCTCGAGACCTTCGCCCGGTTCCGGGTCGGTCAGGTTGAGCGGCGGCCGATGGCTGGACTTCATGGGGCGTCGATCTCGTTCACTATTCGCCGGATACGCGGCGAGGGCGCGCGGAGACTGGACCCTAACGGCTTGATCCGGTCGCGCAAAGGCTGGCGGCGAGGGATTTCATGGGAAGGACGGGGATGATCGCCTGGCGATCGCCCCTTCAGCAGTCGCTGGGGGCCGCGACCGCGATGGTCGAGGCGGGCGCTTCCTTGCAGTCCTGCACGCGCTGAATTTCGCGTTCGGCATGGCGCGGAGCATGCAAATCGACGCCGAATTGCGACAACGCCGCCGCAGCGAGCATCGCAATCAGGCCAGCCAGCATATCCAGCAGCATTTGCATAAGCCCACCATGACAGAATGGGGCCTCATTGTGAAGCGTCGCCATTGAGTAGAGTTGGTGGAACGAAAACCGCTGGAGCGTCACTGTATCAACGGGCGCGTAGCGGATCGTCACGCGAATCAGACAGCTATGGCGGAATGCACCAATCGGGCGACACCTATAACGGCAGCCTGCTCGAACCGGGGCGTGATTGCTGGCGCGTGGCGACGGCGGACCGCTTTACGCCCCTGATGGAAAACGACGCCTATTTCGACGCGCTCGCCTCGTCGCTGCGCAAGGCGAAGAAGTCGATCGTCGTTCTGGGTTGGCAGTTTGATCCCCGGACGCGGCTGGACCCGGAATCCCCATTGACCGACCATCGGGGAGAAATCGGCCATCAACTGCGGATGTTGGTGCGCGAGAAGCCGGATCTGGATGTGCGGCTGTTGATCTGGAAGTCGCCGCTGTTGATCGCCGCCTCCCAGGGCTTCTATCCGCACCGGGCGCAGCGGTGGTTCAGGAAGCGCACGGTTGAGTTCCGCCTCGACAAGCCGGGGATACTCGGCGCCTGTCACCACCAGAAGGTCATCGTCATCGACGACAAGGTGGCCTTCTGCGGTGGGGGCGACATCGCTACGGATCGCTGGGACACGTCCGACCATCTGGACAACGACCCGCGCCGTTGCCAGCCCTCGGGTCTGTTCAGCGCCCCGCGTCATGAGGTCATGAGCGTCATGGACGGAGCGGCGGCCCGCGCCCTGGGGGACCTGGCGCGTGAACGCTGGTTCCGCGCCACCTGGGAACGCACTGTTCCGGATGAAACTGACGACGATCCCTGGCCTGATGGCGTGGAGCCGACCCTGACCGACGTATCCGTCGGCATCGCCCGCACTGAGCCTCGCGTGCGCGGTCGACCCGAGGTGCGCGAGAACGAGGCCCTGCATCTGGAATCTATCCGCCGGGCCAAGCGGCTGATCTATCTTGAGAACCAGTATTTCACCTCGCCCGTCATCGCCGCCGCCCTGGCCGAGCGCCTGGCCGAGCCGGATGGGCCGGAGATCGTCCTGGTCTCGACCGGCCGCAGTCCCAGCTGGTTCGACGGCCTGACCATGGACACGGCCCGCGCCGAGGTCCTGTATCGGCTGGAGCAGGCCGATCGCTACAACCGCTTCTTCGCCTTCAGCCCGCGGACGCTGGAGGGCGAGCGCATCATCGTTCACGCCAAGATGTCGATCATCGACGACCGGCTGCTGCGCATCGGCTCGACCAATCTGAACAACCGATCCCAGGGCCTGGACACCGAGTGCGACGTGGCCGCCGAGCCGACGACCGAGACGGGGCGCGAGGTGGTGCGCCGCTTCCGCCAGCGCTCGATCGGCCACTTCATCGGCGTCTCGGGCGAGGACTTCGCTCAGGCCGAGGCGATCATGGGCTCGGTCGGGCAGGCGGTCCTGACCTTCGGCTCTGACCGGATGACTCTGCTGGGCTCGACGCCGCCGTCAGCGGTCGAGCGGATGATCGCCGAATGGCAGTTGGGCGATCCGGCTTCGTCGATGGACGCCTGGCGGCCGTGGAAACGGTTGAACCGCTCGCACCGGCCCAGGCTGACGGGATCTCAGGCGGAAACTCAGGCGGGGGCCTGAAACTCGAAATCGATGGCCAGGGGCAGGTGATCCGAGGCCGTGCGCGCCAGCGGGTGCAGCGGGGTCATGGCGCCCGTCACCCGGATTTCCGGGCTGATGAAGCAGTGGTCGATACGGATGGCGGGGAAGCTGGAGGGGAAGGTCTTCACCGAGGGCTTCAGCCCCAGCTCGCGCTGGGCGTCGGCCAGCCGCCGCGTCAGGGCGTGATAGGGGCGGGTGATCGAGGTGGCGTTGAAGTCCCCGGTCAGGATGGTCGGCCCCGTGCAGGCCGGATCGCCCAGCCAGTCGCGTCCAACCAGGGCCGCCGCCTGAAGTCTCTGCTCACGCGGCACCAGGCCCAGGTGGGTGTTGAAGACGTTGAGGGTGATGCCGTCGAAGTCGATAGCCGACCACAGGGCGCCGCGCGGCTCCAACCCCCTCAGGTTGGGCAGGGTCGGCAGGGCGGCGGCGCGGATCAGCCGCTCGGGCCGCGCCGTCAGGATGGCGTCGCCATACAGCTCCGCCTCTATGGTCATGGCCGGATGGAAGCGGAAGCCCATCGACAGGCGCTCGGCGATGGCGTGGGCCTGATCGACGCCGTTGGTGCGGGCGCGGCCGACATCCAGTTCCTGCAGACAGACGATGTCCGGCTCCAGCTCGGCGATGACGGCGGCGATGCGGGCCAGGTCCAGCTTGCGGTCGACGCCGACGCAGCGGTGCACATTATAGGTGACGAGTCTGGGCATGAGTCCTTGTCGGCGCGGTCGATCCCGCCGCCTGTCTAGCCGGTCTAGATGACAACCAGACGGTCGGGGACCTCATTGATATCAGCGGGCCGGGGCGGAAACCGTTCCGCCAGAACCTGACCGCACAGGGCGATGGCCTGTTGCATGCCCTCGACCGGTTGATCGCGGCGTAGGCCAGCCGTCAAGGCGGCGACGGCGTCGGCCCAGACCTCAGGACTGACGCAGGCGTGGATGCCCTCGTCGGCGATGACCTCGACCTGATGATCAGCCAGGGCGGCGAAGATCAGCACCCCGGTCCGCGCCTGGGTGACGTGCAGACCGTGGGCCAGGAACTGCTGCATGGCGGCGCGGCGGACGCGGGTGCGGCGCAGGGGAGCGGGGGTCAGCAATCGCCGCACGACCGGGATCAGGCTCAACAGAAAGACGCCGAGGAAGACCGCCGCCTGCACCAGGGCATAGGCGGCCAGGGTCTGGCTGATCTCGACCTCGCGCGCGGCGACGTGGGCCGCCTGCCAATCAGATCCGAGACCCGGCAGCCAGTGGGCGCCGAAGCCCAGCGGGATCAGGGCCAGGGGCAGCAGCAGGGCCGCCGCCGCCGCCCAGGCCAGACTGACGTCGCGATAGGAGGACACCTGTCGCGCCACGACGCAGAAGATCTCGCCCGAGGTGTTTTCCTCGGCGCGGGCGATGGCCTCGGCGACGCGGGCGTGGTCGTCTGTTGTGAACTGCATCACCATCCCCCCGAGGCGCCGCCGCCGCCGAAGCCGCCGCCGCCTCCGCCAAATCCACCGCCTCCGCCGCCGAAGCCGCCGCCGCCGCCCCAGCCGCCGCGTCCGCCCCCGCGACCCTGGTTCTTCAGCGCCTCGCTGGCGGCCCAGATCAGGATGGGGGTCAGGCCGTCGCCGCCCTTGCCGCCGCGACGCCGTTTGCCGCCCGCCGCGGCTCCGACCAGGCTGATGAAGAGGAAGAAGAAGATCAGGAAGATGATGATGGCGGGCAGGATCGGCTTCTCGCGCTCGCTGGCCGCGCTCTTGGCCTCGGCCGCGCGGGCCTGGGCCTCGGCGGGATCGGCGGTCAACTGGGCGATGACGGCGTCGGTCCCGGCGATGATGCCGGCGGCGTAGTCGCCCTCACGGAAGGCGGGCAGGATGTCGTTGCGGATGATCAGGGATGAATAGGCGTCGGTCAGAACGCCTTCCAGACCATAGCCGACCTCGATCCGCACCTTGCGCTCGTTCGGCGCGACGATCAGCAGGGCGCCGCCGTCGTTCTCCTTCTGGCCGATGCCCCAGTGACGACCCAGCTGATAGCCGAAGTCCTCGATCTCCTGATCCTGCAGCGAGGGCAGGGTGACGACCACCAGCTGATCGCCGGTCTGCTGTTCCAGCGTGGCCAGCTTGCCGGTCAGGGCCTGTTCCTGTTCCGGGCTCAGCAGTTGGGCGTCATCGACCACCCGCCCGGTCAGGGCTGGGAACTGGATCTCGGCGGCCAGGGCGGGCAGGGCCGCCAGCCAAAGGACGAGGCCGAGCAGCAGCGCCGGGATTAATCCCGGCGCGCGCCTGTCCCTCATGATGAGGGCGGAAGAGGTCATGTCGAGCGGATCAGGCCGCCGGAGCCGCCGCCGGCGGGGTCGAACCCGGCGCGGCGCCCGGCGTGGTCGCAGGCGCGCCGCCCCCCGGCTGTGCGCCCGGAACGCCGAGGTTGAAGTTCACGCTTGGCGCGCTCTGGGCCTCTGCGGTGGCGGTGAACAACTGCATGGGCTTGGAGCCGCCGTGCAGGGTCTTGGCCCAGATCACGCTCGGGAAGGTGCGCAGGGTGGTGTTGTAGTCGCGCACGGCCTCATTGTAGTCGCGGCGCGCCACGGCGATGCGGTTCTCGGTGCCTTCCAGTTGCGACTGCAGGGTCAGGAAGTTCTGATTGGCCTGAAGCTGGGGATAGGCCTCGACCGTCACCAGCAGGCGCGACAGGGCGGACGACAGCTCGCCCTGAGCCTGTTGGTACTGCTGGAAAGCGGCGGCGTTATCGAGGTTCGAGGCGTCGATGTTGACGCTGGTGGCCTTGGCGCGGGCCTCGATCACCTGGGTCAGGGTGGTGCGTTCCTGAATGGCTGCGCCCTGAACGGTGGCGACCAGGTTCGGCACCAGGTCCGAACGGCGCTGATACTGGCTCTGGACATCGGCCCAGGCGGCTTCGGCCCGTTCCTGCTTGGTCGGAATGGTGTTGTAGCCGCAACCCGCCACGGCGGGGGTCAGGACGACGACGGCGGCGACGGCCGCGAGACGGGGCGAGAATCCAGCCATGAAGCTCCTCCGGCGGCCATGATGACCGCTGATCCGGTAAAGACTATCGGAGCGGAAAGGCTCCGCTTCAAGGCTGGATTTTTGACAACCATCTCCCTCGAGGGGGAGGGCTTAGGCCTGGCTCAGGTCTTCCGGCTCGACGCCCGCCGCGCGGCAGGCGGCGGTGTAGGTGTTGGCCAGCAGGCAGGCGATGGTCATCGGGCCGACGCCGCCGGGGACCGGGGTGATGCGCCCGGCGACCTCGACCGCCTCGTTGAAGTCGACGTCGCCGACCACGCGGGTCTTGCCCTCGGCGGCCTTGACCGGATCGCGCGACGGGACGCGGTTGATGCCCACGTCGATGACGGTCGCGCCGGGCTTGATCCAGTCGCCTTTGATCATCTCGGGACGGCCGACGGCGGCTACCAGAATGTCGGCCGTGCGGCACAGGGCGGACAGGTCACGGGTGCGCGAGTGGGCGATGGTGACGGTGCAGCTTTCGCCCAGCAGCAGTTGCGCCATCGGCTTGCCGACGATGTTGGAGCGGCCGACGATGACGGCGTTCAGCCCCGACAGGTCGCCGAGTTGGTCCTTGAGCATCATCAGGCTGCCCAGGGGGGTGCAGGGGATCATGCCCGGCAGGCCGACGGCGAGACGCCCGACGTTGACCACGTGGAAGCCGTCCACGTCCTTGTCCGGGTCGATGGCGCCCAGGACGGCGGCCGAATCAATGTGCTTGGGCAGAGGTAGTTGCACCAGGATGCCGTGGATGCCCGCGTCGGCGTTCAGCGCGGCGATCAGGGCCAGAAGTTCGGCCTGCGTGGTCGTGTCGGGCAGGCGGTGGGTGTCCGAGCGCATCCCGGCCTTCAGCGTCGTCTCGCCCTTGTTGCGGACATAGAGCTGGCTGGCGGGGTCCTCGCCGACGATGACCACGGCCAGGCCAGGCTTGACGCCGTGGGCCGCTTCCAGCCGCGCGGCGGCGGCGGCGACGCGCTCGACCAGGGTCTGCGAGAAGGCCTTGCCGTCGATGAGAGAGGCGCGTGCGGGTTCGTCAGCCATAATCGGCTCCATTCGTCGGGAACTGGAAAGCGTGGCCGCGATTTACAGCCGCTGCGGTTCGGCGTCTATGATAGCGCCAGCAAAGAGGTTTTCATGCGTCATTCTCAGTTCGCGGCCCTGTTCGGGGCGGTCAGCGTTATCGCCCTGCTGTCGTCCGGCTCCGTTTCCGCCCAGACCGCGACCGACATCCGCATAGGCGCCGAGGTTCGCGGACGGCTGGAGGAGGGTGACGCCCGCACGCGCGGAAACGAGGCCTATCGCTATGACGACTATCGCGTTCAGCTCCGCGCTGGCCAGCGGCTGCAGGCTGAACTGCGCAGCAGCGACTTCGACGCCTATCTGGCGGTCTATGCCGAAGGCCGCACCACGGGCGAGCCGCTCGCGTCCGACGATGACGGCGCCGGAAGCGGCATGAACGCCCGCCTGCGCTTCACGCCCGAGACTGACGGCGTCTATATCGTGCGCGCGCGCCCCTATTCCGGTCTGGAGACCGGCGCCTACACCCTGGCGCTCAGCGAGCGCGTGGCCCCGCGCCAGCCGCGTCCCGGCCGCATCTCGGTCGGCGACTACGCCAACGGCCGTCTGACCAGCGGCGACGCCGAGGACGAAGACGGCAAGACCTTCGACGCCTACGCCTTCCGGGCCAACGCCGGGGATCGGGTGGCGATCCTGCTGGAATCCGACGACTTCGATCCTCTGGTCCGTGTCGGACGCATGGTCGGCGGCTCCTTCGTGCAGGCGGCCCAGAACGACGACGGCGACGGCAAGGGGCTGAACTCCTACCTCGTCTTCACCGCGCCTCAGGCCGGCGAATACGTCATCCAGACGACTTCGGTCAGCGGCGACAGCGAGGGCGACTACCGTCTGACGCTGGAGCAGGGCCCCCCGGCGCCCGAGGCGCGCAGCATCGCGATCGGCGATGAGGTCAGCGGTCGTCTGAACGAGGATAGCGCCAAGAGCGACGCTGGCGGCCCGGCGGACCTCTATCGCTTCACCGGCCGCGCCGGGCAGCGCGTGGCTGTCAGCCTGAAGGCCGATGATTTCGACAGCTATCTTGAGCTGTTCGACGTCAACCACAACAGCCTGGCCACCGACGACGACAGCGGCGGCGAGTTGAACGCCCGCTTGACCTTCGTCCTGCCCGAGGACGGCGACTATCTGATCGAGGCGCGCGGCTTCTCGGACGCTTCGGGCAGTTATGACCTGAAGATCGAGGAGGTGGCGCCGCCGCCGCCGCCGACCGCGCTCAGCTTTGGCCAGACGGTTCAGGGCGAGTTGAAGCAGGGGGGGGCGATCGATGACGAAGGCCGCCTCTATGACGGTTACGCCTTTAGCGGGACGGAGGGGCAGCGCGTTCAGGCCATCATGCGCTCGGGCGATTTCGACGCCCTGCTGCAGGTCAGCAAGGCGGGCGAGGAGTTCGAGGAACTGGCCTCGGACGATGACGGCCTGCGTCAGGGCACGGACGCGCGCCTGACCTTCACCCTGCCGGAAGACGGCGACTATGTTCTTCGCGCCCTGCCTTATTCGAGCAGCGGCAAGGGGCTGTATTCGCTGGAGTTCGCGGACCGTGGGCCCGAGCCGGGTCCGGGCAGTCTGCTAGTCGGCTCGACCGCGCGCGGTAGCCTGTCCGAAGCCGACGCCATGGATGACGACGGGATTTCCTTTGACGCCTACATCTTCAAGGCCAAGGCGGACGAGAAGCTGCGCTTCACCATGATTTCCGCCGCTTTCGACGCCGTGGTCGAGGTGGGCGAGGACAAGGACGGCGATTTCCGCAGCCTGGAAGAGGACGACGACAGCCTGTCGGACACCCATGCCCGTCTCGACTGGACCGCGCCACGCGACGGGACCTATGTGGTGCGCGCCCGCAGCTTCGCCGCGGCCTCGACCGGCGACTATGTGCTGACGGTCGAGCGCCAGCCCTGACGGCTGGAGGAGGGCGCGATGAGCGACGACCTGATCCTGGGCCGCAAGGACCAGCACCTCGACGTGGTGCTGTCCGGCGGCGGACGTCACGCCCAGTCGTCGGGCTTCGACGACTGGCGCTTCGTGCATGAAGCCTTGCCGGATCTGGACCACGCCAAGATCGACCTGGGCGCTGACTTTCTCGGCCGGCGCCTTCAGGCCCCCCTGTTGATCAGCGCCATGACCGGCGGCCCGGCGCGCGCCGAGGCGATCAACGCCCGTCTGGCCGAGGCGGCCCAGCATCTGGGCATCGCCCTGGCGGTCGGATCGCAGCGCGCGGCCATCGAGGGCGGAGCGACGGGCGGACTGGATCGCTCCCTTCGGGACCGGGCGCCCGACACGCCGATCTTGGCCAATATCGGCGCGGCCCAACTGACGCAGGGCTTCGGCGTCGAGCACGCGAAGCGGGCGCTTGACATGATCGGGGCCGACGCCCTGGTGGTGCATCTGAATCCCCTGCAGGAAGCCTGTCAGCCCGAGGGCGACCGCGACTGGTGGGGTGTCGGTGCGGCGCTTCAGGCCCTGATCCGTGATCTGGACGCGCCGGTCATCGTCAAGGAGACGGGGGCGGGCATATCGGCCGTCACCGCCCAGCGTCTGATCGCCATGGGGGCGGCGGGCGTGGACGTGGCTGGAGCCGGCGGGGCCAACTGGGGCCTGATCGAGGGCGAGCGGGCGACCGATCCGGCGGACAAGGCCCACGCCGCCGCCTTCGCCGCCTGGGGCATCCCCAGCGCCCGCGCCGTCGCCGAGGCCCGCAACGCTCTGCCCGAGGCTCTGATCATCGGCTCGGGCGGCGTTCGCGACGGGGTCGATGTGGCCAAGGCCGTCCGCCTGGGCGCCGATGTGGTCGGCATGGCCTCCGGCGTCATTCAGGCCGCTACTGAATCCACCGAGGCTGTGGTCGCCCACTTCCAGACGGTGATCCGGCAACTGCGCACCGTCTGCTTTTGCACCAATGCCGCCAGCGTGGCGGCCTTGAAACGTGTTCCCTTGCTAAGTGTAAAATAAATCAACTGTTTAGGCGCTCGGTTTAGGGCGCTGGTTCGGAACATCCACGGAGACTCCCCCTCTATGCGCACCCTTCTGATGACAACGGTCCTGGCCTCGACCCTGGCGGTCGCCGGCGCCGCCTCGGCCCAGAGCAGCATCCGTCCCGGCCAGACCATCCAGGGCAATTTCACCGCCAAGGACGCCCGTATGGGCGATGGTTCGCACTACCGTTGCTACGTCATCCAGACCAACCCGGACGAGGCCTATACGGTCACGCTCAGCTCGTCTGACTTCGACACCTTCCTGTCGGCCGGGGCGGGCGCGGACTGCGACGACACCTCGGTGTCCAACGACGACGGCCCCGACATGGGCACCAATTCGCAGGTGCGCTTCGCCTCCAGCGGGGGGCTGTGGATCATCAAGGCCAATACCCTGAGCGAGGGCGAGACCGGCCGATATGAGCTGCGTGTCTCGGCGGGCGAGCGCATCCGTCCGACCACCCAGGTCCTGCCCATCGCCGTCGGTGAAAGCCGTTCGGGCCGTCTGGAGTTCAGCGACCGCCGCGCTGACGACGGTTCCTTCTATGACTGCTACGCCCTGACCATTGCGCGCGCGGGCAGCGTCGCCGTCCGTCTCGATTCCGGCGACTTCGACGCCTACCTGGGCCTCTATGAAGGGCCTCAGTGCGACGGCGACTCTCTCGCCACCGACGACGACAGCGGCGGCGGCACCAGCGCTCAGATCGTGCAGACCCTGCGTCCGGGGACCTATTCGATCCGCGCCAATACGCTCGGGGCGTCGGAAGAAGGCGACTACACCCTCAGCGTCACCTCGCGCCGTTGATGTCGGCGGCGGCCTCGGTCGGATCGATCGGGGCCGTCTCCGCGACCGCTTCCGGCAAGGGGCGGTCGAAGCCGAAACTGTAGTCGTCGGGCTCCAGCCGCACGACCCGCGGCGCGGGCGGCGGCATCGGCTCCCCAATCACGATGAGGGGCGGCGAGGGCAGAGGCGGCGTCGGCTCCAGCCAGGCGCTGTCCAACGCCATCTCGTCGGCCCCCAGGGGCGCGGGCGGCAGCAACCGTTCCGGATCATGCTCATAGCCGTCGCTCAGTTCGCCCACCGCCAGGATGGGGCTGGGGGCCAACTCCGGCTCGACCGGGGCCACCACCTCCACATGGATTGAAGGGCCATCAGCCGCCGGGCCGTGGGCGATCGACGTCGAGCGCCACAGCATCCAGCCGCCGCCGATCATGGCCGCGAGGCCTATCGCCGCGATTGTCGCCGTCGTCGCCTTCATCGTCATCCGCCCGTTCATGACGTGTCCTGCTGTGAAGCGCATGAATGGCCGATGCGGTTCACCCGTTGCAGGAAGAGTAGGGGAGGAACGGCTTCCTCCCCCTTGCGGCACGATCAGACCGAGGGCAGCAGGTCGGCGGCGAAGGCGCGGTAGCGACCGGCCCGCACCCCGTCCGTCGCCCGCGCGATGTCAGGCGCGAAATAGCGGTCCTGATCATAGGCCGGGGCCGCCTCGCGCACGATGGCGTAGGTCTGCTCCAGTTCCGGCGACGAGGTCAGCGGACGACGGAAGTCGATGCCCTGCGCCGCGGCCAGCAGTTCGATGCCGACCACGGTCGCCGTGTTGGCGGCCATGTCCAGCAGGCGGCGCGCGCCGTGGGTGGCCATGGACACGTGGTCTTCCTGGTTGGCGCTGGTCGGCACGGTGTCGATGACGCAGGGGTGGGCGACCATGCGGTTCTCGGCCACCAGAGCCGCCGCCGTCACCTGGGCGATCATGAAGCCCGAGTTCACGCCGCTGTCCTTGACCAGGAAGGCGGGCAGGTCGGTCATCTTGGGGTCGACCAGGATGGAGGTGCGGCGCTCACTGATATTGCCGATCTCGCACAGGACCATGGCGATCTGATCTGCTGCATAAGCAACGGGTTCTGCGTGGAAGTTACCGCCCGAGATGACGTCCCCATCCTCGATGAAGACCAGCGGATTGTCGGTCACGGCGTTGGCTTCGCGCTCCAGCATGGCGGCGGCGTTGCGCAGGACGTCCAGGGTCGCGCCCATGACCTGCGGCTGGCAGCGCAGCGAGTAGGGGTCCTGCACCTTGGCGCAGTCGTGGCGGTGGCTGTCGCGGATGGCGCTGCCGGTCAGCAGTTCGCGCAGACGACGGGCCACGTCGATCTGGCCCGGCTGACCGCGCAGGGCGTGGATGCGATGATCGAACGGCGCGTCCGAACCCAGCAGAGCGTCGACCGACAGACCGCCGGCGGCGATGGCGGCGGCGAAGACGTCTTCGGTGGCGAACAGACCGGCCAGGGCCAGGGCCGTCGAGCACTGGGTGCCGTTCAGCAGGGCCAGACCTTCCTTGGGACCCAGAACGACCGGCTTCAGCCCGGCCTTGGCCAGGGCGGTCACGGCATCCAAGGTCTGACCCTGATAGCGGGCCTCGCCGACGCCGATCAGGACGCAGGACATGTGGGCCAGGGGCGCCAGATCGCCCGAGGCGCCGACCGAGCCCTTGGCCGGGATCAGCGGCAGGACCTCGGCGTTGACCATGCCGATCAGGGTCTCCAGCGTGTGATGACGCACGCCCGAGGCGCCCTTCGACAGGCTGGCGATCTTCAGCACCATCAGCAGGCGGGTGACGTTCTCGCTCAGCGGTTCGCCCACGCCGCAGGCATGGCTGAGCACCAGGTTCTTCTGAAGGGTTTCAAGGTCTTCCGCCGCAATGCTGGTGTTGGCCAGCAGGCCGAAGCCGGTGTTGATGCCGTAGACCGTGCGCCCCTCGGCCAGGATGGCGGCGACGACCGCCGCGCCCTTCTCGACATTGGCCCAGGCGGCGGGTGTGAGTTCGACCTGAACAGGGCCGTTCAGGACTTGGCGCAGCTGATTAAGAGTCAGCGGGTCTTGGCCGATAAGGATCTTCGTCATTTCTTCTTCTCCTCCCTTCCCCTCGAGGGGGAAGGGCCGGGGATGGGGTGTAGGCAGTTCGCCTGAAATCAGAGCGCAGGAGGCGGCGCCTCTAGAGCCACTCAAGGAAAGGGCGGAGGTTGCACCCCCACCCAACCCTCCCCCCTCGAGGGGGGGGCTCTTAGGTCAGGCTCGGCAGATTGAGCCCATGTTCGCGCGCGGCGTCCTTGGCGATGTCGTATCCGGCGTCGGCGTGGCGCATGACGCCGGTGGCAGGGTCGTTCCACAGGACGCGCTCCAGACGCTTGGCCGCTTCCGGCGTGCCGTCGGCGACGATGACGACGCCCGAGTGCTGAGAATAGCCCATGCCGACCCCGCCGCCGTGGTGCAGGGACACCCAGGACGCGCCCGACGCCGTGTTCAGCAGGGCGTTCAGCAGGGGCCAGTCGGACACGGCGTCCGAGCCGTCCATCATGGCCTCGGTCTCGCGGTTCGGGCTGGCGACGGAGCCGCTGTCCAGATGGTCGCGGCCGATGACGATGGGGGCCTTCAGCTCGCCCGAGGCCACCATCTCGTTGAACATCAGACCCGCGCGGTGGCGGTCCCCCAGACCGATCCAGCAGATGCGCGCCGGCAGGCCCTGGAAGGCGATGCGCTCGCCCGCCATGTCCAGCCAGCGGTGCAAGCCGGCGTTGTCCGGGAAGAGCTTCTTCATCGCCTCATCCGTCTTGCGGATGTCCTCGGGATCACCCGACAGCGCGGCCCAGCGGAAGGGGCCGACGCCGCGGCAGAACAGTGGGCGAATATAGGCGGGCACGAAGCCGGGGAAGTCGAAGGCGTTGCTCACGCCCTGATCGAAGGCGACCTGACGGATGTTGTTGCCATAGTCAGTGGTGGGGATGCCCTGGGCGTGGAAGTCCAGCATGGCCTGAACGTGGACGGCCATGGATTTCCGAGCGGCGGCCTCGACGGCGGCGGGGTCGCTGACGCGCTTTTCTTCCCACTCGGCGACGGTCCAGCCCGAGGGCAGGTAGCCGTTGACGGGGTCGTGGGCGCTGGTCTGATCGGTCACCAGATCGGGACGAACGCCGCGCTTGATCATTTCAGGCAGAAGGTCAGCGGCATTGCCCAACAGCCCGATCGACAAGGCTTTCTTGTCCTTGAACGACTGCTCCAGCAGGGCCAGGGCCTCGTCCAGGGTCTCGGCCATGACGTCGACATAGCGGGTGCGCTGGCGGAACTCGATGCGGCTGCGCTGGCACTCGATGGTGATGCACGACGCGCCGGCCATGTTCGCGGCCAGGGGCTGGGCGCCGCCCATGCCGCCGAGGCCCGCCGTCAGGATCCACTTGCCCGACCAGTCGCCGCCATAGTGCTGGCGACCCGCCTCCATGAAGGTCTCATAGGTGCCCTGAACGATGCCCTGGGTGCCGATGTAGATCCACGACCCGGCGGTCATCTGGCCGTACATGGCCAGGCCCTTCTTATCCAGTTCGTTGAAATGCTCCCAGGTCGCCCACTTGGGCACCAGGTTGGAGTTGGCGATCAGGACGCGCGGGGCGTCTTCGTGGGTGCGGAAGACGCCGACCGGCTTGCCCGACTGGACCAGCAGGGTCTCGTCGGCTTCCAGCTTCTGCAGTTGCTCGACGATGGTGTCGAAGGCCTGCCAGTTGCGGGCCGCCTTGCCGATGCCGCCATAGACGACCAGGTCTTCGGGGCGCTCGGCCACCTCCGGGTCGAGGTTGTTCATCAGCATCCGCATGGCCGCCTCGGCGGCCCAGGTCTTTGCGGTCTTTTCAGACCCGTGCGGGCTGCGGATGATGCGGGTGTTGGGCGTGGCCATCGAATCCTCCATGCGGCGTCGGCCGCCGTCGTGTGTTGGGCTCAGTGTTATGTCTAGACATTATCGCGTGCAAGAGGCAGTTTCGATTCATGGATCAAGAGCCGCTTCATCGACGGATCGCCGGCGACATCGAGCGCCGCATTGCCTCGGGCGAGTGGCGGCCCGGTTTCCGCATCCCGACCGAGGCCGAGCTGATGGCCGAATACGGCTGCGCCCGGATGACGGTGTCACGCGCCATGACGGACCTGTCGGCGCGGGCTCTGGTGGTGCGCCGTCGTCGCGCCGGCACCGTGGTGGCCCATCCGCCGGTTCATTCGTCCGCTCTCGTCGCCATTCCCGATATCCAGTCCGAGGTCGAGGGCAGGGGGCTGGCCTATGCCCACCGCCTGCTGGGCCGCATCGTCCGTCCCGCGCGCGCCGATGAAGGGCTGGGCGAGCGGGTGATCGAGCTGGAAACCTTGCATCTGGCCGACGACCTGCCCTTCGTCTTTGAGCGCCGCCTGATCTCTCTGAACGCCGCGCCCGAGGCCGAGGCCGCCGACTTCAACGCCCAGCCGCCGGGCGGCTGGCTGCTGGCCCACATGCCTTGGACCGAGGCCGAGCATCGCATCTCCGCCGTCGGCGCCGACCCCGAGACCGCGACCCATCTGGGTCTGGCGGACGGCGCGGCCTGCCTGCGGCTGGAGCGCCGCACATGGCGCGACGGTCAGGGCGTGACCTGGGCTTGGCAGACCTTCCCTGGCGCGGCCTATGATCTGGTCGCGCGCTTTTCCCCCACTAAAGGATGACCCCGATGAGCCAACCGTCTGAAGCCCTGGGGTGGCGTTCTGTCGGCGATCTGGTGGGGCGCCATCCCGACGCCCGCGTCGCCCTGATCGGCGCGCCGCTGAACGAGCGGTCGCTGACTCCGGGCCGCTGCGATCTCGGCCCCAAGACCCTGCGCGCCGTCCTGCCGCGCCTGTCCACCTATGACGTCGAGACGGGGCTGGAGCTGGATGTGCTGGTGCATGACGCCGGGGATGTGGCGCTGAAGGCCGTCTCGCCGTTTGACGCCTTCGAGCCTGTGCGCGATGCGGTGGCGGCGCAAAGCCACCGCGCCCTGACCATCCTCGTCGGCGGCAACAACGCCATCACCAGGCCCGGCGTCCATGCGCTGGGTCTGGACCGCGTCGGCATCCTGACGCTGGACGCCCATTTCGACCTGCGCGACACGGATCAGGGTCTGACCAACGGCAATCCGATCCAGGCCCTGCTGGACGATGGGCTGGACGGCCATCGCATCAGCCAGGTGGGCCTGGCCCCCTTCGCCAACACCCGCCGCGCCCATGAAAAGGCCGAGGCGGCGGGCATCAGCGTCCGCACCGCCCGCGAGTGCCGCCAGCGCGGTTTGACGACTGTGGTGGTCGAGGAGTTGGAGCGCCTGTCGTCCCTGTGCGAGGTCATCTACGTCGACTTCGACATCGACGTCATCGACCGCAGCCAGTGGCCCGCCAGCCCCGGCGCCCGCCCCGGCGGGGTCTCGGTCCACGACTTCTTCGACGCCGCCCGAGCGATTGGCGCTCATCCCAAGGTCGGCGCCGTCGACCTGACCGAATACGACCCCTCGCTGGAAGTCGGCGACCTCAGCTCCCTGACCGCCGGGCGCTGGTTCTGCGAAATCCTGAGCGGCGTGGCTGCGCGATGATCTCCCCTTCCTGCTCCCTTCCCCCTCGAGGGGGGAAGGGCCGGGGATGGGGGTGGAGCCACCTCGTCGGCCATTCGAGCTCGGGAGGCGGTGCGGCTGTCGGCGTCTCCTGCGTCGTGTTTGAAAGCGCCTGCATGCACCCCCTCCCAACCCTCCCCCTCGAGGGGGGGAGGGCTTTCTGTTTTTGACTGGAACGTTCGATGATCCTCGCTGACCGCCTCATCACCGACTGCCACGTCGCCGCCATGACCGAGGGCGGCGCCCCCTATGGCGCGATCGAGGACGCCGCCATCCTGATCCAGGACGGGCGCGTCGCCTGGGTCGGGCCGCGTGCGGACCTGCCTGTGCACAAGGCTGTGGAAACCGACCGTTTGGGCGGGCGCTGGGTCACGCCGGGCCTGATCGACTGTCACACCCATCTGGTCTTCGGCGGCGACCGCTCGGGCGAGTTCGAGCGGCGGCTGGAGGGCGCGACCTATGAAGAGATCGCCCGCGCCGGCGGCGGCATCGTCTCCTCGGTCAAGGCGACGCGCGAGGCCAGCGAGGATGACCTCTACGCTTCGGCCTGCAAGCGTCTGGAGGGGCTGAAGGCCACGGGCGTGACCACGGTCGAGATCAAGTCCGGCTATGGTCTGGACCACGACAGCGAACTGAAGATGCTGCGCGTCGCCCGCCGCATCGGGAAGGACGCCGGGGTGCGGGTCCGCACCTCCTACCTGGGCCTGCACGCCGTCCCGCCGGAGCATAAGGCCGACCGCACGGCCTATGTGGACAAGGCTGTGGATCAAATCCTGCCCGCCGCCCACGCCGAGGGGCTGGTCGACGCCGTGGACGCCTATTGCGAGCCCATCGCCTTCACCACGGACGAGGTCGCCCGCCTGTTCGACAAGGCTGAGGCTCTGGGGCTGCCGGTCAAGCTGCACGCCGACCAGTTGTCGGACGGCGGCGGCGCGGCGCTTGCCGCCCGCTATCACGCCCTGTCCGCCGATCACATCGAGCACACGACCGAGCCGGGCGTTCAGGCCATGGCCGAGGTGGGCGTGGTGGCGGTCCTTCTGCCCGGCGCCTTCCTGATGCTCCGCGAAACGAAAGCCCCGCCCGTCGCCCTGCTGCGCCAGCACGGCGTTCGCATGGCGGTGGCCACCGACTGCAACCCCGGCACCTCGCCCGTCGCCTCGATGACGGCGGCGCTGAACCTGGCCTGCGTCCAGTTCCGCCTGACCCCGGAAGAAGCCATCGCCGGCGCCACCCGCCACGCCGCCCGCGCCCTGGGGTTGCAGGATGAGGTCGGCACAATTGAGCCGGGCAAGGCCGCCGACCTGGCCGTCTGGGACATCAGTCGCCCTGCCGAGCTCTGCTACTGGCTGGGCGCGCCGCTGCTGCATCGACGCTACCTTGGCGGTATAATCACCTAAAGGTTGTATTTCGATGTTATCCTAATCTAGGGTTGTTGGCGGGGAGGCCGACAATCCATGGATGCAGACGACTTCATTCGCCGCTGGTCCGAGGCGCCGATCAGCGAGCGCGCCCACTATCAAACCTTCATCGCCCAGTTGTGCCGCTTGATCGGCGTCGCGGCGCCGGATGACGAGCGGACCGGCGATCTCGACTACTGTTTCGAGCGCCCGGTGAAGTTTCTGCACGAGGACGGGGGCAGCCACCCCGGCTACATCGACTGCTACCGGCGCGGCGCCTTCGTGCTGGAGGCCAAGCAGTCGGGCAAGCGCGGGGCGGGCGGGGCACTGGACCCGCAGCCTCAGCTGGCCTTGTTCGGCGGCAAGGGTCGCAAGGTCGCGCCGCTGTCGTCCAGCACGCTGGAAACCCTGATGCGCAACGCCAAGCGCCAGGCCGAGAACTACGCCAAGGCCCTCGACGAATGGCCGCCCTTCATTGTCGTCGTGGATGTGGGACGGGCCATCGAGCTGTGGTCCGACTTTGGGCGGCAGGGCAAGGCCTATGTCCCTTTCCCCGACCGCGCCCGCCATCGCATCGAAATGGCGGATCTGCGCGATGAGGCTGTGCGTGATCGGCTAAGGCGTGTCTGGTCCGATCCGCTGAGCCTGGACCCGGCCGCGCGCGTGGCCGAGGTCACGACCGACATCGCCGCCCGCCTGGCCTGGCTGGTGCGCTCTATTGGCGGACGCGTCGCCATCGGCGCGGATGGACGCCCCGACCCGGTCGCCAAGGCGGCGCGGGCCAATCAGACGGCTCTGTTCGTCATGCAGTGCATCTTCGCCATGTTCGCCGACAGCGTGGGCCTGATCGAGGACAAGGGCTTCCGGCGCTTTCTGGAAAGCTATCGCGGCCACGCCGACCAGTTCCATCTGGGCGCGGGCGACTTCTTCCGGCGCATGGACGAGGGCGGGCACTGCTCGGCCATCCGCCAAACCCTGCGTCGGTTCAACGGCGGCCTGTTCCGCCATGTCGCCGCCCTGCCGATCACCGAGGATGAACTGGAGGCTCTGATCGCCGCCGCCCAGCGCGACTGGGCCTCGGTCGAGCCGGCCATCTTCGGCGCCCTGCTGGAACAGGCCCTGGCCCCGGACGAGCGCGCGGAACTGGGCGCCCACTATACGCCGCGCATCTATGTGGAGCGGCTGGTCGAGCCGACGCTGATGGAGCCCTTGCGCGCCGACTGGGAGGCAGCTGAGGCTAGCGCCATTGGCCTGTTCATGGCCGGCGACCACAAGGGGGCGCGCCAGATGGTGCGTCGGTTCCATCAGGACCTGTGTCACGTCCGCGTGCTGGACCCGGCCTGCGGCACCGGCAACTTCCTCTATGTCGCCATGGGGATGATGAAGGAGTTGGAAGGTGAGGTCCTGGCCGTCCTGTCCGAGATGGGCGAGGCGCAAGGCTCGCTGGCTCTGGACGGACACACGGTCAGCCCAGAACAGTTCTGGGGGCTGGAGAAGAACGCCTACGCCGCCTGGATCGCCGAGATGGTGATGTGGATTGGCTATCTGCAATGGCATTTCCGCGTCTATGGCGACGCCAAGCCCTCCGAGCCGATCCTGCGCAATTTCGAGAAGATCCGGCAGACCGACGCCCTGCTGTCCTGGTCGCGCGAGGAGTTGGTGCGCGACGCCGTGGGGCGGCCGATCACGCGCGCCCGGTTGCGGCGCAAGGACGGCGACGCGCCCGTTCTGTTTCCGGTGGTCGAGGAGCGTGAGGTGGTCCGCCTGATCGACCCGCGTCCGACGCCGTGGCCGGACGTCCACTTCATCATCGGCAACCCGCCCTTCATCGGCGGCAAGGACCTGAGGCGCGAACTGGGCGACGGCTATGTCGACGCCCTGTGGCAGGTTCGGCAGGGACGGTTCCGGTCCGCCGATCTGGTTACGGCCTGGTGGGACCGGGCGGCGGACATCCTGACGGCCAAGGGGTCGAATCTGCGCCGCTTCGGCTTCATCACCACCAACTCGATCACCCAGACCTTTTCCCGACGGGTGCTGGAACATCACCTGAAGGGCGAGCCGCCGATGCGGCTGGCTTTCGCCGTGCCGGATCACCCCTGGATCAAGGGCGGGGACAGCGCCGCCGTCCGCATCGCCATGACGGTGGCCGAGCGTGGCGAGCCGGACGGGCAGGGGCGGCTGCTAAGCGTGGTGTCCGAGGCGGGGCTGCATACCGACGCGCCGGATATTGTCTTCAGCGAGGAGCGGGGGACGATCTCGGCGGACCTGTCGGTCAATGCGCCAGTGTCTGACGCCGTGTCGCTGAAAGCCAACGCCGCCTTGGCCATGCGGGGGGTGCAACTGATGGGCGCGGGCTTCATCGTCGCGCCGGATCGGGCGGCGGCCCTGCTGTCGGCGTCAGAGCCGGAAGCGGCCTCGCCCATCCGCGCCTATCGCAACGGCCGTGATCTGGCGGACCGTCCGCGCGGGGTGAAGGTCATCGACCTGTTCGGCTGGGAGGAGGCCGAGGTGCGACGGCGGCACCCGGCCATCTTTCAGCACGTTCTGGAAACGGTGAAGCCCGAACGGGATCGCAACAATCGGGCCTCCTATCGTGACAACTGGTGGATCTTTGGCGAACCGCGCCGCGAGTTGCGTCCGGCGCTGGAGGGGCTGAGCCGCTACATCGCCACGGTCGAGACGGCCAAGCATCGGTGGTTCCGGTTCCTCGACGCGGACATCTTGCCCGACAACAAGCTGGTTGTGATCGCCAGCGACGACGCGGCCATTCTGGGCGTCCTGTCGTCGCGCCTGCATCAGCAGTGGTTCGTGGCCAATTCGGCGCGGATCGGCGTCTATGACGGCGACGCCGTCTATGTGAAGGGGGCCTGTTTCGACGCCTTTCCCTTTCCTGATCTGTCAGGCCGAGCCGGCGCCGAGATCGCTGTCCTGGCGGATGAGATCGACGGGCTGAGGGCCAGGGTCATTGCGCAGCACGGCTTCCTCTCGATGACCGGCCTCTACAACGCGCGGGTCCGGTTGGCCGCAGGTGCTGCTCTGTGCGAGGCCGATCGCGCGGTCCATGATGCTGGCTGTATCGGTCTGCTGGATCACCTGCATCAGCGGCTGGATGGGGCGGTCCTGTCCGCCTATGGCTGGCCTGCAAACCTGCCGGCACAGGAAGCCGTGGCGCGCTTGGTGGCTTTGAATCGTCAGCGCGCCAACGAGGAGGCGCGTGGCGAGGTGCGCTTCCTGCGTCCAGACTTCCAGCTGGGTCGGGTCAAGACTTCGCACCGTCCTGTTCAGGTCGAGGCGAACCTGGACGTCGCCGCCAACCTGCCGTCCTTGCCGGATGCGCCGGGGCCGATGGCTTCGGCCCTGTTGCATGCGCTTAGGCAGGAAGGCGTCCCGGTCAACCCGCGTGATCTGGCGGCGCGCTTCGGCGGGCGCCGAGGTCGGCGCATGGAGGATCGCATCGAACAGACCCTGGCGGTCCTGGCCGTGGCCGGGTCGGTGCAGCGCACGGACACGGGCTGGTTCACGCCGCGTCGCGTCTGATGTTAGCGTCGGCTTCTGGAATCGGGGGCGGGCGGCATGGCGCAATCACAGACGGACGTCGTCATTCTGGGGGGCGGCCATAACGGTCTGGTCTGCGCCTTCTATCTGGCGCGGGCCGGGCTGAAGGTCACGGTGCTGGAGCGACGCGGCGTTGTCGGCGGGGCGGCGGTGACCGAGGAATTCCATCCCGGATTCCGCAACTCGACCGCCAGCTACACCGTCAGCCTTCTGAACCCGCGCGTCATCGCCGACATGGAGCTGGCGCGCCACGGCCTGCGCGTGGTCGAGCGCCGCGCGGCCAACTTCCTGCCGTTTGACGATGGGCGTTACCTGCTGACCGGCGAGGGGCGGACCCAGGCCGAGGTGGCCAAGTTCTCGGTCCGAGACGCCGAACGCCTGCCTGACTATGAGGCGCGGCTGGAGGCGGTCGCCGTCATCCTGCGTGACCTGATCCTGACCTCCCCACCGAACGTGGTTGAGGGCGGCTGGCTGGCGGCCCTGCCGGAGATGCTGAAGGCGGCGTCGCTGGGGCGGCGCGTCTCGGGGCTGGGCCTGGCCGCACAGCGTGACCTGCTGGACCTGTTCGCCAAGTCGGCGGGCGACTGGCTGGACGGCTGGTTCGAGAGCGATCCGATCAAGGCCCTGTTCGGCTTCGACAGCGTCGTCGGCAACTACGCCAGCCCCTATACCCCCGGCTCGGCCTATGTCCTGCTGCACCACGTCTTTGGAGAGGTGAACGGCAAGAAGGGCGCCTGGGGTCATGCCATCGGCGGCATGGGGGCGATTACTCATGCCATGGCCGCCGCCTGCGTCGAGCAGGGCGTCGAGGTGCAGCTGGATGCGCCGGTCGCCGAGGTCCTGACGGAAAAGGGCAGGGCGGTTGGGGCCGTGACCGAGGCGGGCGACGTTATCCGCGCCCGCGCTGTCGTCTCTAACCTGCACCCGCGCCTGTTGTTCGACCGTCTGGTCGATCCGGCCGTGGTCCCGACGGACTTCACCGAGCGGATGAGCCGCTACGCCTCGGGCTCGGGCACCTTCCGCATGAATGTCGCCCTGTCGGAACTGCCGCGCTTCACCGCCTTGCCGGGGGCTGGCGACCACCTGACAGCCGGTATCATCATCGCGCCGACGCTCGCCTATATGGACCGCGCCCACGCCGAGGCGCGGCTGAACGGCTGGTCGTCAAAGCCGATCGTCGAGATGCTGATCCCCTCGACCCTGGACGACAGTCTGGCCCCGGCGGGCCAGCACGTCGCCAGCCTGTTCTGCCAGCACGTCTCGCCCGATCTGGCGGACGCGCATCGCGACCCGGTGGCCGACCTGATGATCGAGACGGTCGAGGCTCATGCGCCGGGCTTCAAAGCCTCGGTGGTCGGGCGGTTGGCCCTGGGACCGCGTGATTTGGAGCGGCGCTTCGGCCTGGTCGGCGGCGACATCTTCCACGGGCGGCTGACGCTGGATCAGCTGTTCAGCGCCCGACCGGTGCTGGGCCACGCCGATCACCGGATGCCGGTTCCAGGGCTCTATCTGTGCGGCTCTGGCGCCCATCCCGGCGGCGGCGTCACCGGCGCGCCCGGCCACAACGCTGCCCGCGCCGTGCTGAAGGACATCAAGCCAGGCTGATGTTCAGCGCCTTCATCAGAGCGTCGCGGATGGCGCGGTCAGTAAAAGGTTTCTGGATCGTGGGGTTGCCGCGCCAGTGCTCGGGCAGACCGGCCTCGCCATAACCCGTGGAGAATACGAAGGGCACGCCGCGCGCCTTCAAGGCCTCGGCGACCGGAAAGACCTCGCGGCCGGCGACATTGACATCCAGCAGGGCGGCATCCAGCGACGCCTCCGTCGTGGCGGCGACCAAGCCGTCGTCGATATTGGATTCCGGCCCGACCACGGCGCAGCCCATGTCCTCGAGAATGGTCTCCAGCAACATGGCCACCAGGGACTCGTCTTCGATCACCAGCACGCGACGGCCCTGCAAAGCGTTGGTCATGCGGCTTCCTTGGTCAGTGGAATGGTGATCTCGGCGGTGAAGCCGTCATCGCGGTAGTGCATCTGGACGGTGCCCGCCAGATCGTGCCGCACATTCCGTTCGATCAAACGGCTGCCGAAGCCCCGACGTTCCGGCTGCGCTACAGATGGGCCTCCGGTCTCACGCCAGACGATGCCGAGATGCGGGTTGGTCTGATCCGCCACGGACCAGTCGACCAGGACGCGACCCTCGCCGGGCGACAGGGCGCCGTATTTGGCGGCGTTGGTCGCCAGTTCGTGGAAGATCATGCCCAGAGACACCGCCATGGCCGGATCCAGCGCCACGTTGGGGCCGTTCAACGTCAGGCGATGCAGGCCGTGAGCGGTCGTCTCATGCTCCAGCACCTCGCGCAGGTCCGCGCCCTCCCAGTGGCTGCGAGTCAGTAGGTCGTGGGTGTGCGAGAGCGACAGGATGCGCGACTGGAAGGTTTCGGCGAAGGATCGCGGGTCCTCGTGCGAGCGCGCCGTCTGCATGGCGATGGACTGGACCGTGGCCAGGGTGTTCTTCACCCGGTGGTTCAACTCGTCGATCATCAACTTCTGACGCTCGGCGGCCAGGACGGTGTCGGTGACGTCATGCCCCTGGACGAAGACGCCGACGATCTCTCCGCCGTCGTTGCGGATCGGCTGGTAGATGAAGTTGAGATAGCGGGTCGCCAGCAGGCCGTTGGGCGTCTGCTGCAACTGCACGGGACTCTGGCGTCCCTGGAAGGGCTCGCCCGTCGCCAGGACCTCGTCGAGGAAGTCGTAATAGCCCTGACCCGCCAGCTCAGGCAGGGCCTCGCGAATGGGTTTGCCGATCACATCGCGGCGACCGATCAACTGGCCATAGGCGCCGTTATGAAGCTGGATGACATGCTGCGGGCCGTTCAGGACGGCGACGAAGCCCGGCGTCTGCATGAACATGTCCAGCAGTTGCCGTCGTTCTGTCTCCAGCCGACGATTGTCCGCCTGAACGCTCATGGCGCGACGGAACATGCCGCCGCCGATCAGGCTGTCCAGGGCCGAGGAGTCGTCTTCCGGCCGCAGCCGACCGACCTGGCGACGCAGTCGTTCCAGTTCCGTGATGTCGCTGGTGTGTTGCAGGATATGGGTGACCTTACCGGACGCATCCTTGATTGGTGTGTGGGTGCAACTCCAGTAGCGGTCGTCATACAGGATCGAGCCGTCGTCCTGCTCGATCGGGATCGGGTAGTGGAGCACCGCCAGATTGTCCGGTTGCCCCGTCGTCAGGACCTTATCGAACGATGCGGCCAGTTGGCGGGCGTTTTCGGGCGCTTCCTCGCCCGGCCCGGCGTCGAAGGCCTGCATCACCGGCTGGCCCAGCAGATCCTCGCGGCGGCGATGGGTCACGTCCAGATAGGCCTGGTTCATTCCAGCATAGCGCAACTGCGCGTCCAGCAGCATGTAAGGGTTGGGCGAGGCGTCGAACGCTGCGACCAGATCGATTGTCTTGGCGAGTGTGCGCAATCCCGTCCCCCAGCATTCATCGACCCTAACGCCGGCCACGCGCAAAGGGTGCGTGTTCCTGCCGCGAAAAATCAGGGAATGTCTAGCGGTGGCGCCTCATTGTGAAAACGAACGTTTTCTGCGGCGCCTCTTTAGGCGCTGGCGCCGAGGCTGTCCGCTAGGGTCCAATACATGGGCTTGGGGCTGTAGGCGTCGTCATAGGGCAGGCCCCGGTTGACGCCGCGGGCGGCCCTGACATGGCTGTCGACCTGTTCAGTCAGCCATGAGAACTTGTCCGTCAGGCCCCAGGTCACGACGCCGCGCACCTCGGGGAAGGCCAGCATGACGTCGAGATAGCGCCGGGTCTCGTCGGCCACCTTTTGGTCGCGGGCGGCCGTCGTGTGGGCGGCGTCCGTTTCCTTGACGTCCAGCTCAGTCACGGTGATGTCCAGGCCCAGGTCGATCAGGGCCTTGGTCATGTCCTGCAGGCCGGCGGTGTCGAGCGGCCCCTTGGACAGGTCGAGGTGGGCCTGAACCCCGACGCCGTCCAGCGGGACGTCGGCGGCGCGCAGGCGACGGGCCAGGGCGACGAAGGCCTGCCGGCGCGCCTTGTCGACCGGGTTGCCGTATTCGAAGCCGTAGTCGTTGATGACCAGGTGGGCGTTGGGGGCGTGCGTCCGCGCCTCCTCCATCGCCCGCTGGATGTAGGTGGGTCCAAAGGCGCGGAAGAAGGTGTTGCGGCGCAGGTTGCGCGCGCCCGCCTCGGTGTCGATGGGTTCGTTGATCACGTCCCATTCCTCGATGCGCGAACCGTATCGGCCCAGCACGCGCGAGAAGTGTTCGGACATCAGCCGCCAGTCGCGCTGGCTCAGCATTTCGCGTTTGGCCCAATCGGGCGTGCTTTGGTCCCACAGCAGGGTATGGCCACGCACCCGCAGGCCATTTTCATCGGAGAAGGTCAGAAGATCATCGACAGGGATGAAGTTGAACTGCCCCTTGCGCCATTCCAGCGAGTTCCATTTCAGATGGATCTCGGGGGTCAGGACCTCGCAGTCGCGTAGCACGGCGGCGCGCAGGGCCTTGTCCTGACGCAGATGGTCGGCGCGGGCGGCGGCGCCGAAGTAGCGGCCGCCGCTGCGGGCGGCGCGGGACAGGGACGGGACGGAAGCGGATGCGTCGGGCAGGGCGGCGCCTTCCCCCTCGGGCCTCGCCCAGACCCCGTGGGGCGTAACGGACAGGGCCGGAACCAGCGCAAGGCCGGTCAATATGGACCGTCGTGACGGAAGCGTCAGCATACTGCGCTCAACCTTCTCAAGCTACGGAGAAGAACAAGCGCTATTCGTTAGGCCTCCGAAGATAATGCGGAGTTAACGATTGCTGATGGGTGATTTTAAGGCGGGAATGCAGTTGTCTTCGGGCTGCCTCTTAAGGTGAAGCTTGTGGGTGTTCTGTCGGCGGTTCGCCTGACGGGACTGCCGCTCGATCCAGAACTAGAAGCTGCGATAGAAGCCGACGCGGACATAGCCGTCGGAATCCCGGTCGTCCCCGTCGCTGAAGCCGGCTGAGATCTGGAACTCCGCCTGTTCGCCGACCTTCACGCCCAACACGGGGCCGATGCGGTAGGCGCTGTAGTTGGAATCGCCGTCGGCCCCGATCTCGAGGCCCGCGCGGACCCGGCCCGATGACCCGACCGTATGCGTCAGGCTGGCCTGCGCGTCGTAGTCGTCCAGTTGGAAGCCATAGGCGCCGTACCAGTCGACCCGCCAGGGGCCGGACACATGGCCGCCGTCCAGGCTGACCATCATCTCGCCCTGACCGCCGTCGCGGCGGTTGCCGGGGTCGCCGGGGCTGAGGTCGGTGTCGACGTAGCGATAGCCCAGGCCCACGCTGCCCCAGGTCGGACCTGAGCCGAAGCGATAGACAAGTTCCGCCTGGGCCCCGGTGAAGTCCGCGTCGATGGTGACCGGGCCATTCTGGTAGTCATAGCCGCCGGTATAGACCACGCCGCGCACGGCCCAGCCCTTGCCGTCGACCGGGCCGGGCAGGCCGACCGTGGCGCCGACGTAGGCGGAGTCCGCGACGTCCAGCTTGCCACCGGCGAAAACCGTCACGTCGCTCTGCGCCGCGGCGGTTCCGGCCCATCCGCTCGCGCCCAGCGCGATCAGGGCGGCGGCGAATGAGGTTTTCGATGCAAGGCGACGCGGTTGGTCGGTCATGAACATTCCCTAACGATAGTATCGATCGCGTCGCCTTGCCGGCGACGCCGAGGAAGGCGCTTCAGCTAAGCTGGATCATTTTGGTTAATACTTTCAGACGACCAGTTTTCCTCTCGCCAGTTCGGCCAGGCACTCAGCGCTGCGATCCACCGGCGCCTTGGTCCGCGACACCCAGGCGATCAGTTCCTCCATGCCGGTGTCCATGTCGCGTTCAGGCTTGAAGCCATAGGCGCGCTCGATCTTGGAGATGTCGCCGAAGCAATGCCGGATGTCGCCGACGCGGTATTTGTTGAGCACCTCGGGGGCGATGTTCTTGCCTAGCAGGCGGGCCAGGACCCCGGCGATCTCATTGACCGAAATCGGAGCGCCGCTGCCGACGTTGAACACGTCCCAGCTCTCCTGCTGGCTGTCCAGAACGGTGGCGAAGGCGCGGGCCACGTCCTGGACGTGGACGAAGTCGCGCATCTGGCGGCCGTCCTCGAACACCAGCGGCGGTTGGTCGTTCAGCAGCCGCGATATGAAGATGGCGGCGACCCCGGTGTAGGGATTGCTGAGCGCCTGGCGCGAGCCATAGGCGTTGAACAGGCGCAGCGCCACGGTGGGGATTTGCAGCGCCCGCCCGACCGAGAGGAACATCTCCTCATGGTCGCGCTTGTTGACCGCATAGATGGAGTTGGGCTGCAGCAGCTTGTCTTCTGACGTGGGGACGGGTTCCAGTTCCTCGCCGTCGATCATGACCTCCCACTGGCGCGCCTCCAGTTGAGCATGGGGGCGGACATCGGCGGTGACGTGGGCGTGGGTCGAGGGGCGGACGTAGTCACCCTCGCCATAGATGGACATGGACGAAGCGACGGCGATGCGCTGAACCGTATGCGGTTTCTGCGACAGCACCTCCAGCATGACGGCGGCGGCCATGACGTTGTTGCGCGTATAGTCGACGATATTGGTCATGCTCTGGCCGACCCCGACCGAGGCGGCCAGGTGGGCCAGGTGGGTCACGCCGTCCAGCGCGGCCTCGAACACGCCTTCGTCCAGGATGTCGCCCCTGATGCGGCGCGCGCGCGGGTCGAGGTAGATGGGCCAGCCGTCGGCGTCCATTTCCCCGTCGCCGTGAACCTGGGGCGACAGGCTGTCGAGGATGCTGACGCGATAGCCGCGCGCCAGCATGGCGTCGACCAGATGGGAGCCGATGAAACCGGCGCCGCCCGTGATCAGAATATGCTTGTCCATGACCGCATCCGCTCAATGGTCGTGACGGAGGACGCCGTACTGATCCAGTTTGGACCGCACGAGCGTATTGTTGGCGTCGATCTTCTCGGTGCGTTGCCAGACCTGACCGCTGTCCTTCAGATACATGACGAAGCCCAGCGTCAGCGGAATGATCCAGACGCACCACCAGATCATGACGAAGACCGGATTGACCATCAGCATGTAGCCGATGCGATCGGTGGTGCGCTCCAGCACCAGGCCGGTGCGCGTCCAGGTCCGCATGTAGAGGCCGACGATCAGCATGGTGAAGGCGATGATGTTGAACACCGACAGCACCACCAGCCACATGGGCAGGGCGTTGTCGCCGGTGAAGAACCGCCAGGCCGCCCAGATGCCCAGGGGGATGCCCAGGGTGTTCACCCATAGCGACATGCAGGGCAGGAAGTTCATCCAGGCGCGGACGCGTTCGCCGAAGGTGAAATCCATTTCCTTGAGCGGCGAACCCAGGCTCTGGAAGAAGCCGGCGACCCAGCGCTTCCGTTGCGTGACGCCTTCGCCGAAGGTCTCGGGCACTTCTTCGATCAGCGAACTGTCGATGATGCCCAGAGTCTTGCCGTTCTTCCAGAACCGCTCGCCGACCTCAGGGTCCTCGATGGTGATCCAGGGGTGGAAGCCGCCCAGGGCGACCAGGTCGTCGACCTTGAAGAACAGTCCCTTGCCCAGCACCCAGAAGGGCTGTTTCGGGTCCGACAGGTGGCCGTATTTGGCGCCGTCCCAGGTCATGTGGTCGAAGGCGTGGAAGGCGGCGGCCAGGCTGGCGTTCAGGTTGCCGGCGACGTTGCGGGCCTGAAGCACGTCATACTTCTGCAGGCCGATGGCGGCGGCCTTGAAGTGGTCGGCCGGGGGGCAACTGTCGGCGTCGATGTAATCGATCGTCAGATTGGTCTTGTCGCGATGCGTTTCGGCGACCTGATACAGGGCGTAAATCAACTGCCGCGTCTTCTTGGGCGGCAGGTCCTTTGATCCAGCGCGCTTGCCCTTGTGCCACCAATAGGCCTTGGGGTTGGCGTCCCAGGCGTTCCAGACCACGTCCCAGCGCGGGTCGGTGGTGGCGGGCACCTCCAGGATCTCGACGAAGGGAAAGGCCTGCGTCAGCCGTTGCAGGCTGGCGATGGTCTCGGCGTCGTTGGCGTTGGGAATGGCCACGACCCGATAGCGGCTGCGCGGATAGTCGAGCTTGGCCAAGGAGGTGAAGGTCGTCTCCATCGTCCGCTCAAGTTCGCGCAGGACCGGATAGAGCAGGACGATGAAGGGCAGTTCGGCCTCTGTCGCGGGCAGGGGGTCGTCCATGTCCACGCTGTTCACCTTGAGCGTGCGGAAATACATCTCCAGCATGAAGCAGCCCAGGTAGAGAAGCTGGGATATGGCGAACAGCCACACGAGAAGGGTTGGAAGGCCGCTGTCGTAGGTTTGCATCGAATGTCCCGCCCAGAATATCCGTGTTAAGTCGTCGTCTTACATTCGTCTTCTGTCGTCTTCTCGGTCTTGGGTTTCTTTGTTCTCAGGAGGCGAGCGCGCTGGTCGAGCTGCGCCCGCTGTTTTTCATTTCTTCGGTGAAGTAGGCGATGGTTCGGGAGAGTCCGTCGTGCAGAGGCACCTGCGGCGACCAGTTCAGCCGCGCCAGGGCGCGCGAAATATCGGGCTTGCGCCGGCGAGGATCGTCCACCGGAAGCGGATGATAGACGATCTTGGATCGGGACTTGGCCATCGCCAGAATCTGCTCGGCCAGTTGCTTGACGGTGGTTTCGTTCGGGTTGCCGATATTGATCGGCCCGTCGATGTCCTCGCCGGCGTTCATCAGGCGGATGAAGCCTTCGACCAGGTCATCGACGAAGCAGAAGGAGCGGGTCTGCTCGCCGCTGCCGTAGATGGTGATGTCTTCGCCCATCAGGGCCTGGACGATGAAGTTGGAGACCACGCGCCCGTCGTCGGGGTGCATGCGCGGACCATAGGTGTTGAAAATGCGCACGATCCGCGTCGTCAGCCCATGCTGGGCGCCGAAGTCCGTGACCAGGGTCTCCGCGAACCGTTTGCCCTCGTCATAGCAGGACCGTGGGCCGACCGTGTTGACGTTTCCCCGGTAGTTTTCGGTCTGAGGATGAACTTCGGGGTCGCCGTAGATCTCTGACGTAGAAGCCTGGAAGAAACGCGCTCTGTCTGTAGCCGCTCTGTTCAGAAGGTTGAGCGTTCCCAGTGAGCATGTCAGCGCCGTCTTGACGCGATCATACTGATAATGAACGGGCGACGCCGGGCAGGCCAGATTGTATATTTGATCGACCTTGGCAAGGTCGTTCGGAAGCGGCGCGTTGATGTCGTGGTTGAGAAGGGAAAATCGTCCAGAGGATTCCAGGTGCGCGACGTTCTGTGGTCTTCCAGTGTGGAAGTTATCGACACAGATGACGAAGTGTCCGTTTTCGATCAATCGAGTGCATAGGTGGGATCCAAGAAATCCAGCACCGCCAGCAACAATGATTGTTGCATTAGGCGTATCGCCAAAGTCATCATGACGATTGTAGAAATGACGATTTTCAACCATCTCTTACGATCCTAAATGATCACGTAGTTTTAGTCTGTTTGGTTCACGGTAACGACTGCATTCATCCGGCGCGGGAATTTCGAAAAGCGTAAGCGGCGCGTTAAGACCCTGTTAACCAATGGTGCGACCTTGGGTTCCTTTGCAATTGGACGGAAATGCGGCGAAGCTTCGCGGCGGCCTCGCATTCGCCCTTGGCGCGAGCGCCGCCTCGGCCGAGCGGCAAGACGCATCGGCGCGCATCGACCAAGCGAATAGGGGCAGCGCCAGGACGCCGCGCATCCACGATTGGACGTCCTAGAAGCGAATGAGGATCAGGCGGCCTGAACGCCGTCGACGGCGGCGACAACGCCGAGAGCCAGCGGCTCGAAGACATGCTCGGCCAGGTGCCGCACCACCGGCGCCGCCACCCCATCGCCAGTCAGGTGATAGGCGTCACTGTATTGCCGGGGCAGGACATAGCTGTCCTTCAACCCCATCAGCCGCGCGGTCTCGCGCGCCGAGATCAGGCGTGAACGGATGCGCCGCCCTTCGACCACCAGAATGACCTGACGGCTGGACCCGCCGGACGGCGTGCGCAGGCAACCGGCCACGTCGTCAAAGCGGACCTCGGCGCGCTGGACCTTGGCGCCGGTCGCGTCGCGGCGGGTCCGGCGATAGACGCCGCCGACCATGCGGCGCCCGGCGCGCTTGGCGGCCGCGACCTTGGCCAGATGGACCGGCGACATCATGTCGAGCAGCTTCCGGGTCTCTGCCTGGGTGTGCCAGGCGACGCTGGTCGGGCGGTCCTCGATGATGTCGGCGAAGGTGGCGATGCGCCGCTCGGGCGTCGGCACGTTCCACCACAGTAGGCTGTCGCGCACGTCCTCGGGCAGATTGCCGACCGCACGGCGCAGGGCGCGGGTGTGGAAGGGCTCTATGGGCTCGGGCGACAGCAGGTCGGGCGCGACCTCCACGTCGGCGCGGACGCCGATGACGAACAGGCGCGGGCGCGACTGCGGCACGAACAGGTCGGCGTTGATGACCAGGGCGCCATAGCGATAGCCGGCCTCGGCGAAGGTCCTGCAGATGGCCTCGAAGTCCTTGCCGCCGTGCGAGGTCAGGGCGCCGCAGACGTTCTCGACCGCCACCATGCGCGGGGCGCGCTTGTCCTTGATCAGGCCGTGGATCAGGTCCCAGAAGGCGTAGAAGGTGCCGGACCGCTCGCCCTTCAAGCCCGCCCCGGCGCCCGCCAGAGACAGGTCCTGACAGGGAAAGGAGCCCCACATCATGTCGGCGGCGCCCGGCAACTGCGCGGCGTCCAGCGCGCGAATGTCGCCGACCGTCAGCTCGCCGCCCGTGCCCCAGTTGGCCTGATAGGAGAAGCCCTTCTTGGCGTCGAAATCATTGGCGAACAGGCAGGTCCAGTCGGCGCCCAGGCCGGCGCGAACCATGCCGCCGCCGGCGAAGAACTCATAGAAGCTGGGGGCCGAAGGAGACGAATCGCGCATGGGGCGACTGTGACGCAGGCGGGCCTCGCGGTCCATTTGCCGCGACAAGTCATGCACGGCCTTGACGTGAGCGGGCAGGGGACTACGAACCCCGGCCCCTCTCCCCGCAGGTTTTCCCCATGACGTCCGCGACGCCCGCCACCATCGGCATCGACTTCGGCACGACCAATACGGTGGTGTCGCTGACCCACGGCGACGGCCCCGCGACCCTGGTGCGGTTCCAGGTCGAGGAGAAGGACCTGTTCGCCTTCCGCTCGGCGCTGAGTTTCCAGTTGCACGAGGCGCGCGACGGCGGCTCGCCCGAGCGCGTCATCGAGGCGGGGCCCTGGGCCATCGAATCCTATGTCGAGGACCCGCTGGAGACCCGCTTCATCCAGTCGTTCAAGACCTTCGCCGCCAGCGCCGCCTTCACCGAGACGCGGATCGACAACCGCCGCTATCGCTTCGAGGACCTGCTGTCGGCCTTCCTGCTGCGGCTGAAGCACCATGCGGACGGGGCGATGGACGACCTGCCGCCGCGCATCATCGTCGGTCGGCCCGTGACCTTCGCGGGCGGCAATCCGAACGAGGCCCTGGCGCTGGAACGGTATGAGGCGGCCTTCGCCCGTTTGGGCTTCACTGACATCCGCTATGCCTACGAACCGGTCGGCGCGGCCTTCTTCTTTGCGCGCGAACTGAAGCAGGACGCCAATGTCCTGGTCGCCGACTTCGGCGGCGGCACCAGCGACTTTTCCATTGTGCGGTTCGAGCGGGCCGATGGGGCGCTGAAGTCCACGCCGCTGGCGCGCTCGGGCGTGGGCGTGGCGGGCGACGCCTTCGACTATCGGATCATCGACCAGCTGGTGTCGCCGGAACTGGGCAAGGGCAGCCTGTACCGCGCCTTTGATAACCGCCTGCCGATCCCGCAGCGCTACTACAGCGCCTTCGCGCGCTGGGACCAACTGGCCCTGCTGCGGGCGTCCAAGGATATGCGCGACATTCGCGGCCTGGCCTCGACGGCGTTGGAGCCCGAGAAGATCGAGCGCCTGATCGAGGTGCTGGACGACAACCACGGCTACGCCCTCTACCGCGCCGTCTCGGGTCTGAAAGAGGCCCTGTCGCGGGACGAGGAGGCGGTCTTCTCCTTTCTCGCCGGATCGGTGCGGATCGAAAAGCCGGTCAAGCGCACCGACTTCGAGGGCTGGATCTCGCCTGAGCTTCAGGCCATGGAGGCCGCCGTCGAGGAAGCCATGACCCAGTCGGGTCTGGACGGGACGCAGATCGACCGCGTCTTCCTGACCGGGGGCACCTCCTTCGTCCCGGCGGTGCGCGACATCTTCATCCGCCGCTTCGGCGCCGACCGCATCGAGACCGGCGGCGAGTTCGAATCCATCGCCTCGGGCCTGGCCCTCATCGGGCGCGAAGCTGATCTGGACCTGTGGAGCCAGAAGGCGGCCTAGTCGCGGGTCAGTCCCGGTCGGGCGCGCCGAGCGGGAAGTAGGCGCGGTAGGGCCGGGCCTCGTCCACCGCCCGCGCCATCGACGGCCGGGCCAGCAGCCGGGCACGATAGGCTTTCAGCGTCTTGAAGCGGTCCTCGATCGGGTGCGACCAGTCGGCGTAAAAGAGGGCGGGCGCTGCGGCGCAGTCTGCAAGGCTGAAGCCATGCTCGGTCGCCCATTCTCGCCCCGCCAGCCGTTCGTCCAGCCAGGCATAGGCCGAGTCCAGCATCCGCTTCGCCTCGGCCACGCCATAGGGATCGCGGTCGCCCTCGGGCCGCAGGGCGTCGGCCACCAGCTTCTGTTGCGAGCTCGAGACATAGTGGTCGAACACCCGGTCCATCATCCGCACCTCGACGGCGGCGGCGGGATCGTCGGGGATCAGGCGCACCGGGCCGGGATGGTGCACGGCCAGATGCTCGATGATGGCCGTGGCCTCGACGACCGTGCGGTCGCCGTCCTGCAAGACCGGGAACTTGCGCACCGGCCACAGAGCCGTCAACTCGGCGAAGGCGGCCTCGCCCTCCAGCAGCCGAAACTCGAACGGCGTCTCGTTCTCATACAGCGCGATCAGCGCTTTCTGGCAGAAGGACGAGAAGGGGTGGGCGTAGAGCTTCATGCGGGGGGCTCTTCTGCGGTGAGATCGATCTATGTCGAAGATCGTCGGTATGTTAGATTTGCGAATGGTTGCATTTAGAACTGTCCATCGCATCGCGGCCATTGGATTCTTGGTCCTCTTTGCGGCCTTCCTGGGTTTTGTCGCCTCGTTCTCCGAGCATCCCCCACTATTGGCGACGGCGTGGAGGATGAGCATCGCCACGGACGATGGTTTTCACATTTTCAGGCTGTTTCTCACCATTACTAGTGTCGTGGCGTTCCTCCTTCGCGGTCGAGGAACGCTCATTGGCTACGCCTCCGTAGTGATCCTTGCGGTTACGCCTATCTGTTGGCTGGCTTTGGAGCTTTTCCATAGGTTCGGGGGCGGCCAAGATGGCGAATTCTGGGCCTATTTTGCGCAGCCTTCAATGTATCCGTGGCTGCTTGCATCCTGGCTTGCAGATTACGCCCTGACGCTGTCTATCGCTTGTCTTGGCCTCTGGATGGCCACTCTGCCGAGGTCGTCGAGACAGATTTTGCGCCCACGCGAAGCCGAAATTTGACCCCTCCGCCTCCCGGTGCCAGATCGCGGCCCTCAGCAAGCGAGGGAGCGCTCCATGACCATCACCCTGTACGGCATCAAGGCCTGTGACACGATGAAGAAGGCGCGCGTCTGGCTGGACGGGCAGGGCGTGGACTACGTCTTCCATGACTACAAGGTCGCGGGGGCGAACAAGGCGGATCTGGAGCGCTGGCTCGCCGAGCATGGCTGGGAGACGGTGCTGAACCGCGCCGGGACCACCTTCCGCAAGCTGTCGGACGCGGACAAGGCCGATCTGAACGCCGACAAGGCCGTGGCCCTGATGCTGGCCCAGCCGTCGATGATCAAGCGGCCGGTGCTGGACCTGGGCGACGGCCGGACCCTGGTCGGCTTCAAGCCCGAGCGCTACGCCGAGGCGTTCGCCTAAGTCTTGGGGGCGCCTAATCCTCGACGGCGGTTTCCGGGCGGTCGTGGCCGTCGGCGCGTTCGGTGATCCACTGGCCCGCGCTGTCCTCGAACTCGATCCATGAGGTGCGGTCGGGGACCTGTTGCTCGCGCGACACGGCGACGGCGGCGGCGCGCGCGGCGTCGTGGGTGGCGAAGGTCTCGGAGAAGCTGTCGCCCAGCTTATAGGCCCAGCCGCCGTCGTGCGGAACGATGCGATAGATGATGCGGGTCACGCGGTTTCCTTTACGCGAGGGCCGCCGCCGACAGGCGACGACGGCGGGAGAGTAGTTGCAGGGTCACGCCCAGGATCAGCAGGACCAGGACGGTCAGCTGAAAGCCGACCACCAGAGGGTCCTCGACGCCCGTGGCGACGGGATCGCCCGCCGGCAGCCGGGTCAGGGTCTCGGTGACGCTGGGCAGCAGCAGGGTGAAGTAGGAGACGCTGAGGGCGATGGTCTCGATCGACCAGCGATAGCGGGCCAGGGGCCTGATGAAGCCGACCGTCGCCCCGACCGTCAGCGAGATCAGGCTGAGCGCCGCCACGGCGGCCCCTGGCGGCGACTTGATGACGAAGATGGCCGAGACAGCGCCGATGAACATGAAGACCAGATAGGCCTTGCCCAGCCGTGTGGCGGGATCGATCCGCCCGTGCATCAGCAGCAGGATCAGGCCGATGGGCACGGCGGGCAGGCTGCCGAGCGTATGAAACCAGCCCAGCGCAGACAGTTGGGGCAGCATGGCGACACCTCAGGTCAGGTGGAAGGATCAAGGCCACTGCACGCGCGAACAACGTCGCACCGTCACCGTTGATCGACCCGAAGCCGCTGTCGAGTCACGCTGTGGTGACGTCAGCGCGCCCGACGCAGCTCCAGGGCGGCGCGGTGGGCGGCGGTCCAGCGCTCGCGATCCAGGCGGTTGATGGCGAAGCGGCGCATCTCCGTCTCGCAGACCTTGGTTCCCTGCAGGCTGGGCGGCGTGACGACGGCCCGATGCTGATCGCAGAAGGCGTCGGCGGCGGCGTTGACGCGTTGGACAAAGACCCTGGCCTGCTCGGGGCGGCTGAAATCCAGATCGGCTATCTGGACCCTCAGCTCCGGCGCGGGCGCGGCGGCGGCCGATAGGGCGAGGGCGAGGCTGGCGATGATCATGATGGTGTCTCCCTGGGTTCCGGCGAAGCCGGGCGAGGGAAGAAGACGGCGCAAAGCGCGCGCAGTTACGGCAGCGCTTGTTAAATCGCGGTCATGCCCTGGGCCTGAAACGCCGGTCGGGCCGGAAAATCGCGCCTTACAAAGAGTTCATGCGCGATCCTGCATCTGATCGAGCCGATCAACGCCTCTTGTGATCAGAAGGCCGCAGCGTCACGCTCGGCTCCAGTATTCAAGAAGGGGCGACACCCATGGACGGACTCGAAGTTCTCATTCCTCTGGCGCCATTCATCATGATCATCGCGATCGTGGTCGTGCCGGCCTGGCTGAAGAGCAAGGAGCGCAAGGAGATGCAGGCCACCCTGCGCTCGGCGATTGAAAAAGGTCAGCCGCTGCCGCCGGAAGTGATCGACTCGCTCAGCAAGGACAACATCAAACCGCCGGCGACGGCCGCGCGCGACCTGCGGGTCGGCGTCATCCTGCTGGCGGTCAGCCTGGGCATCGCCATCTTCGGTTATGCGGTCAGCTTCGCCGAGATGGACGCCTTCTATCCGATCAGCGGCATCGCCGCGATCCCCGGCATGATCGGTCTGGCCTTCATTGTTCTGAGCTTCTTCAACAAGAACAAGGGCTGAGGGGCGACGGGGAGGGGAAACCGTCATGGCCAAGCCTTTACGCGATCTGCACGATGTCGAGCTCGCCGCCCTGTCGGCGGCGGGCGGGCGTCGCGAGTTCGGGGAGTTGGTGCGTCGCCACAGCCCGGCGGTGCGCGGACTGCTGCGTCGGATGGGGGCGCAACCCGCCCTGGCCGACGACGTGGCCCAGGACGCCTTTCTGCTGGCGTTCGAGAAGTGCGCCGAGTTTCGCGGCGAGGGGACCTTCGGCGCCTGGATCAAGCGCATCGCCGCACGCATCTATCTGAAGCGCCGCTCGAAGGACGCTCGCTATGTGGCCGAGGTCGAGAACGACGAGGTCGCGCCCAATGTCGACAGCGCCGGTCGCATGGACCTGGACGAGGCGATGAAGGGGCTGACCGAGCCGGAGCGCCTGTGCGTCTCCCTGTGTCACGGGGCGGGCCTGTCCCATCCCGAAATCGCGGCCGCCATCAATTTGCCGCTTGGAACGGTGAAATCTCATGTCAAGCGTGGTCTGGATAAACTTCGGGCCCGGCTCCAGCCGGAACCGGTTGCTCACGGGAGCGCGTCCCATGTCGGCTGATGAGTTCGACCCTGCCATCGAGCGTCTGTTCGCACGCGCGCCGAGCTTTGCCGATTCGGCCCAGTTCGAGGCCGGGGTGGCGGCGAAACTGTCGAAAACCTCACGCTTCCGCACGGTGGCCCTGTCCGGCGCGGGCCTGATCGGCGGCGTCATCGCCGTGCGCGAAGTCCTGAACGTCAACTTCAACTTCACCGAGTCGTCAGCGTCCGCATCGACGGGCTCTCAACCTGTCGCGCAGGGGCTGAGCATGGCGGGCGTGGACGGCGCTCAGGCAGTTCAGTCCTTGCTGGATCGGCTGGGGCTGAGCGGGTTCGACATGAGCTCCATGGGCGGAATGCAGCTGTTCTGGGCCACGGCCGGGGTGCTGGTCGCCTTGCTGGCGGCGGGGGTCGTGAAACTGTCTCAGGAAATCTGAGCGCCGTTTTCCTGACGAAGTCGCGACCTACTGCTGAAATTTCGGGTCGCGGCGTGAACGCCTGCGTTGCGGGCGGGACGACGACCCTCTAGGGTCGCGCCGGTTTAGCGACCAGTCTTGGCAGCGGTTTTTGGGGCGACGTTTCGTGGTTGATGTCTTCGAACAGGTCGAGGAGGAGCTTCGCTCCGATCGATACAAGCGTATGGCCCGCACCTGGCTGCCGATCGGGGCCGGCCTGTTGGTCGTCGCCCTGGTCGCCGCCCTGGGCTGGTGGGGCTGGCAGAGCTATGTGACCAATCAGGCTGACAAGGCCTCGGCCGCCTATGATCGCGGCATGGAGGCTCTTCAGGCCAACAACCCGTCGGGCGCGGACGCCGCCTTCGCCGAGGCGGCCAAGTCGGGCAACGGCGCCTACAAGGCCCTGGCCCTGATGCAACAGGCCGGAATCGCCGTGACGGCGAACAAGACCCAGGACGCGGTCAAGCTGTTCGACGACGCCGCCAAGGCCGCCGGTGATCCGATCATCGCCGACGCCGCCGCCATCAAGGCCGCCTTCCTGCTGATGGACACGGCCTCGCTGGAAGACATTCAGAAACGTCTTGAGCCCCTGGCTGACGACAAGCGCCCGCTGCACGCCTTCGCTCAGGAAGCCCTGGCCATGGCGCAACTGCAGCACGGCAAGACCGCCGAAGCGCGTCAGGCCTTCGTCCAGCTGCAACTGGGGCAGGACGTGCCGGACGACGTCCGTCAGCGCGCCCAGGCCGGCGTTCAGGCGATTGATTCGGGCACGGCCGCCGGTCTGGCCGCCATTGTTCGCGCCGCCGTCGCCCTGCCGGCTCCGGCCGCCGCGCCCGCCGCCGCTGTTGCGGCTCCCGCTCAAGCCGAAGCGGCGCCTGCCGCCGCTCGCCCGTAATCGACGCTTTCAGGACGCCCCGCATGAACCGAACGCTGAAAGTCGCCCTGTTGTGCGGTCTGGCCATGACCGTCGCGTCCTGCGGCACCGTGCGCAACGCCCTGCCTTTCGGCCTGGGCGGCCAGAAGGAAGACGTCGCCAAGGCGACCGACGGGCAACGCATCTCGATCCTGGAGTTCGAGCAGCAGCTGGCGCCGTCGGCGGCCCTGTCTGGCCGTGACTTTTTCCTGCCGGGTCCCCAGGCGGCCACCGCCTGGACCCAGCCGGGCGGCAACGCCGACAACTCGGTCGAGCATGTCATCGCGGCGCCTGAGTTCTCGATCGCCTGGCGCCGCGACATCGGCGCCGGCTCCAGCCGTACCCGTCAGGTGATGGCTCCTGTCGTCGCGGACGGCGGCAAGATCTTCGTTCTGGACGGCGAGGCCGGCGTGACGGCGGTGGACGCCGGCACCGGCGCGGTCCTGTGGAAGGCCAACGTCAAGGTCGACGAGCATGATCGCGGCTCTCGCATCCTGGGCATCGGCTTCGGCGGCGGCGCGGCCGGCGGCGGCTTCGGCGGCGGCGTGGCCGTCGGCGGAGGCAAGGTCTTCGTTTCCTCGGGCTATCGCACCATGACGGCGCTGGACGCCGCGACGGGCGCCGAACTGTGGAAGACGTCCGTCGATCTCCCGATCCATGGCGCCCCGACGGTCGCCGGCCAGCGCGTCTATGTCATCGACGTCGACAACCAACTGGTGGCCTTCAACGTCAATACGGGTCGTCAGGACTGGTCCTATCGCGGCATCACCGAGCCCGCGCGCGTCATGCGCGCCTCCAGCCCGGCGGTCAGCGGCGACACCGTCATCGCGCCCTTCTCCTCGGGTGAACTGGTGGCGCTGCGCGCCTCGAACGGCCAGCCGGTCTGGCAGGAAGTCCTGTCGCGGACCAGCCGCACCAGCGCCCTGTCCGAGATCCGCGACATCGCCGGTCGTCCGGTCATCAGCCGCGGCTTCGTCTATGCCGTCAGCCAGTCGGGCGTCCTTCAGTCGATGGACATCCGTTCGGGTCAGCCGAAATGGTCCCTGCCGGTCGCGGGCGTCAACGCGCCTCTGCCGGTCGGCGACGTGGTCTATGTGGTGTCCAAGGCCGGTGAACTGACCGTGGTCAATCGCGACAGCGGCCAGGTCTATTGGACCCGCGATCTGAACGAGGGCCGTGTTCGCAAAGAAGGCGGCGTTCTGGGCTTCGGCTCCAAGACGGTCCGCCCTGTCTGGTCGGGCCCGATCCTGGCCTCCAACCGTCTGGTGCTGGTGAATTCGGACGGCGAGGTCGTGGCCTTTGACCCGAAGACCGGCGCGCAGCAATCCAGCCTGAAGCTGGGCGGGGCGGCCTTCATCGCTCCGGCCGCCTACAACGGCGCCCTTTACGTCCTCACCGACAAGGGCCAACTGGTCAGCATCCGCTGATCTTTTCTTTGATTTGAGTTAGAAAGCCGACATGGCTCTAAAAGTCGCCATCGTCGGCCGGCCCAATGTGGGCAAGTCGACACTGTTCAACCGACTCGTCGGCAAGCGTTTGGCGCTTGTCGATGATCGCCCGGGCGTGACCCGTGACCGTCGCTATGCCGACGGCAATATCGGCGACATGGATCTGACGCTGATCGACACGGCCGGCTACGAAGACGTCACCGACGACAGCCTGGAAGCCCGGATGCGCGAGCAGACCGAGGCCGCGCTGGACGACGCCGAAGTCGTCATGTTCATGATGGACGCCCGCGACGGCGTGACGTCGCTGGACCGCATCTTCGCCGAACGTCTACGCAAGGTGCACAAGCCGATCATCCTGCTGGCCAACAAGTCCGAGAGCCGCGAAAGCGGCGGCGGCGTGGGTGAAGCTCACGCCCTGGGCTTCGGCGAACCGGTGGCCATCTCGGCCGAGCACGGCGAGGGCATGGCCGACCTGTATCAGGCGCTGGTCGAGGCTTCCGCCGACATCTTCGTCGAAGAGATCGACGAGCCGGACAAGCCGATCCGCATCGCCATCATCGGGCGTCCCAATGCGGGCAAGTCGACCCTGATCAACCGTATGCTGGGCGAAGACCGGCTACTGACCGGCCCCGAGGCCGGCATCACCCGCGACTCCATCTCGGTCGACTGGGAATACGAAGGCAAGGCGATCCGCTTCGTCGACACCGCCGGGATGCGCCGCAAGGCTCGCGTTCAGGAGAAGCTGGAAAAGCTGTCGGTCGCCGACACCATCCGCGCCATCACCTTCGCTGAGGTGGTCGTGCTGGTGATGGACAAGGACGACGCCTTCGACACCCAGGACCTGCAACTGGCCGACCTGGTCGAGCGCGAAGGCCGCGCCCTGGTCTATGTCGCGTCCAAGTGGGACCTGGAAGAAGAGCCGCAGGCCAAGATGGCCGAGCTCAAGTCTCTGGCCGAAAACAAGCTGCCGCAGCTGAAGGGCTCGCCCTTCGTCGCCCTGTCGTCGCACAATGGTCGCGGCGTCGAGCGGCTGATGCCGGCCATCATCAAGGCCTATGAAACCTGGTCGGTGAAGGTCAAGACCAAGGACCTGAACACCTGGCTGTCCATGGCCACCCAGAGGCACCCGCCGCCCGCCGTCAACGGCAAGCGCGTGAAGCCGAAATACATGGCCCAGACCAAGGCCCGTCCGCCGACCTTCGTCCTGATGGCCAGCCGCGCCTCGGACATGCCCGAGCACTATCAGCGCTATCTGGTGAACAGCCTGCGCGAGAGCTTCGACCTGCCCGGCACGCCGATCCGGCTGACGGTCAAGTCCAGCAGCACGTCGAACCCCTATGCCGAGGGCGGCGCCAAGTCCGGTCCAGAACGCTACAAGGGCGACGCCAAGACCGCGCCGCGCAAGGTGCTGAAGGCCGAGAAGGCCGCCGAGGCCCTGTCCAACCTGCCCGGCAAGGCGCTGGAGCAGAAGAAGTCGGGCATCAAGCCCAAGGTGAAGGCCCTGGGCGGACTCAAGGCCGGCTCCAGCAAGAAGGCCGGTCAGAGCATCGCCGTGCAAAAGGGCGCTCGCGGCGGCGCCCGTCAGGTGTCGCGCTCGGGCCGTATCCGCACGGGCCAGAAGCACGCGCCGAAGAAGTAGGCCGCCTTTGCAGGCAGCCAGGTTGAAGGGCGGAGCCGTCGACGACGACGGATCCGCCCTTTTGCTTTTCGGGACCGCCTAGAGCGGTCGCGGCCGTCGTGTACGGGCGAAGGGGGTGACGACCTTGGCCGGGGCGTCCTGATCGCCGATCACCGCCTTGAGGGCCAGGGTCACGAACAGCACCCAGCGCAGGCTGTGCCAGTTCATGGTGATGCTCTCGGTCAGCATGGTCAGGGTATAGGCCGTCATCATGGGGATGAGCAGCCAGCCGGATAGGCGGGTGTAGGCGGCCCAGAACGACCGCGCCCACATTTCGATCATCCAGGCGGCCAGCAGGATCAGGCCGGGAATACCGAGGCTGAGATAGACCTCCAGCCAGCCGCTGTGGGCGTGGGCGGCCGAGAACCGGGCCTCATAGGCGATCCAGGACTGCGGTCCGCCCGGCGAAGTGTCGGTCCAGACCGCGCCATAGCCGAACCCGGTCCACGGGCGATGCTCGACCTGACGCAAGATGCCGGACCAGATCTCGGTGCGGCCCGTCAGGGTGGCGTCCTTGCCCAGAAGCTCGAACAGCAGGTCGCTACGGGTCGCGATGACGACCAGGGCGGCGCAGATGACAACGACCGTGATCCAGGTGCCCAGGATCGCGCGCACGCGTCCGGCCTTCACCAGGGCGACGAACACCATGCTGGCCATCGCGAGGATCAGCACCACAAGGCCGGTCTTGGACGTGGACATGACCACCAGCGCCGCCGCGACGGCCGCGAACACCAGCCACAATCTCCGACGTTTGGGGACCATGATGGCGGCGGCGACCATGAAGATGGCGGCCAGGCCCATGTTCTCGCCCAGAGAGTTCTTCTCGAGCCAGAGACCTCGCCAGGCGCCGGGGAAGATGGTCTGCATCCGGCCCAGGTCGGGCGCCAGGACGGCCAGAAGGAGCGAGGCGATCATCATGATCGCCATGGCCGTGGCGAAGATCTCGGTCAGCGTCGTCCAGCGCCAGCGCGCGGCCAGGGCGACCCCGCCCAGGGTGGTGAACAGTAGGGCCATCACGCGCCTCAGGGTGACGTCCGGATTGATCGACCACACGAAGGACAGCGCCGCCAACGCCAGCAGCGCCAGCAGCAAGGGCGATCGGGCCAGGGCCTGCAAGGCTGTGCCGGGACGGGTCACGACCAGCCCCACCGCCAGGGCATAGGCGGGATAGAAGAAGTTGAGCAGGAAGTCGGCCGAGCGCTGGCCATAGCCGGTCATCGGCGCGGCCCATGACTGCGAGTAGATCAGGACCAGCAGCACCGAGGCGGCGAAGGCCAGAATATCCGCATAGGGCGTCGCGCGCGTCACCGGGCCGGAGCGCGCGGTCCGGTCTGCCGTCGTGCGAACGGTTTGTGTCGTCGGTCCTGAAAGTCGGCCCCCCGGCGACTGGATCGACATGGGATCTTAGGCGGCGGCTTCCGCCGACAGACCCTGCTTCCAATCCTTGAAGCTGACGGTCAGGGGCGGCGTGAGGTCGGGGCGGGCCAGTTCGACCATCAGGGGGCCGATCTCCGAAGGGTGAGGCAGGACTTCGGGATCTTCGCCCGGAAAGGCCTGGGCGCGCAACTGGGTGCGCATGCGGCCCGGATCGACGATGGCGGCGCGGACCGGGGTGCTCTCGATCTCGTCGGCCCAGCATTTGACCAGGGCCTCGGCGCCCGCCTTGGTCGCCGCATACATGCCCCAGAAGGCGCGCGGGCTGGCCGCGACGCTGGTGGTCAGATAGACGGCGCGACCGGCGTCCGAGGCGCGCAGCAGCGGCTCCAGCGAGCGGATCAGGCGATAGACGCCGGTGAAGTTGATCTTCTCAATCTTGGCGAACTCGCGCGGCTCGGCGTGGGCCACCGGCGTCAGCCCCGACGGTCCCATGGTGGCGGCGGCCTGAACCCAGATGTCCAGCTTGCCGAAACGCTCGAACAGGGCGCCGCCCAGACGGTCGATGGCGCCGCCGTCCACCAGGTCGAACGGGACCAGGGTGGCGTGCTGGCCGGTGGCCGCGAAGATGGCGTCGTCCAGTTCTTCCAGGCCGCCCTGCGTGCGGGCGGTCGCCACGACGTGGGCGCCGGCCTTGGCCAGGGCCAGGGCGGTCTCATAGCCGATGCCGCGCGAGGCGCCGACGACCAGAGCAATACGGTTGGCGAGGGGAAGGGAAGCGTGTTCGGACATGGTGCGCTGATAGCGCGCCCCGTCGTCGGACGAAAGGCTCAGTTCAATACCCCGGCGCGGCCTGCCACAGGCTGAAGCTGACGCCCTGGTCGTCGGCCACGACGACGGACAGGCCGGAGGGGCTTTGCGCCGGCATGGCGGCGTGTCCGCCGAGTTCTCTCACACGGGCGCAGGTCGCGTGAATGTCGTCCACACGGAAGTAGAGATGCGGATAGGCCCGGTGCTCGCCCTTAGTGATACCGAAGGCGGGATCGGACCCGCTGACGTGGGCGTAGGTCGGGTGCGAGGCGGCTTCGTCGTAGGTCCAGCCGAACAGACCCGCGTAGAAGGCGCGGGCCTTTTCGATGTCGGGTGTGTCGAGCGTGAAGTAGCCGAGCTGGATCATACCGCCTTAAGCGGTCACCAGCAGGGAAAGTTGCCCGCCCTTGGCGTCACGGCCGCCTTCGGCGATTTCGCGGTCCAGCAGCCGGGTCGGATAGTCGCCGGTGAAGTAGTGGTCCGTGAACTGGGGCTGGGCCGGATCGCGCGGGCCGGCGCCCATGGCGTCATAGAGGCCGTCGATGGACAGGAAGCCCAGGGAGTCGACCTCCAGGATGGCGCGCATCTCGTCCATGGTGTGGGTCGCGGCCATCAGCTGCGTCCGCTCGGGCATGTCGATGCCGTAGAAGTCGGGGAAGAGGATCTGCGGACTGGCCGAGCGCAGGTGGACCTCCTTGGCGCCCGCCGCTCGCACGGCGCGGACCAGCTTCAGCGAGGTAGTGCCGCGCACGATCGAATCGTCGATCAGCACCACGCGCTTGCCTTCCAGGGCCGAACGGTTGGGGCTGTGCTTCATGCGCACGCCCTTCTGTCGGGCGCCCTGGCTGGGCTGGATGAAGGTGCGGCCCAGATAGTGGCTGCGGATGATGCCCACTTCGTAGGGAATGCCGCTTTCCTGAGCGTAGCCCAAGGCGGCCGGCACGCCGGAATCCGGCACAGGCACCACGATGTCGGCCTCGACCTCGAACTCGCGCGCCAGGCGGCGGCCCATTTCCTTGCGGACGTTATAGACCGAGCGGCCGTTCACCACGCTGTCGGGGCGGGCGAAGTAGACATACTCGAACAGGCAGGGGCGGGCGGCGCGGGCGGGGAAGGGCTTGAGCGAGGTCAGGCCGTCCTCGTCGATCACGACCACTTCGCCGTGTTCGACATCGCGAATGAAGGTGGCGCCGATGGTGTCCAGGGCGCAGGTCTCGGACGCCAGCACCCAGGCCTCGCCGACCTTGCCCAGCACCAGCGGACGGATGCCCAGCGGGTCACGCGCGCCGATCATCTTGTAACGGGTCTGCGCCACCAGGGCGTAGCCGCCCTCGATCCGGCCCAGGGCGTCGATGAAGCGTTCGACGATCTTGGCCTTACGGCTGCGGGCGATCAGGTGAAGGATGGCCTCGGAGTCCGAGGTGGACTGGAAGATGGCGCCTTCCGAGACCAGTTGGCCGTGCAGGTATTTGAAATTCGTCAGGTTGCCGTTGTGGGCGATGGCGATGCCGCCCTGGTCCAGATCGGCGAACATCGGCTGGATGTTGCGCAGGAAGCTGCCGCCGGCGGTGGAATAGCGGGTGTGGCCGACCGCGGCGCCGCCGGGCAGGCGGGTGGTCAGCTCGGCGTTGCCGAAGGCCTCGCCGACGAGGCCTTGATGGCGCTCGGTGTAGAAGCGTTCGTCGCTGACGCTGGCGATGCCGCAGGCTTCCTGGCCGCGATGCTGCAGGGCGTGCAGGCCGAGCGCGACGATGGAAGAGGCCTCGTTCTCGGGCGCGCCCCAGACGCCGCAGACGCCGCATTCCAGCCGCAGCTGGTCATCCTCCGGCTCGCGCCAGTGTTCGCGGTGAACGATGGGATCGGCGATATGGTGGCGCATCGTCAGGCTCCGATGACCGGGACAGGATAACTCAGGCGGCGGCGCCGCGCACGTAGTCTGCCATTGCGTCGAGGGCAAGGCTCATTGATCGGAAAACCCTTCGCGGACGGAAGAACCGACCACGGGCGTCAGGGCGTCGGCGCCCTTTCCGAGCGTCGGCAGGACGACCTGAATGGCCTTGGCAGAGCCTTCGCTGACGGGCGACAGGGCCGCTCCCGTCAGCCAGCGCGGGGGATTGTCCGACATGGCGCCCATGATGATCAGGTGAACCGCTCCGATCAGGGCCAGGGCTCGCACCGCGCCCAGCGTCAGGCCGAAGGTCTGGTCGAAGGCGCCGAGCGCATTGCCCCGCGCGCCCTTGGAAATGGCGGCGCCGAGGAAGCGCAGGCCGAAATAGAGAATCAGAAAGGTCAGCCCCACGGCCAGCACCGATCCGGCCCAGTCGGGATCGACCAGCGACCGTCCGAACGGCGCGGTCCAGGGCAGGGTGATCAGGGCCAGCAGCCCCGCCAGGAAGAAGCTGAAGAAGGCCGTCAGCTCGCGCACGCCGCCTCGGAACCAGCCGGCGGCGCCGGAGGCCAGAAGCACAAGGATGACGAAGACGTCGTAGCCGGTCACGCGCGCTGCAATCGCTGAAGAAGGAGAGGCCGCCTCAATAGCGGTTTTGCGAGATTCGCTCGACCACCTCGGTCAGCAGGCCGGCGGTGGTCAGGGCCACGTCGCCCTTCTTGACCTTGTCCTTGGCCTGGGCTGGGGCCAGGGCGCGGTCGAAGCCGAGCTTCTTCGCCTCTCTCAGCCGCGCCTCGGCGCGATTCACGGCGCGGACCTCGCCCGAAAGGCCGATCTCGCCGAAGACGACGCAACCCTGCGGCAGGGGCTTGTCCAGGGCGGAGCTGATCAGGGCGGCGGCGGCGGCCAGGTCGGCGGCGGGCTCGTTGATCCGCAAGCCCCCGGCGATGTTCAGATAGACGTCCTTGTCGCCGAAGCCGAGGCCGCAGCGCGCCTCCAGCACGGCCAGCAGCATGGCCAGGCGGCCGTTGTCCCAGCCCACGACCGCGCGGCGCGGCGTGCCATAGGCGGAGGGCGCCACCAGGGCCTGAATCTCCACCAGAACCGGTCGCGACCCCTCTATCCCGGCGAAGACGGCGGCGCCCGGCGCCCGGTCCTTGCCTTCGCCGAGGAAGAGGGCGGACGGGTTGGTCACTTCGCGCAGGCCGACGTCGCTCATCTCGAACACGCCGATCTCGTCCGTCGCGCCGAAACGGTTCTTGCCCGCGCGCAGGATGCGGAAGGGATAGCCGCGCTCGCCCTCGAAACTGAGGACGGCGTCGACCATGTGTTCGACCACACGCGGCCCGGCGATCTGGCCGTCCTTGGTGACGTGGCCGACCAGGATGATAGCCGGGCCGCCGTCCTTGGCCAGCCGCACCAGTTCCGCGGCGCAGGCCCGGACCTGCGTCACCGAGCCGGGGCCGGCCTCGTGGGCGTCGGACCACAGGGTCTGGATGGAATCGATGATGACGATGTCGAACTTGTCGCGCTTCAGCGTCGTCAGGATTTCGCGAAGCGCCGTGGCGGAGGCCAGCGACACGGCGGCGTCGGCCACGCCCATGCGCTTGGCCCGGGCGCGGATCTGTTCAATGGCTTCTTCGCCCGAGATATAGGCCACGCGGGCGCCGTTGCGGGCGGCCTTGGCCGTGACCTCCAGCAGCAGGGTGGACTTGCCCACGCCAGGGTCGCCGCCCAGCAGGATGGCCGAGCCCGGCACAACGCCGCCGCCGCAGACGCGGTCGAACTCGGTGACGCCGGTGACGATGCGCGGCGGCTCGGGCGTGTCCGACTGCAGGGTTTCGAACTGCAGGCCGCGTCCGCGCGCCGTCGAGGCGGGCTTCATCGCGCCGGGCGGCGCCGATTTCGATTCCTCGGCCAGGCTGTTCCATTCGCCGCAGGCCGAGCATTGCCCCGCCCACTTGTTGTGAACCGCCCCGCAGGACTGACAGACATAGAGAAGGGTGTCGCGCGCCATGCCCCTGACCTAGCAGGAATCGCGGCGCGGGCGAGGGGGCATGCAGCACCCTGCGTCCGGGTCTGACGCAGGCGGCGCGGCTGGGTTGCATTGGCCCTCATATGCCCGTCATCCTGCCAAGCTATAGCGTCGTTACGACTCACCCCCGCCGAGGCCTTCCATGACTGCTCCCAACCCGCCCGCCATTGATCCGGGCCTCGTCGCCCGCGTGCAGAACATTCTGATGCGGCCCAAGCTGGAATGGCCGGTCATCGAGGCCGAATACGCCACGCCGCGCAGCCTGTTCGCTCGCTACGCCATGATACTGGCCGCTATAGGCCCGGTGGCTGGCCTGATCGGCGGGCAGCTGTTCCCGATCGCCATCTTCGGCTCAGTGATGCGCACTCCGATGGTGGGCGGCCTCTTGGGCGCCATCGTCACCTGGGGCCTGTCGCTGGTGTCGGTCTTCGTGCTGGGCCTGATCATCGACGCCCTGGCCCCGACCTTCAACGGAACCAAGGACAAGGTGCAGTCGATGAAGGTGGCCGTCTACTCGATGACGGCGGCCTGGGTCGCATCCATCTTCAACCTGTTCCCGGCTCTGGCCTGGCTGGGCGGCTTGCTGGGCCTCTACGGTTTCTACCTGCTCTACCTCGGCCTGCCGACGCTGATGAAGGCGCCGCAGGACAAGGCCTTGGGTTACACCGCCGTCGTCGTCATCTCGGCCATTGTGCTGTGGATGGTGGTCAGCGCCATCGCCGCCGCCGTGGTCGCCAGCTTCGTGGTCGGCGCGATCGGCATGAGCGCGATGGCTCTGAGCTAACTCAACCGACGTAGAGGCGCGGCACGCGCGGCGTGATCGAGGTCAGCATTTCATAGCTGATGGTTCCCGCCGCCGTCGCCGCGTCGTCCACCAGACGGTTGGCGCCGAAGATCTCGACCGTGTCGCCGGCCGCCACGTCCAGGCCGGTGACGTCGACCGCCAGCACGTCCATCGACACCCGCCCGATGATGGGGCGAAGCTCGCCCGCCACCCAGACCTGACCGCGCGGGCTGTTGCTGCGCATGACGCCGTCGGCATAGCCGGTGCCGCAGGTGGCCACGCGGATCGGCGCCTCGGCGCGATAGCCTTGCGAATAGCCGACCGTCTCGCCCGCCGGCACGTCGCGCACCTGCATGATCTGGGCGTTCAGGGTCGCCACCGGGGCGATGCGGCTGTCGGGCCTGCCCTCGGGGCCGCCGCCGAACAGGCAGATGCCGGGACGCGCCACGTCAAAGGCGAAGTCGGGTCCGAGGAAACAGCCGCCCGAGTTGGCGAAGGACCGCGTCACGCCCGGATAGCGCGTGACCGCCGCCGCATAGGCGTCGCGCTGGGCGCGGTTCAGCGGATTGGACGGTTCGTCGGCGCAGGCCAGATGGGTCATGACCAGCTCAAGCCCCTCGAACGGCTCGGGCGCGTCCTCGACGCGGAAGCCCAGGCGGTTCATGCCGGTGTCCAGTTGCAGGCCGCAGGCGCCGCCGCCCGCCGCCGTCCAGGCTTCGATTTGACTCGGCTGGTTCAGCACGGGGCGCAGGTTGGCCGCCTTGATCATGGCCGCCGATTGGCCGTGGCAGCCGTCCAGCACATAGATGACCGGCTCAGGCCCGATGGCTTCGCGCAGCAGCACGCCCTCGGCCGCCCGCGCCACGAAGAAAGTCCGCGCGCCTTCAGCCATCAGCCGCTTGGCCACGGCGGCGGCGCCCAGGCCGTAGCCGTCGGCCTTGACGACCGGATTGACCGGCACGCCGATCAGGCCCTGCAGGGTGTGGAAATTGCGCGCAAGCGCGCCGAGATCGACGGTGAGGGAGGCGGGGAGGGACATGGAGCCCTTATGCCGCAAGTTTCGTGCGGCGCCAGCGGCTTTTGTGGCCCTGCGCTAGCTTCCCGCCGTCATCCTCGGGCTTAACCCGAGGATCGAGTGTAGCGGCGCGCTGGCGCTTTCTGCCGTCGAGCAGGCGGATCGCCCGATCCTCGGGTTGAGCCCGAGGATGACGAAGCGCGAGGCTACGGCGTGTTGAGCCGAATTACTCGGGAATATCCGCGAAGGCGTCGCCATAGCGACCGTCGTGGGCCAGATTGCCGAAGCGGACGGTGTCCGCGTCGAAGGCCAGCTTGACGATGCCGATGGGGCCGTGACGCTGCTTGCCGATGACCACCTCGGCCTGACCCTGCAGCCGGTCCATGTCCTGCTGCCATTGCAGGTGCTCCTCAGAGCCCTCGCGCGGTTCGGCGCGGCCCAGATAGTAGCTCTCGCGATAGACGAACATGACGCAGTCGGCGTCCTGCTCGATCGAGCCGGATTCACGCAGGTCGGACAGTTGCGGGCGCTTGTCTTCGCGCTGCTCGACCTGACGCGACAGCTGCGACAGGGCTATGATCGGCACGCCCAGTTCCTTGGCCAGAGCCTTCAGACCGCCGGTGATCTCGGACACTTCCTGCACGCGGTTCTTCTGGCCGCCGCCTTCGCCCGTCGTCACCAGCTGCAGGTAGTCGACGATGATCAGGTCCAGGCCGTGCTCCATCCGCTTCAGACGTCGCGCCCGCGCCGCCAGCTTGGAGATGGAGATGCCGCCGGTGGCGTCGATATAGAGGGGGCTCTCGCCGATCTCGACCGCCGCGTCGCGCAGCTTGCCGAAGTCCGAGGCGTCGATCTCGCCCTTGCGCAGCTTGTCCGAGGACACGCCGGACGCGTCGGCCAGGATACGCATGGCCAGCTGTTCGGCGCTCATTTCCAGAGAGTAAAAGGCCACGACCCCGCCGTTGACCGTCTTGCGGCCCTCTGGCGTCGGTTCCCACTGATAGGCGCGGGCCACGTTGAAGGCCATGTTGGTGGCCAGGGCGGTCTTACCCATCGACGGACGGCCGGCGAGGATCAGAAGGTCGGACGGGTGCAGGCCGCCCAGCTTGCGATCCAGGTCGATCAGGCCGGTGGCCAGACCAGCCAGCTTGCCCTCGCGCTGATAGGCCTCGCCCGCCATTTCCACGGCGCCGGCCAGGGCGGTGGAGAAGTTGACGAAGCCCGACGAAGGCTTGCCCGTCTCGGCCAGGGAATAGAGGGTCTGTTCGGCCTGTTCGATCTGCTCGTCGGCGGGCGTATCGGGGTTGGGCGCCTCCTTGATCATCTCGCCGCCGATGCGGATCAGGTCGCGGCGCAGCGCCAGGTCATAGATGACGCGAGCATAGTCGGGCGCATTGGCGGCCGGAGGCGCGCGGTCCACCAGATCGGCCAGGTAGCGCAAGCCGCCGAACTCGTGAAACGCCGGGTCCTGCTTGAAACGCTCCATCAGGATGGTCGGCTCGGCCAGCAGGCCCTGGCGGATGTGATCCTCGATCGCCTCGAACAGCCGCTGATGGAAGGGCTCGTACATGTGCGAGCCGCGCAGACGGTCCGACAGCCGCTCGAACACGGCGTTGTCGAACATCAGCGAGCCCAGCAGCGCCTGCTCCGCCTCCAGGTTGTGGGGCATGGACGAGACGGAGACCTGATCGTTTCCGTAGGGCATGGGAGCAAAGGCGTTCATTGAAATAGGCATAGCCCTAAGCGCGGCCTGCGTCAGACGCGGGCGCCGCCTTGCCCGTGGACCATCGCCGCGCGTCTGTGGACCGTCCGGAAAAGCGCTGTCCGATCAGTGGCGGCGGATCAGTTGCGGCAGGGGTAACGCTCGACCATCCAGTTGCGAACAGCCTGGGTGACGGTCAGGCTCCGCTGCGCCTGAGGCAGGGATTCAAAGCGCACGACCAGGCTTTCCGGCGTGATGCCGGTGCCGGACGGGGGGATGCAGTGGGCAGGGCGACGCCCCGAGGAGACGGCCTCGGCCTGTTCGGCCTTGACCGTGCTGACGGCGCCGGTGACCTCTCCGATCAGGCGACGCGTTTCGGGACGCAGCATGGCGGCGACGCGATTGCGCGGCACATTGGCGCCGAGGTTCAGGAACTGCTGCACGGTCATGTCCGCCGCCAAGGCCGGGTGGGGAACGGCGAGCGTCATCACGACGCCAGCCAGCACAGCGCAGAATGCAGGGGCACGGAACATGGGGGCTAGATGTGCCGCCTCGGGCCGTTACGCAAGGCTGTTCGGGGGCGGCGGGGTCAAACCGGGCAGGGATGCTCCGCCGCCATCCATTCGCGCACCGCCTGGGTCACGCTGATGTTGCGGCGCGCCGCCGGGATGGCGTTGAAGCGGGCCAGAAGGGCGTCTGCGGACAGGCTGACCTTTTCAGGCATGCAGGTGGCCGGGCGGCGCCCTGCGGCCTGATCCGCCGTCTGGTCGCTGCGAACGGTCGAGAAGGCCTGCTTCACCTCGTTCATCAGCCGCCGCGTGTCCGACCGCAGCAGGGCGGTCGGATTGCGCGGGATACGATTGGCCGAGGTCAGGAACTCCTGAACCGTCATGGCGCTGGCCCCGCTCGCCCACAGGCTGGCGGCGGCGGCGAGGATGAGCGTGGTCTTCTTCATGCGGACCCCTCCGATGGAAAGGCCCAGCTTGCCGTGGCGGCTGTGGCGGAACAATGGCCGCCGAACGCGGTCAGGTCTCCAGTGGAACCGTCGGCAGGGTGTTGGGATAGATTCGCTCGATGTCGCCGCCCGCCGCCGTGGCCGAGCGCGCCATGCGGAAGGCGTTCACCGGCTGGGTCTCGCCGATCCACAGGGCATTGATCAGGTGGTCGGCGTAAGGATCGTCGGTGTTGGGGTGGATCAGGATCTTCAGCCCCAGGTGGTTCAGCATGAGCCAGGGAATGACCGTCGGGACCTGCTCATTGGCGAAGCCGAAGTAGAAGGAGGGCGTGGTGTGGGGACCGCGCGGTCCCTCGTTCCATTCGCCCAGCTCGACCTTGAAGCGATGGATGACCCAGTCGCGCAACTGGGCCGCGCGATAGGCCGTGTCCTCGTTGAAATAGATATGGGCGTGATAGCTGCTGATCTCAGTATAGGCGCGCGGATCGGCGGGCAGGTCGATCCCGCGCGGCAGGGGCTGGGGCGGTCCCTTGGGGCGAGCGCCCCAGGGGCTGAAGGTGCTCTCGTCGCCTACCTGAACCGCCGCCTCTGCCGGACGGGACGCAGCGGCCGCGGCGGTCGCCGCCGCAGCCGCCACGCCGCCCCCGACCAGCAGGGCCCGGCGCGACGCGGAGGGGAGAGCTCCCTCGCACCCGGCCCCTGCCGCCGTCACCACTTCACGCTCAGACGGGCGTAGCCATAGCGCCCGTTGAAGCCGAACGGAGAGTAGTAGGGGAAGCCCAGAACCCCGTTGCTGTTCAGCGTCTCGGGGACGAAGTCCGGGTATTCGTCGAAGACGTTGTCCACGCCCACGGCGACGCCGATCCGATCCGTGACCTGGAAGCGGCCTTCCAGATCGACCGTGGTCTTGGCCCCGGTCGAGTAGTCGCTGGCCGCCGTCGAGCCAGGCTGCAGCACGTCGGCGTAGTAGGTCGCCCGCGCCGTCGCGCCCCAGCGGCCCAGGCTCCAGTCGGCCGAGGTCGAGACCTTGGTGTCCGGCGTTCCCTCCTCGATGGTCAGGATACGGCTGCGGGCGAACAGGGTCGGCACCGGGTTCAGCACCGACGACGAGGTCGGCAGCTTGGTCACGCTGACGTCGTTGACGTTGGCGGCGACGGTGAAGTCCCAGTTCCCGGCGCCTTCGGTGCGCAGGCGATAACGGCCGACGATGTCGACACCTTCGGTCTCGGTCGTCACCCCGTTCAGGAAGAAGCGGGCCGCCTGAACGCCCAGCGGGTCCAGAAGACCGGCGACCTGGGGCGAGAAGCTGCGGTTGATCAGCTCGGACAGGACGATCTGGTCCTCGATCTCGATGCGGTAGGCGTCCACCGTCAGGTCGAAATCGCCCAGACGAATGACCGCGCCCAGTGAATAGTTGGTCGAGGTCTCGGGCTTCAGCGGACGCGCGCCCAGGGCTGTGGCGACGGCGCTGGTGGCCGGGAAGGTGCCGGTCTCGACCACGGCGCCGTTCTGGATCACCGACGAGGTCGAGGTGAAGAAGCTCTGTTGCAGGGACGGGGCGCGGAAGCCGGTTGAGACCGAGCCGCGCAAGGCGAAGTTGGGGCTGAAATCGTAGCGCGCCGCCAGCTTGCCCGTCTGGGCGTCGCCGAAGTCGGAATAGTCCTCGATGCGCAAGGCGCCCTCGACCGTGAACTTCTCGGTCAGGGGGATTTCCACATCGGCGTAGAGGGCGACGGCGTCGCGGTCCTCGTCCACCTCGTTCGAAGGCTGGAAGCCGACGAAGCCTTGCGCGCCGCCGGCCAGGGCGGTGTTGGCGCCCAGCGGGCCGCGGTTCCAGGACTCCGGCTGACCGGCGTCGATCTTGTAGCCTTCGCGACGGGCTTCCAGACCCCAGGCGAAGTTCAGCGGGCCGCTGAGGCCGACCTCGAACTGACGGGCGAAGTCGGCGCCGAAGACCAGTTGGTCATAGGTCAGGCCGCCGGAATCGAAGCTGGTCGGGGAAGCCGCCCCATAGGTCGAGTTCAGTGAATCCTCGGTGCGGAAGTCCAGGGCGTTGCGGCCATAGACCAGGCTGATGTCGGCGCTCCAGCCGGCGATCTCGCCCTTCACCCCGCCCGCCAGCGACAGGTCCTGCGAGTTGACGGCGATCTTGGGCAGGAAGCCGTTGGGATAGACGGCGGGCACGTTGTTGGCGTTGTTGGCCAGACGCGGGAAGGCGGCGCTTTGGCTGTCGCGGTCCTGATAGCCGGCCCAGCCGTAGGCTTCCCAATCCGCATTCAGCGGCTTGCCGGCGTTGGCGAAGACGGTCCACTGTTCGACCTTGGGGTCGCCGGCGCGGGCGGTGATGGCCGTCGGAGTGACGCGGGGATCATAGTCCGAACGGTTGGTCGGCTCGCGGTTCAGATATTCGGCCGACAAGGTCAGGAAACCGTCCGAGCCGAGGCCGAAGCCCTGCCAGGCCGAGGCGGTGACCGTGCCGCCGTCGGTCTCGTCACGCTCGCCCCGCGCGGTCTCGACGGTGGTGAAATACTGGCCGTAGGTGACGCTGGCGCCGCCGCCCTCGCGGGCTTCCTTGAGGCGGAGGTTGATGACCCCGGCGATGGCGTCCGAGCCGTATTGCGCCGAGGCGCCGTCGCGCAGGACCTCGACCCTATCCAGGGCGCCCGTCGGGATGGCGTTCAGATCGACGGCGGCCGAGCCGCGCCCGATCGAGCCGTTGACGTTGACCAGGGCCGAGGCGTGGCGGCGCGTGCCGTTCAGCAGCACCAGGGTCTGATCCGGCGACAGGCCGCGCAGGGTGGCCGGGCGGATGGAGTCCGTGCCGTCCACGACCGAAGGGCGGGCGAAGGTCAGGGATGGAACGGTCTGGGCCAGGGCGGCGGCGAACTCGGTGGTGCCGCGCGTGGACAGGGTCTCGGCGGTCACGACATCGACGGGGGCCAGGGTGTCGAGGCGCGACCGGTTGGGCACGCGGCTGCCGGTGACGACAATGTCGTCGATGGAGGTGGCGTCGGTGTCGACGGGGGCTTCCTGGGCGGAGGTCGCGCCGGCGATCAGCAGGGCGGCGCCGGAGGCCGCGAGGAACAGACTGGAACGGTAGGCGAAGGTCATCTCGAGAGGTCAGCTTTTCTGATTGGACGCACAGGGTCAGGCGACGCCGTCAGGCGGTGTCGCAGGGGCGGCGTCGATTGTCTGGGTGGTCTGGGCCGGCGGCGGACCGGCCACGGGGCGATCAGCGGCGGGCTGGACATCGCGCCGGTCGAACGACCGGGCGGTGCGTGGTGGCGTAAAGGCGCATTCGCATCTTCATCTCCCGCCCATCGAGGAGGATGAGCTGTGACGATATTGCGGTGCGAAAACGGCGCGGAATATCGAGATTATGTCGCAGAACACGTAGAAAAGCTAAAAGGTCATGTCAAAGAAAAAGGGGCGCGTCCCGAAGGACGCGCCCCTTGATCGATACCGTCAGTCGACAGATCAGGCTTCGTCGCCGAAGCC
>RCUP01000094.1_pt1 | contig 97289 bp, 83 predicted proteins | sample 2166341 | NCBI WGS metagenome assembly RCUP01 (sample SAMN09932325, study PRJNA488358) | compost metagenome | isolation source: compost soil in succinonitrile-enriched | place: Germany: Experimental Botanical Garden | reverse complement strand
GCCTGGGTCTGGTGCTGGCCGAAATCGGTCGCGCCAACAACGTCGGCGTGACGGACCAGGAACTGTCGGGCGCCATCATGGCCGAAGCCCGCAACTACCCGGGCCAGGAGAAGATGGTTCTGGACTTCTATCGCCAGAACCCGAACGCCGCCGCCCAGCTGCGCGCGCCCATCTATGAAGAGAAGGTCGTCGACCTGATCGTCGGCATCGCCGAGGTCACCGACACCCCGATCTCGAAGGAAGAGCTGCTCAAGGAAGAAGACGAGGGTTGATCGTCAAAAAAGAACCGCGTTACGGTTTTTTGATTCCGATCCAGACTACTGGAGTCGCATGATGAAGGGGCCGCGCAAGCGGTCCCTTTTTCTGTTGGCGGGATAGGTCATGTATTCGGCTCTCATAGCGGTTATGGCCGCAGCGATCTTGGGAGGGGCGCAGCGCGATGCGGCGGTCGTCTCCATGCCTCAGGAGGGGACTGAAAGTCCGACGGTGCTCAAAGATGTCGAGGTCCGTGCCGGCGAACTGCAAACGCGAGCGGAGAATTTTGTCGCTTCGGTCGCAGCCCCTCCTCGGAATATGACGCTGGGACGCTGGAGCGAGGAGGTTTGCATCGGCGTGGCCAATGCGACTCCGGAGGCAGCTCAATACGTGATTGATCGTGTTTCCAGTCTGGCGCTGGATCTCGGACTCCGCATCGGCCAGCCGGGGTGTCGGGCGGACATCATGATCGTGTTTGCCGACGACGCCTCGGCTGTGGCGCAGAAATTGGTGCGAGAGAATCCGCAGGGGTTCCGACCGCCAGGCGTTCTCGCAACCTTGAGCGAGCCTGCGCTTGAGGCGTTCCAGGTCCGGGAAAGACCGGTGCGCTGGTGGAATGTCAGCTTGCCGGTGGAGGCGGACACGGGAAACAGTCCTGTCGTGATGACGGTCGGCGAGCATGGTAGCGGCTTCGAGGTTCCCATCTTGCACGTCCGAAGCATGTCGCGTCTGCGGAGCGGGTTGCGCAATGACCTGAAGCGCTCCGTCGTGATTGTGGACGCCTCTCGTTTGGAAGGGCGGAGTTTAGCCAGCGTCACCGACTATGTCGCCTTGGTCGCCCTGGCCCAGGTCAATCCAGATGTCGATGTGACGGGGCAGGACAGCATACTGACCCTCTTTGATGAACGATCGGCCGCTGACCGTTTGACGGAATGGGACATGAGCTATCTGCGCGCCCTCTACAGCGTGGATAGAGATCGTCGAAATCCGTCTCATGAACAACGGGAGATCGGCCGTGAAATGGTCTTGAGCTACGCTGGTCGCTAGGTTCGGTCGCCTCGCGTCTTGCATCACCCTGTCCTCGACGCGATATGATCGAGGCTAAGCGGTGCGACTCATGCGCGCCATGTATCCGAGAGACCCCATGCGCGATCCGATCGACTACATCTCCAACAACCTGGTGCCGATGGTGGTGGAGCAATCCAGCCGCGGCGAACGGTCGTTCGACATCTTTTCGCGCCTGCTGCGCGAGCGGATCATCTTCCTGACCGGTCCGTTCGAGGACGGCATGGCCTCGCTGATCTGCGCCCAGCTGCTGTTCCTGGAATCGGAAAACCCGAAGAAGGAAATCAGCATGTACATCAACAGCCCCGGCGGTCAGGTGACCTCGGCGCTCGCGATCTACGACACCATGCAATACATCAAGTCGCCGGTCTCGACCGTGGTCATGGGCATGGCCGCCTCGGCCGGTTCGCTGATCCTGACGGCGGGTGAAGCGGGTCAGCGCATCGCCTTGCCGAACGCGCGGGTCATGGTGCACCAGCCCTCGGGCGGCTTCCGCGGCACGGCCTCGGACATCGAGCGCCACGCCGAGGACATCATCGCCACCAAGCGCCGCCTGAACGAAATCTACGTCCAGCACACGGGCCGGACCTATGAGGAAGTCGAGCGCACCCTGGACCGCGACCACTTCATGACCGCCGAAGAAGCCAAGGCCTGGGGCATCGTCGACCACGTCTATGACAAGCGCACGCAGGCCGACGACGACGGCGTCAAAGCGCCCTGAGCCTGACGTTTAGGCTCTGAGATAAACGAGGCGGGGTCCGGCGACGGGCTCCGCCTCGAATCGTTTCAAGGCCCGTGCTATCAGGCCTTCATGCAGTACACGCGCGATTCCAAAGGCACGATCGAAGTCGACGGTGACATCTATGAGTGGGAGATTCGCCGCCAGCCTCAGCCCAAGTCGGGCGGGGTGTGGGAGGGAATGGCCGTCACCCTGCGCCTGGTCGACTTCAAGCGTGAGGCCATCATCCAGTTTCCGCCGCCGCTGCGTCCCAATGGGCGACCGGACGTTGAAAAGCAGCGGGTCAATGTGGATGCGGTGCGCAACGCCGTGGTCTCGGCGACGGAGGCGGGCTGGAACCCGACCTCGCGCGGCCGCGCCATGGTCTTTGACGTGGACGTTGACGGCCACTGAACGCCGGTACTGAGCGCCCGCTGATCTCTCAGGGGCGGCTGGTGAAGACGCGGAAGCCCTTTTCCTCGGCGATGGCGATCATTTCGGTGTCGCCGGAGGTGTCGCCGTAGGCGGCCGCCAGCATCATGTCGTCGCCGTAGGCTTCGCGAAGACGGCGCACCTTTTCCTCGCCCCGGCAGTTCGCGCCTGCGAAGGCGCCCGTGACGCGGTCCTGGGCGTCAAACACCAGTTGCGTGCCCAGCAGTCCCTCAGCGCCGAGTCTGCGGGCGAAGGGGGCGACGGTCGTTTCCGGCGAGGCGGTGACGATGACGCGGTGCGCGCCTTTCTCGCCCCAGGCCTTCCAGCAGGCGAGGGCGTCAGGCCGCATGAAGCGGTCCCAGACCTGATCGGCATAGCGTTCTGCCTCGGCCTCCAGCGTCGCGCGCTCCACGCCGTGCAGGAATTCACGCACCGAGGCGGCCTTGATGCGTCCCCGGTCGCGGTCGCCCACATAGGCGGCGAGGGCGGGCGCCATCTTCGCCAGACCGACGGCCCAGCCCGCTGCTCCAGCTCGCCAGCGCAGGAAGGCGGTGAAGCTGTCGCGAATCGTCAGGGTGCCGTCGAAGTCGAATGCGACGATCGGACGGCCCCGGGTGGGGGACTGGCGAAACGAATGTGCGGCGCCCATGTCAGACATTAGCCGTGATCCCCATAGAAACTGTCCTGTCCGTCCCTGTTCGCGCTTTGTCGTGTCGCAACAGGGTTGTGGCGGAACGTGTGATGGGTGATTGTCTTTTTTTGAAGACCTTCGTGCATAGATTCACGGATCAATGACGAGGTAAGCGCCTTTCGTCCCATGTCGGGCCGGATCGCGGGAGTGAGAAGGGTCTATGACCAAAGCCGCCGGCACCGACGCCAAAAGCACGCTCTATTGCTCGTTCTGCGGCAAGAGCCAGCACGAAGTCCGCAAGCTGATTGCGGGACCGACCGTGTTCATCTGCGATGAATGCGTCGAACTGTGCATGGATATCATCCGTGAAGAGCACAAGATCGCCTTCAAGACGACCAAGGACGGCGTCCCGACTCCGAAGGAGATCCGCGACGTCCTGGACGACTATGTGATCGGCCAGAGCCACGCCAAGAAGGTGCTGAGCGTCGCCGTCCACAACCACTACAAGCGCCTGAACCACGCGACGAAGAACAACGACGTCGAACTGGCCAAGTCGAACATCATGCTGATCGGGCCGACCGGCTCGGGCAAGACGCTGCTGGCCCAGACGCTGGCGCGCATCATCGACGTGCCCTTCACCATGGCCGACGCCACGACCCTGACCGAAGCGGGCTATGTCGGTGAAGACGTCGAGAACATCATCCTGAAGCTGCTTCAGGCCTCGGACTACAACGTCGAGCGTGCCCAGCGCGGCATCGTCTATATCGACGAAATCGACAAGATCTCGCGCAAGTCGGACAACCCGTCGATCACCCGTGACGTGTCGGGCGAAGGCGTGCAGCAGGCCCTGCTGAAGATCATGGAAGGCACCGTCGCCTCCGTGCCTCCGCAAGGCGGCCGCAAGCATCCGCAGCAGGAGTTCCTGCAGGTCGACACCGCCAACATCCTGTTCATCGTCGGCGGCGCCTTCGCCGGTCTTGAAAAGGTGATCTCGGCCCGTGGGGCAGGGGCCTCGATCGGCTTCGGCGCCAAGGTCAAGGAAATCGACGAACGCCGCACCGGCGACATTCTCAAGGGTGTCGAGCCGGACGATCTGATGCGTTTCGGCCTGATCCCCGAGTTCATCGGCCGTCTGCCGGTTCTGGCGACGCTGGAAGACCTGGACGAGGCGGCCCTGGTCACCATCCTGACCGAGCCGAAGAACGCCCTGGTCAAGCAGTACAAGCGCCTGTTCGAGATGGAGAACGTGACGCTGACCTTCACCGACGACGCCCTGTCGGCGGTGGCCAAGAAGGCGATCACCCGCAAGACCGGCGCCCGCGGCCTGCGTTCCATCCTGGAAGGCATCCTGCTGGAGACCATGTTCGAGCTGCCCACGTTCGAGGGCGTGGAGGAAGTCGTGGTCAACGCCGAGGTGATCGAGGGCCGCGCCCAGCCGCTGCTGATCTACTCGGAAGCCTCCAAGAAGAAGGCTGACGGCGCCGCCTGATAGGGCGCTCCTTCAAGCCTGAAATGAGCATTCGGCCCCGGAACACGCTTCCGGGGCCGTTTTCTTTGGTGATTTCCTTCGCTGGCGCGGCGGAAAGGGGATGGATGGGCGTTGCAGGAGTCTCACAGGCGCATCAGGAGGCCAGCGTGACGAGCGATAGCCGTATTTCGATCCTTCCCAGCCCCAGGCTGACCCGCCGCATGGCGCTCAGCGGGGCCTTGGTCGGCGGCGTGGGCCTGAGCAGCGCCTGTCGCGGTCAGGAGCGGGCGGTCGGGTCGGCGACCGTGACTGACATGTGCCGCGTCACGCCTCAGGTCACCGAGGGGCCCTACTGGATCGATCCCAAACTGGAGCGGTCGGACATCACCGAAGGCCGGGCCGGCGTGCCGCTGCGTCTGGCGATCACGGTGCTGGACGCCGCCACCTGTCGTCCGTTCGAGCGGGCGCGGGTCGACATCTGGCATTGCGACGCTCAGGGCGTCTATTCCGGCTTCGACAACCAGCCGGGTTACGGCTCGACCGTGGGACAGACCTTCCTGCGTGGGCATGTCTTCACCGGCGTGGACGGGATCGCGCGGTTCGGCACCATCTATCCTGGCTGGTATCGCGGTCGGACGCCCCATATCCACGCCAAGGTCTTTCTGGACGACGGCGGGGTAGAGAACCTTCTGACCTGTCAGCTGTTTTTCCCAGACGCCTTGAGCGAGTTCATCTTCGTCAATGAGGCCGCCTACAAGCGGGATGAGGCGCGCGACACGCTGAACCGCTATGATGGGATCGCCCAGCAGCAGGGCTACGCCAACTTCGGCGCGATCAGCGAACAGGCTGACCATTACGCCCTGAGCCTGACCTTGGGCGTTGATCGCACGGCCCGGAGCACCGAGACGCACATGGGCCCGCCGGGCGGGCCGCCGCCGGGAGAGGCGGGGCGAGGCCGTCCGCCAGGACCCCCGCCGGGCGGCGCAGGCGGTCGCATGGGCGGTCCTTCGGCCCAGACCCTCACCGAGGCGCAACGGCGTGACGCCCTGGCGCCGCGCGCCCGGAATGACGGCGCCTGATGCAGTCATATGTGGGCGGTTCCCTGGCGACGCTTGAACCGGGCGTCGTCTGAACCACATACTGAACGAAACGCCGCCGGAATCGGCGGGTCGTGTCGAGGGGCCAAGGCATTCGCGCCAGGGCGTTTCGGGACGACGGGCTGGAGATCCACGAAAGCCCTGGAAAGTACGCATCATGACCGAGAGCAAAATCCTCCCCGTCCTGCCGCTGAGAGACATCGTCGTCTTTCCGCACATGGTCGTGCCGCTGTTCGTAGGACGGGAGAAGTCCGTGCGGGCGCTGGACGAGATCATGAAGGGCGACAAGCAGATCCTGCTCGCCACCCAGAAGAACTCCGTCGACGACGATCCGGCGGCGGACGCCATCTATCAGACGGGCGTTCTGGCCACCGTCCTGCAACTGCTGAAGCTGCCCGACGGCACCGTGAAGGTGCTGGTCGAGGGCAAGGGCCGCGCGCGCCTGATCCGCTTCACCGACCGCGAGGACTATTACGAGGCCGAGGCCGTCGAGATCGCCGATGAAGAAGGCGACGCCTCGCAGAGCGAAGCCCTGCTGCGCGCGGTGATCGAGCAGTTCGAAAACTATGTGAAGCTGAACAAGAAGGTCCCGCCCGAGGCCCTCAGCTCCATCCCGCAGATCAACGACCCGTCCAAGCTGGCGGACAGCGTGGCCGCCCACCTGTCGGTCAAGATCGCCGACAAGCAGGGCTTGCTGGAAACCATCGAGGTGCCGGCGCGCCTGGAGAAGGTCTATGGCCTGATGGAGGGCGAGATCAGCGTCCTGCAGGTCGAGAAGAAGATCCGCTCGCGCGTGAAGCGCCAGATGGAGAAGACCCAGCGCGAGTATTATCTGAACGAGCAGATGAAGGCGATCCAGCGCGAGCTGGGCGAGACCGACGACACGCGCGACGAACTGCTGGAGCTCGAAAAGCGCATCCGCAAGACCAAGCTGTCGAAGGAAGCCCGCGCCAAGGCCGATGCGGAGCTGAAGAAGCTGCGCAACATGTCGCCGATGTCGGCGGAATCGACCGTGGTGCGCAACTACCTCGACTGGCTGCTGTCCGTGCCGTGGGGCAAGGCCAAGACCAAGCCCATCGACCTGCAGAAGGCCGAGGACATCCTTGAAGAGGACCACTACGGCCTCGAGAAGGTCAAGGAACGGATCATCGAGTATCTGGCCGTCCAGGCGCGCACCGGCAGCCTGAAGGGCCCGATCCTGTGCCTGGTCGGCCCTCCGGGCGTCGGCAAGACCTCGCTGGCCCAGTCCATCGCCAAGGCGACCGGGCGTGAATACGTCCGCATGTCGCTGGGCGGCGTGCGCGACGAAAGCGAGATCCGCGGCCACCGCCGGACCTACATCGGCTCCATGCCCGGCAAGATCATCCAGTCGATGAAGAAGGCGAAGACGACCAACGCCTTCGTCCTGCTGGACGAGATCGACAAGCTGGGGTCCGATTGGCGCGGCGATCCGTCGTCGGCCCTGCTTGAGGTGCTGGACCCGGCCCAGAACTCGACCTTCGGCGACCACTATCTGGAGGTCGACTACGACCTGTCGCAAGTCATGTTCGTCACCACGGCCAACAGCCTGAACATGCCGCAGCCCCTGATGGACCGGATGGAGATCATCCGGGTCAGCGGCTACACCGAGGATGAGAAGGTCGAGATCGCCAAGCGCCACGTCCTGCCCAAGCAGCTCAAGGACCACGGCTTGAAGGAAGGCGAGCTGATCGTCCCGGAAGAGACGATCCGGGAGCTGATCCGCTACTACACGCGCGAAGCTGGCGTGCGTTCACTGGAACGCGCCCTGGGCGGACTGGCGCGCAAGGCCGTGCGCGAGATGGCCAAGACCAAGGCCGTCTCCATCACCGTCGATGCGGCCAAGCTGGCCGAATATGCCGGCGTGAAGAAGTTCCGCTACGGCGAGACGGATGCTGAGGATCAGGTGGGCATCGTCACTGGCCTGGCCTGGACCGAGTTCGGCGGCGACATCCTGACCATCGAGGCGATCAAGATGCCGGGCCGCGGCCGCATGACCGTGACCGGCAACCTGAAGGAGGTGATGAAGGAATCGATCTCCGCCGCCGCCTCTTATGTCCGCAGCCGCGCTCTCAGCTTCGGCGTCAAGCCGCCGGTGTTCGAGAAGACCGACATCCACGTCCACGTGCCGGACGGCGCTACGCCCAAGGACGGTCCCTCGGCCGGCGTGGCTATGACCGTGGCCATGGTCTCGGTCCTGACCGGCATCCCGATCCGCAAGGACATCGCCATGACCGGCGAGATCACCCTGCGCGGCCGGGTCACGGCCATCGGCGGCCTGAAGGAGAAGCTGCTGGCGGCGCTGCGTTCCGGCGTGAAGACGGTGCTGATCCCGCAGGAGAACGAGAAGGATCTCGAGGAGGTGCCGGAGAATGTGAAGTCGGCGCTGGAGATCATCCCGATCTCGACCGCCGACGAGGCGTTGAAGTGGGCCCTGACCGGCACGCTGACGCCGGTGGAATGGGACGAGGCGGCCGAGCCCTTGCTGCCCACGCCGCAGGCCGCGCCGACGCAGGACGGGACCGCCGTCAGCCATTAAGGCGACGACATTCGGATCGAAAGCGCGCGGCCTGGGGAAACCCAGGCCGCGTTGCTTTTGACGTTCGCGTCAGGAAGGCCTTAAGTGCGCCCCTGGAATTTGCTGGGGAGCAGAACCAATGAACAAGACCGAGCTGATCGGCGTCATGGCCGAAGCGGCGGGCATTAGCCGCGACCAGGCCAAGCTGGCGCTGGAAGCCTTTACCGACAATGTGACCGCATCGCTGACGAATGGACGCGACGTGCGGCTGGTCGGCTTCGGCAGCTTCATCGCCGTCGAGCGCAAGGCCGGAACCGCCCGCAACCCGCAGACCGGCGAGGCCATCGCCCGCCCGGCGTCCCGCACCGCCCGCTTCCGGGTTGGGGAAGGATTGAAAAGCGCCTTGAACGGCTGAACAGACACAGGCATGAAGCGCGCCTGACGCCAACGTCATGAGGGCGGCTAGCTCAGCTGGTCAGAGCATCTCGTTTACACCGAGAGGGTCGGCGGTTCGAACCCGTCGCCGCCTACCAAAAATTACCAATAAAATCAGATTGTTGAAATTCTCATACGCTCCGTATTCGGAGTAAATTTCGACGACATTTGAGTTGGTGGGGCGCCAGTGGGGCAGAATTCACGAAACAAGCGCCCTCAGCAGAGGCGCGCGGCAGATGGCCGCGGAATCCTGTTTCAGGCCTTTTCAGGTGGTTTCTTACGAGGCGTCCGGCGGGGTGAGCGACGCAACTGAGCCTGGCCTGCCGCCCGGCGCATGCCCGGCGTGCTAGAATCCAAATGTCGTTGATTTGCGAATGATCGGATTTTGGAGGTCGGAGTGGCGGGAGAGCTCACGACGGATCGGCAGATTTCTGCATTGAAGCCGGCCGCGAAGGCATACGAGCGAAAGGTCGGCGCGAGCCGGGGCCTGGCGGTTCGGGTCTTTCCCAGCGGGTCGCGTCAGTTCGAGTATCGCTATGTGACCGCCGGCGGTGTTCGTCGACGTCTGGTCCTCGGCGCCTACCCCGGCCTGACGCTCGCCAAGGCGAAGATCGCCGCGAACGCTTCCAGAATGACGGTCCTGGAAGGGGCTGATCCGGTAGGAGAGCGGGCGAAGACGCGGGACCGACTGCGGACGGGCGAAACTCTCAATGAACTGGCGGAGGCCTACTGGGCGGCTGCGGCCGTAGGGCTGCATGGAGGACGGCGCCGCCCCAAGCGGGTGATCTCCATCCAGAGGGAGAGAAACACCTGGAAACTGCATGTCCGGGAGCCGCTCGGCGACCGGCCGTTCGTCGATATCCGACGCGCCGAGATCAAGGCCTTCATGCGCGAACTGGTGGTCGCGGGCGGCTACGCGCCCGCGACGATCGCGACCGTGGGCGGCATCCTGCATGCGGTGATGGGGTTCGCGGTTCAGGAAGAGCGTATTGAGATCAACCCGGTGACGGGGCTCTCCCGGCCCTTGGCGCTGACATCGCGCGAGCGGATGTTTGACGATGCAGGGCTCAAGGTTATTCGGAACGTCGCGATCGAGGCCTCCCAGCCGAGGATACCCGGAGAGGGGGGCGGTCAGGCTCGGCTGGAGCCTGTCATGGGATTGGCGATCCAGCTTCTGATGCTGACCCTGACGCGTCGCACCGAGATCGCGGGTGCGCGCAAGGCGGAAGTGGATCGGGCGGCGGGTCTCTGGATCATCCCGTCCGAGCGAAGCAAGGCGAGGCATCCGCATGTCGTGCCCCTGGGCACGCGGTGCCTCGATGTGATCGAAATGGCCTGGGGTCTGGATCCGGACAGTCCGTTTCTCTTCCCGTCGCCGCGTTCGTCAGACCAGCACCTCGATCCTCACGCCATTACCCGGGCGATCGCCAGGACGTGCGAGCGAAAAGGTCTGCCGCTGGGGTCGCCCCATGACGTCAGGCGGTCAGGGGCGACGACCCTGACCGGGCGCTACGGCTTCTCGCGCCTCATCGTGGGCCTGGTGCTGGGACATACGCCCAAGGAGGGCGCTGCGGTCACGGGGGTCTATGACCGCCATACCTATGTGCCGGAAAAGCGTAAGGCGCTTGAAGTCTGGGCGAACCATTTGTGCGGCGAGGCGCCGCCGAAGGTGTGTGGCGCCGAGGTCTATGTGGGTGAGGGGGCGGAAGGGCCTGAATCCTCTCAAGCGCTGGCGGCCTATGTTGAAGCCGCCAAGGCGCGCGCCATGGCCCTGTGTGCGGCGGGAGATCTGCATGGCGCCGTCCTGGGTCTGTGTATGGAGCTTTCACGTCGCTCCGGAACCGCGGGCAGCCATCTCGACATTCTCGCGCGGGGCGGAATGGAGCTTGCGATTTCAGGTTCAAAGGGAGGCGTTGAGGCCTGGGTGACTGGCTTCCGTTAGCCCTGGACGAAGCGCTGGCGCCTTGCGCGAAGCTTCAGGTGCGCTACCACCGCTTGATGCAACGCTTGTTCGCCTCCATCGCCGCTGCCGCTCTCCTGTCAGGTTGCGCGGGGACCTTGCCCGTCTCTACGCATGAGGCGCCGCTCAAGGTCGCCAGCTGGAATCTGGAGCATCTGGCCGCGAGGGACGGGGAGGGGTGTCGCCCCCGGGAGGAGGCGGACTATGCGCTTCTTCGCCGCCACGCCGATGCGCTCGGCGCCGATATGATCGCCTTCCAGGAGGTGGAGAACCGGGCAGCGGCGGAGCGGGTCTTCGATCCCGCAAAGTATGAAGTCGTCATGTCAACGCGGCCCGAGAGCGCGCGGGGCCCTGAGTGCCGCGGGCTGCCAGGCCGTCACATCCAGAACCAGGCGGTGGGTTTCGCGATCCGCAAGGGGGTCGCTTGGTCCCGCAATGCAGACCTCTCTGCTTTGGCTCTTGGCAATCCCAACCTCCGTTGGGGCGTGGACGTCACTGTGACGCGAGGACGGCCGCTCCGCCTCCTCGCCGTACACCTGAAGTCGGGATGCAACTCTGGCCGTGCTCCGACCGATCCGGATTGCCCGGTGCTCTTCGAGCAGGGACCTGTACTGGAAACCTGGATTGATGATCGCGCCCGGACGGGAGAAGCCTTCGTCGTTCTGGGCGACTGGAACCGGCGTCTCGCGAGTCGGGGCGACGCCTTCCTCGCGGAGATCAATGACGGAGAACCGGCCGGCGCCGCCCTGACCCTCGCGGGCGGAGGTCGTCAGGCGAACTGCAAGACGCGATATCGGGAGTTCATCGACTTCATCGTTCTCGGTGCGAACGCCGCTGAACGGCTCGAACCGGGCTCGTTCGAGGAATATGTCTATGACGCCCCGGAGGCGGAGCATCCCTCGGATCACTGTCCGATATCTGTTCGTGTTCAAGGCTGATCAGCCAGCCGCAGAGAATTGCTTGCTTCGGAAATGAGCGCATTTTCTGTAGGCGGCTATCGTAGTGCGCGACCATACGCTGCATGCGATTTCGCGGAGCGCGTTTACGAATGTCTGTAGGATCGTAATCGTAGGTCGTTCGAATTTTTCAGCGAACTTTTGCGAATGTTTTTCCGTTCGCTTTTACGATGGTGTTTGACGTCAACGATAAGAAGCCTATTTTCACGTACGTGAAGCGTTGGTGTTTTCGCCAATGTCGTGGTGATTGAAGGAGGATACATATGTTGGAATATGGCGACGCCTTCCTGGAACAGAACCGCGAAGCGCTTGAACGTCTTGAAGTTCTGATGGGCCACGCCGCCTATGAAGCGGCTCTGGAAATGGCCCCTCCGCAAGACGAAGCGGATTTCGCCGACGAACAGCCTCTGGCTGCCTAGGTCGGTCGCGTCGGCCATTTGCCGGCGAGAATTTCTTCGTCGGGATCGCCTGTGACAGGAACAATCCCCGTCAGGCGCCAGGATTGCGCGCTGCCTTCGTCATGACGGCCGTCGAGCGTGCGTTCGCGCAACTTGGTAGGTTGCAGAGTCAGGCACAGCCCGTGGCTTCCGCGCGGCAAGGATAGTTCGACTGTCTTCCCCGTGTCGTCGCGCCAAAGCGCCATCTTGTCGCTCAGCGGATATTGTCCCGTCGCATTGGCGCGCTCGATCAGGCCCATCGAGGTTACGGTGAGCACCGACGAGCCCGGGTCCTCGGCGAGCACGGTCGCGTATCGCGCGGGCCAGCGGTCTCGCAGCTGGGGGCCGTCCATCAGCAGAGCGAAAACAAGGTTGGGGCCAATGCCGCGGACCAACTCCTGACAGGGGTCGTTTCGAGCGAGATCTTCGCATATCAGGGTGGTGACGGTCGCGCCGCCGCGCAGGACGAAGATGTCCAAGCTGCGGCTTAGAATGTCGATCTGCTCCCACCAGCCGAGACCAGCGTCCAGAGAAGCTCCCAGGGCATAGGTCTCGATCTGGTTCTTTTCGACCCGCCAACGATGGTGTTTTTCCCGGGTGGAGAAATCGAATCGAATGGTGCCGTCAGGCGAGCGTTGGCGACGCGCCATGCCCGCGAAATTTCCGGCCCGGACGCCGCCCTCGCCGTCAGGCGCATCGAACAAGCCGGCCACGATGAGTTCGAAGTGTTCACGCTCCTGCAAACGCTGGCAGAGGCGTCGGAACACTTCATTGCTGAGACTGGCTTCAGGGAAGATCAGACCGTGGACGGCGCCCACGTCCTTTTGCGCGCGCTCTAGGATGGAGTGGACGAAAGCCCAGAAGGCATCGAAGCCTTCGGCGATGACGTCCTCATCGGTGCTGGCCGGGCACCAGTGGGGTTTAATGTGAAACCAGCCCCAGCTGCCTTCGTCGGCGCGAACGCCGGAGAAGGCGCCCGCCCTGACCGAGAAGGGGGCGGGAATGACCACGAGGTTGAAGGGAGCCGACTCTTTGTGCGGGGCGGCGTCCTCCTCCACTTCAGGGTGAGGGCTCCAATAGGCCCGCGCGAGCCCCCGTGACGGGAGAAGCGCCAGATTGTGGGACAATGAGCGAAGGGTGCAGCCGACCTTTGGGGTGCGGCTCTTGGGCAGCACGCAAACCTGATCCTTTTGCGCGCTTGAGAGGGTGTAGATTTTCCCACCTTTGCCGATCAACTGGCGCATGGGAGCTTCAGCGGCCTTCGCCTGAGCGGACTTGGCGCGGCCGGTTTCGAAGCCGAGGTCTTTTGCGGCTTCGTCAGCGATGACCAGCAGGGCGAGCGCCGCCTTCCACCAGGGGCGCGGCGGCGCGATCTGGCTCTTCTCGAGGTAGAGCGACACGTGTGAGTAGCGCATCAACTCGTTCCATGCCTCGGTCAAGGCTTTGGGTGGTTTGGGCAGGCCCTGTCCGCCGTCGCCTCGCCAGATGCGACCGGCCTCGATCCAGGACTTCCGCTCCGTCGCCGTGACGGCGATCATGCGGGTGGTCGCCGCCATGGCGACCTCAGGCGATACGTGATGATAGCCGCCACTCTTCTGCAGCAGGAAGCCGGCTATGGCGAACAGGTCAACAGCCTGACAAGGCGGATTTTTGAACGTTTTCGATCGACCGCTACGGGCGGGGCGACGAGGCTTATGGTCGATTGGGGCCTGCGCCCAGTCGAAAAGAGCCCTGTAGCCTTTGTAGTCCTGATAGCCGTCCGGAAAGAGTGCGCTGATGGCTGTTCGGAGCGTGATCTTCGTCAACATGGAAGGAGAGCCCCTGTCATCTGCAAGTCATAGTGGCTGCGCCGTTCAGATGCAGCAAGGCGCCGGATTGATGTTCGAGGGCTCATGCAAGGGCGGGCGCTGCACCCTAGACGCTGATGCATTCGGTCATTCTTCGCTTCGCTGAGCGGCATAAATAATGTCGACCATGCGGTCCACCGGATCCTTGCCCACACGCCGCTGCGGACCGGCGTCCGGGAAGTCCTCGCCGGGCGCCACGCCGTTGGTGTCGATGTTGGCGAAAGGTGTGTTTCTGAGTTCGTCAAGCAAGCTGCGGTCGCCGTCTTGCAGCGCTCCGAAAACCTTGGCGGCCAGACCAGCGACCAGATCGCAGAGCTGGACGCCGGGGCTTTCATGCGAGCGACGCGAATGGGTGCTCGCGAGCGGCAAGGGAAAGGAAATCGGCGGGCCGTTCACAACAGGATGAAGCTGCGGGGGCACGTCCGGTGACGTCAACGCGTCCCACTGGTCGCGCTGGGAGAAGAAGGCGCTGGATTCGTCATGATGAAGCGCGATGTCTTTCAGCCCTGCGTTGGTCCAGTGGCCCACCACGTTCAGCATGGAGGTGAGGTAGATTTCCAGGGTGCGGTGGAAGCTCTCCATCTCGCTATGCTGGTGGAATTCAGCCAGACCCTTCAGGCAGTCATTGAAAAAGAAGTCCAGCTCCTGCGGCGCCGTCCTGCGAAGACGAACCAGGTCGGACGCCAACTGGGCGCGACTGGCTTCCGACGGACGTCTGGCGAAGGCGTAGTAGGCCTTGAGAACCTCATCATAGAGGCCGGCGCGCGCTACCTTGGTCAGGCCGAAATGGATGTAGTTCGCCAGCTTCTTGGCATAGCCGTCGGCGTAGAAGTCATGGCCGGCGTCATAGACCGTCGGTTCCATGAGATGGTCCATCATCTTGATCAACAGGGCGAAGCGCTTGTCGATCTGCCAGATGTAGAGGCCGTCGATGTGAGGCGCGAGCGCCTCAGCCAGGAATGGCAGGCGGCCTTTGGACCGCGGCCGCGCCCATATCGTCTGGAACTTGAATTCAGAGCCCTGATAGTTGGGAAACGCAGCGCGCATCACGGCTTCGGCCGTGGCGTCGTCTATGATTGAAGACGCGAGCACGAAGTTGCGCTGCAGGGGGTCCAGCAATTGCCGGCCCGTATAGCCGGACTCGTCGACATAGAGAGGCGATGTCATGTCTGCCTTCAAGCGTGAAACGGTGGGGATCAGACGGGCGCCCAGGCACTGAGCACATAGGCGCTGTCAGCGGCTTCGCTGACCTGATGGAAGTGCGCGCCGTGCCGGAGGATGTCGTCCCTGACGAGGTCGTGGGGGTGGCCGTAGCCGTTCTTGCCTGCAGCGGCCAAACCGACATCGAGCATGGGCGTGGTCGTGAGGATATCGGCATGCCAGCTGGACGCGGCTCCGTGATGCGGCGTGACGAGCACGCCCACCTGATGGCCAACCTTCGAATAGGCGCGATTAAAGCTCTGGCGTCTTGTCTTGGCTTCGAACGACGCATCGCCCGTTGAAATCCAGCCGGGGCTCATCTCATGCCAGCCTAGGAACGTGTGCTCATACTCCCACCAGCACCGCTCCGATCCTGACGTAATCCAGGGCTTTCCTGCACCCGTAGGGCCAGCGTACAGGCTCATGGAAATGAGGTTATGATCGCTCCAGAGCTCGTCATAGCAGGCGCGAAGGTCGGTCAGCACCTCATCGATCCGCTCCTGATCGATCTGTCCCTGATCGGGTCGAACCATATTGGCGATTTCGCGAGACGTCTTTCCGGGGAAGCGGCGCGTCAGTTCGACCTGAAACGCCTGCATGAGGGCGGGGCGCGGCGGATGTACGTGAGGAATGAAGAGATAGTCGATCGGGCCGCCGCCGCGCCCGGCGGCGGCGGCCTCTGACGCGACGACAAGCGCGGCGCCGGGAGGCGCGTGAGAAATGCCTGGCATTTTCGAATCCGAAGACGGCTGCCACTTGGCGTGGAGTGGGCCGTCTCCCGGCGGACCGACTTCAGGAAGGTCCGGTCCTCCTGCTCCGCCGCCTTCCTCTGGCCAACTGACGAAGGTCACGCGTTCGACGCCGCGGTTTCTGAGCCAACCGGCAGCATCGCCCAGGAACTCCGACAGGGCGCCAGTAAAACGGTTGCGGCTCAAGGCGTCGGCCGCCACAAGCAGGCGCACCTCGTCCGTCAGATAGGGCAGGACGGCTTCCTTGACCGTTCGACCTCTCAGGAGCCGATCAAGACCGGACACATGATCGTCGTCCAGGTGCGACACGAACAGGAAGTCGAGGGTTTGCGGCACGCGGGCGATTTCGGCCGTCAGAACATCGGATTGATTGGAGCCGCAGTCATAGACCCAGTTGAGCGTGTCATGCCTCGAACCGAGGGCACCGACACAGAGGCCGCCTTGCCCGACGGGACGTTGCTGGATCACGGCCCAGAGGTTGGCTTGTGGAAAATCGGAAGCGGTCGGCGCTCTCATTGGTCGTCATCCGTAGAGGTTTCGATATCGGAGATTCCGGCGCGGGCCTGTTCAACCCAGCGAGCGTAGCGTGCGTGCGGGTCATGAAAGCCGGCCAGGCTCGGCCTGGTTTTCAGGCGCCAGATCCTTTGCGCCAGCTTCTCGAGTTCGAGGGCGGATTTGAGCGCCCAGCCATTCTGGATCGCCCAAGACTTGATCACAGGCGACGGATCTTCATGTTCCATCGCACGCAGGATGCGCAGGATTTGATCTGCGAAGGTCTTGTCGCTCTGATGAAGCGCGCCGCTGGAGCGATTGATTGATGATGAAAGGGCTTGCAACGCCCGGCGCACGACGGGGTCGGCGATCAGCGGGGCGAGGGCCTCTTGCGGACGGCCGTGGACGAGGGGCGACCAGCGCGAAATCCATGCGTCCGCCCCATCAGGCCGCCAGGGAATGACCACGGCGCCCGCGACATTGTGGAGGCCGTCCAGCTTGTCGAGCATCGCTGCGTCAGCATAGACGGCGACCACCACGCACTCTCTGGGCAGCATGCGCAGGGTGGTGAGAAACTCCGCGCGGATCGCCATGTCGTCGTTGAGGCGGAAGGCCTTTTTGTTCAGGAGGTCGCGACTGACGTGGTCCGTCAGAAAGGCCGCCAGACTGGTGTGCTGAAGTTGATTGCGGCCGTGTACGAGCAGGACGGCCTCTGGGATTTCTCGGCGGGCGCCGATCCGGGCCGCATGCTTCAGAGCGATCCGGAAGGTGTCTTCTTCGTGGGGATCAAGGGGTACGACGACGCGATCAGGCTTGGACATATCTGCTTCAGGCGATTGGGGAAGGCGGGAGAGAGATGCGTGTTTAAGCGACGTCGAAGCCCAGGTAGCGCAGGGCCTTGATGGTCCTGCCGTTGACGGGGCGTCTTGACGGATCGGCCCAGCCGATGAGCTCCATCACGCAGGACTCGCCGAAGCGATGCAGCTTGTAGGCGGGGTCATGGAGCAGGTCGTAGGCTCGGACCAGAGGGTCGATCGGGTCCTTCGCATGCAGCAGATAGGTCAGGCTGCGTTTGAGCGCGTCCAGGGTGTTGAGTTCGCCGAACTGCACGCGCAGGCCCTCGATGCTTCCCCGCGTGAAGCGTAGAAGTTCATAGAAGGCGTGGCAGCCGCTGAGGGTGTCGAACAGGTCGTCGTAGGACAGTTCCGCAATGCTGAGCGGGGAGGCCAGGTTTTCCCGGATCCGCGCGATGTTGCCCAACTCACGGTCCGTATAGATCATGTCGCCGCTGGAGATGTCGCGAGATGTATGCCACGCGTCGAGGAGACCCTGCAGTCGTTGAGCGCGTTCCGGTTGGGGCAAATGCGGCTGCGCAGCCCAGGTTTCGCCGGCGCCGTGGGTCACCCGAATCCAGCCCAGCAGGCGGCTGATTTCGATGGCGGGGTCTCCTTCGGCGAACTCAGGCCGACGCCGTCCGTCCGCGATGAAGCGGGCCTCGACCTCTCCCAGGGCGCGGCCGATCACGTCGTAGCGAACCTTGAAACGCTGCAGGAAGGTTCTGATGCGGGTCTTCTTGCCGCTTCCTGTGACGATGCTTGTAGGGTCGGCTGCGGGGATCAGGTCCGTCAGTCCGGCCTCGAAGTCCTCGTCCGCATGGGACTTGTCGCCATGCTTTCGCAACGCCTCCTCGAAGGCCGTAATCACAGCGGGATCCAACTGGTCGGCCTGATTGAACAGGTCGTCGAAAAGACCGGGAAGGGCGTCGAAGGCCTCGTCACGTCCCCGGTGCAGGGTCACGGAGACTTCCCGGTTCTTGTGGAGACCGGCGTGGGTCAGATTGGCCGAGCCGACCAGAGCGACGTCGTCGATGATGTAGAATTTGGCGTGGAACAGCCGACTGGTGAAGTAGCGTACCGTGACGCTCGGGTCAGCCAATGCCCTGCGAAGGGCGTTCGGATCAGTCGCATCGCAGAGGCGAACGAGCAGCTTCACTTCGCAGCCCCGATCCGTGAGGTCCTGGATAGGAGCGTAGTGGGTGAAGAAGGGGCAGGCGAGGGCCGCCGTCTGGGCCGACGGCGCCAGGAGCGAGAAGAAATTGACCGTGAAGCCGGTTTCAGCCGTGTTGCTGTAGATGTCCCTCAGGCGCTGGGTCGTCGCCTCTGGCCGGCGCTGATGTTGGTTGATCTGATCCATTTTATATTCCCCCTCGGGCTTCTTAACCGGGACGTCTTGGTGGGATCAACTGCATCTAAAGGTTTATGTTTTTATCGCGCATAAGTGGCTGATGCCTCTGGTCGGGGGGCATGACAGGCTCTACTCTGCGAGAAAGGCCAAGCTTCAAGCCTTCATGCGTCCGGATGTGACGTAAGGAGGCGCGAGCCTATCGAAGATGCCGTGGCCCATGAAAGGGCGAGGAAAGAGCAAGATGATCGAGATTCATCCTAACCTCCATGTCGGCTCCGAGGTTGATGAGCGAGAGGTTCGAGGGCGGTCTGACTGGTTTGTCGTTCACGCTTGCAAGGAGCCCTATCATCGGCAGGCGCTGGGTTACACGGGACGGGCGGCCGCCAAGGATCATCCTGAATACCTGATCGCCCGCAGGCCCGGCCGGCTCATTCTCAATCTGGTGGACGTGGACAACGTCAACTACATCGGCGCGGAATTGGTCGATGCTGGCCTTGAAGCCATTCATAGCCATCTCGAGACGCACAAGGTTCTCGTCCATTGCAACCAGGGCGTTTCTCGGTCGCCGACGATCGCGTTCCTGTACCTCTCGAAATATACTGACAGGTTCTCGGGGCTTGACCATGCTCAAGCGCTGGAAGCCTTCAAAGAATTCTATCCACCCTATGATCCCGGCAAGGGCATGGCCGACTACGCCCGGATCAACTGGCCCAGCTATTCATGAACAGGGTGGGCGTCGGGGCGGTGGTTTCGAGCGAAGTCGAGGACAAGCGAGAGCACGCGCTTGTCTTAAGCACGATGCGCGGCGGATTTGGTTATGCCCGCGGGGTTCCAATCGGAAACGGGCCTGGGATCTGGTCGGTCGTGCGTATCGAGGGGAGGGCATGAGCGGAGTGAGAAACGAACGCGTAGCCGACGGGTCGAAGGGGGTGCGATGTTCGGCGTTCTGAATCCCGACATCTTCGCCGTTTTCTCGGGCGGCAACCGGCGTCTGTACGAGGTCGTGCTGACACAGATCTACGAGACCTGGTTTCGCAACGAGCTCCTGTTTCCGCAGCAAGGTCAGATCCTTGCTCAGATTTACGCTGTCCTGTCGGAGAGGCCTGAGTTGTGGCGCGAGGGCGAGGAAGCAGTGACGCTCGACTCGCTGGTCATGCGTCCAGGCAAACGCATGCGCCGTCGCAATCGTGATGCGGCCGATGCGACGGCGACCACGGACGCCATGGCGCGCGCGCGCTATATCTACGCGCGACTCCTCGACACGGGGTGGCTGGAAGAGAGCCGGTTCGGCCTAAAGGTCACGGTGGACATGCCGGCGGGGGCGTTGCGCCTGATCGAACTGCTCTGCCAACTCCAAGAAGGCGTCAGCGAAGAGCTTGGCGGTTTGGTGTCCCAGATCAAGGCGACGCTCGAGGCCCTGGAGCAGGCGCCGCGGGACAACGCCATGGCGCTTCACAAGGCCGCGCGCGACGCGGGCGCCTTCGGACGGTATTTGCGCAGCGTGCTCTCGGCCCTGCGTGAGATCGACCAACAAATCCTCGCCAGCGAAAGCCTCGAAAGCCGGCTTCGCCATTACTTCGAGGATTTCGTGGAGCGGGTCCTGTTGAAGGACTATGCGGCGATCTCGACGACCTCGCACCCCTACCGCTTCCGTCATCACATCCTCGCCAAGACCGAAGCGGTCGAAACCTCGGAAGTGGCCCTGGCGATCATCGCCGAGGTCTATGCGGCCGCGCAGCTGCGGCCTGATGCGGATGGCGCGCGCCGTCTGGTGCATGACGAACTGGCGCAGATCCGGCGGGTCTTCGATCAGATCCAGGACGCTTTCGAACGCATCAAGCAGCATCGGGGGCGCCTCGAGGCGCGGTTGCGGCATACCGTACGCTACGCCGGACGGCGTGGAAGCGCCTATCTTCAGCGCAGCGAAAGGCTGCTCCAGGCGCTGGATCGCCACGTCGAGGCTGATGATCTGGAGATCCACGGCGACCTGGAGCCGTTGCGGCACGCCCTGTCGCCTCACGTCCTGGCGCGGGCCCGCGCGCCCCGGTCCGTGATCGAGGGGCAGGCGATGGTCGTAAGCGAGCCTGATCCCGTGTGGGTGTTCCGACAAACCCTTGAGCAGGACTTCATGAGACGTCTGAACGTTCGTCCCGAGCAGATCCTGCGCTTCCTGGAGCGTCATGTGGCGCCCGGCGACGCCCGGCCGGCCTCAACATTCTGGATCGACGGTCTGGACGATTTCCTGGCCTTCGAAGCGCTGCGCGTTCTGGTCCCCTCTTTGACGGCCGATCAACCCGACGGGCCGGTCGCCGAGACGGTTTCGCGCCATTTCTCGGTCCGTCGTCTGCCCGGGCGGGTGGAGAGCGAATGGATCGCCTGTGACGATTTCGAAGTCCGACGTCTGACGGAAAACATCACCCTGGAGAGTGCAGATGCTTAGCGAGTTTTCGGCTCTGGAGGCGCGCGACACCCGCAGCGCCGAAAGGGTCACGCAACTGATCAACCACCTCCTGCGTCATCAGTTCGTGCACATCGACGACCGCTCCGCCGCAGGGCATCTCGAAACCCTGCAGCGGCGGCCGCTCTATCAGTTCGTCGCCGACTGGTTCGACGTGGCCGGCTATCGGTTGGTCCTGAACGAGGTGGAGGGCTGGGCCGGGGTGGTTCCAGACAGCGAACGCGTGACCTTGCCGCGCTTGCGGACCGACGAGACGGTGGTGCTGCTGCTGTTGCGACGGCTCTGGGAAGAAGGCGTGCAGTCGGGAGCCATTGTTCGCCGTGGCTGCGTGCTTCTGACGCTGAACGAGGCGCACGCCGCCTATGTCGAGATCGTGGGCAAGGGACGGCGCGCGGCGCTGTCGATCACGGCCTTCCGGGAGGTCCTGGTCGGTTTCAGCCGCAAGGCGCTGCTGCATCTCGGCGCATTCGACGAAGAGCAGAACGACATGGAACTGACGATCCGCCCGAACGTGGCCGTGGTCGCTTCGGATGAATTCGTCGATGCGCTCGACCGGCTTGTGGCCCGGGTCGAGCTGGAGGAGGCGGATCTTCCCGAGGGAGAACAAGAGGAGGCCCTGTCGTGATCAAGCTCAGCCGTATTTCGCTGGTCCACTGGCATCTGTTCGGCAAGGCGGATCTCGATGTCTTCGGCGACACCGCCATTCTTGGACGCAACCGGTCCGGAAAGAGCACCCTGATCGATCTCGTGCAGACCGTGATGGCCGGCGGCTCGCGGCGGCACGTGCGGTTCAACCAATCGGCGGGCGAATCCCGGGGGCGTTCCGACCGCAGTCTGAAGAGCTACTGCCTCGGTCAGCTCAGTGATGAAGCGCCCAGCCGCAAGGAGGCGATCACCCATATCGCCCTGTGCTTCGAGGATGAAGCCGGCGCCAGGCCGCCGGTCACCATCGGCCTTTGCATCGAGGCGTCGCGCGACGAGGCGACCGTGGTCGGTCGTTACGTCGCCATCGGCTGGAAGAGCGACTCCGACCTGTTCGTCGACCAACGGGCTGACGGCGTCACGAAGTCGGCCGCATGGCCGGCTGTCCAGGAGCGCCTGGCGCGGCGTTGCGGCGAGGTCGGCGGTCGGCTGATCCTGTCCTCCACCGCGACGGCCCACGTCCGTGAATACATAGCGGCGCTTTTCACCGACCGCCGCACGCCGGTGGCCGAGCAGTTCCTCAAGGCCTTCGTGCTGGCCCTGTCCTTTGAGGACATGCACTCAGTCGAGCTCTTCGTTCGGCGCTATCTGCTCGAGGAACGCGATATCGACATCGCCGAACTTCGGGAGTCGATCCAGCGTTATCGGGAAATCCGCAAGACTATCGAAGATCTCCAGGCCCGGCTGGAGGCCCTCAAGCTGCTGCAGGTTCATGTGCAGCGGCATGACGATCTCCTGAAAAGAGAGACCTCGGCGCGGGGCGTGGTGGCTCTGGCGGGTCTCGTCGAGGCCGGAAACGAGTTGTTCGGGCAACTGACGAACCGCCGCAAGGCGATGAACGAACTGCGCAAGATCTCGGCCGACATCGAGGCGGTCAAGGGCGAGCTCGACGCGGCGAAGGCGACGCTGGAAAGCCTTTTGGATCAGGAACGACAGTCGGACGTCGCCGAAATGAAACGAGAACTGGAGCGTCAGCGCCGGTCTCTCGAAGAGGGGCGGACAGGCGTCATCGACCGGATCAAGGCGCGTCACCGGGTGGCGGCCAAGGGGACGACGCTCCTGACGATCCGGGAGGCCCTGAAGCCCATGAGGCTTGGGGAGGTGACCATGGCGCTCGAGGCGGTGCGGACCGCTAGCGAAGGCCTCGCGCCGCCGGACTGGCCGCGCGATCCGCAAACCATGGACGAGCTATTGGAGCGCCTTGCCCAGGCGGCCGCCGAACGGCTCGAGACGGTCCAGCGCCACCGCAATGAAGCCCTGGCCCAAAGCGGCGCGAACCGACAGGCGCTTGACGCGGCTCGGGAGGATTTGGGGGCCGCTCGGGCTGGCAAGGTCGTTCTGAGCGCCGGCACGCGGGTCCTGATGGAGGTCCTGCGTCAGGAAGGGATGACGCCTCAGCCCCTTTGCGAGGTCTTGAGCGTCAATGACGAGCAATGGCGCCTGGCGGCGGAAAGCCTCCTTGGAGCGGGCCGTGAGGCTCTACTCGTGGCGCCGGAGCATTCGGCGCGCGCGATCTCCATCCTGAGGCAGGGACGCAAAAGTCCTTACTCAAGATGTCTGGTGGTGAACACCGACCGCCTGAAGGGGGCGGTTGCGGACCCGCGGCCAGGAACCCTGGCGAGTGTTTTGAGCGGCGAGAATCCTCTGGCCATGGCCTATGTGGTCAATCGCATCGGCAATATCGAGCTCGCAGAGGACCAGGAACAGCTGACGTCCGGCGGCCGGGCCGTTCTGGCTGAGGGCACCTATTATGACGGCCTGGTCGTCCGGCTGCTCCATGAGCGCGACTTCAAGATCGGCCAGGCCGCAGCGGGCCTTATGGAGCCGGAGCTTCTCGCGCGGATCGCTGACCTGGAGAGCATCGGCGTGCGTCTGGACCAGAACGCCGCGCTTTTGGAAGACGTCGTCGCGCGCTTGACGGCGCTTGCGGCTCCCGTGGACGACAGCGAGAGACTGCCTGTGTTGATGGGTGATCTGGGCGACCTCGACGAACGTCTTGCGGACGTCCAGTCGCGGCTCGTTCAGGTCGAGCAGAGCATCAGTCCGGATTTGCGTGCTGCGATCGCTCAGGCTCGAATTCGGGCGGCGCGCGCCGAAGCCGATCTGGCGGCGCTGGGCAAGGAAGGGGAGGCCCATCGGGTAACGATCCAGGTCTGCGATCGCTTGCTGCAGGGCGGTGAAAACCAGGCGGGGTCCTGGTTCTGTCTCAACGCCCGTCGTCGACGTTTCAAGGATACGGTGGGGCGCCAGGTCGTCGGATTTCTGTCGGTCAGAAGGGCCTACGAGGTCTACCGCCCCAAGCAGCCTGAACGGATCGCGCTTGAGGCCCAGAAGGATGCGGATCACTTCAAGGCCGAAGCGGCGGGCGCCGACGCGGCCGTCCGCGAGGGGCTGATCACCTATCGCCACCGGTTCAACGACGAAGCCCCATCCGGAGCGGAACACAGCATTCAGTCGCGGGTGAGGCCCTGGCTTGAAGAGCAAATCGAGGCTCTGGAAGGGAATGAACTCATCCAGTACCGCCAACAGGCTGAAGACGCCGCTGAACAGGTCGGGCGAGTCTTCAGGACAGATTTCGTCCATGAGCTGAACAGCCGGTTCAGCCAGCTTCAGGAAGTCATCGCGGGGCTGAACCGCGCCCTGAAGGACCGTCCGCTGCACAATGAGATCTATATGCTCAAGGCCCAGGTACGCGAGGAGCTCTCGGGCCTCCATCGCCTCGCGAGAGAGAGCGAGCATGACGATCACGTTCTGGATGCACTGTTCGGACGGGCGGAGCCCAGGGACCCCGAGCATGCAGCGGCCTTGAAGGAGATCGAGGTCCTGCTCGAAGGGGTCGATGCTGACTTTGAAGCCTACCAGGATTATCGCAACTACTATGTCTTTGACCTGCAGATGCGGGATATGACGTCCAACACCGTCACGAGCTTCGATCGGCGCCGCGGCGTGGCGAGCGGAGCGGAGCGGCAGGTGCCCTTCTATGTGGTCATCGGCGCCGCCTTGGCGAACCTCTATCACGGCAGCCGCAACCAAAGAACGCGCGACGACCTCGGCGTGGGTCTGGCTGTGTTTGATGAAGCCTTCAGCAAGATGGATGGGCCGAACCAGAGAACCCTGCTTACCTTCTATGATGAGATTGGCCTGCAGGTGCTGATCGCCGCGCCGAGCGAGAAGCGCAACGTCATCTACGAAAACCTGGAAAGCGTCATTGATGTCTACCGACGTGACAATCACGCGACGGCCCAGACGACCCATATCCGAGAAAAGGCGCGCAAGGCCCTGCGGCAAGCCAACCCCGAGCATCTTTCGGATGCTGACCTCAAGGCGATGATGGAGATCGACGAGGGCGTGGCGGCAGAATGAGCGGCAAGGGGTTCATCGATGTGCGAGCACTGCTGAACGACCTGCTGGATCGGTTCGAGGCGCGGCCCGGGGCTGTTCGAATTCTAGCTAGGCCAGATTACGCGCGTTTCGGCTCCATGGCGGAGCAGGACGCCTTCATGGCCGGGCTGGCGGATATGGAGGCGTCCGGCGGGGTCTCTCTCAAATGGGGCGTTGTCGACGGCGTGCGACAGTTGCTGAACGTCAGACTCGCGAACGTCGAAGCCGCCTACAGCTTTTTGTCGCGCACGCCGGCGAGGCTGCAGGCAAGGTCCGCCTTGTCGGACCTCCAGATCGCAGAGAAGACGTCGCCGGCGGTGGCGGCCATTCTGGAAGAGGTCCAGGCGGCGTGGGAACGGAAGGTCCGTGGTTTCGGCTTCTCGCCCGGCGATGTCGTGGGCTTGCAAAGCGCCCTCACTCTGAGCTCAGCGCTCATCGACCGAGGGGATCGCCCCGACGCTGGATCGGTGGATCTTCGCACCTTTTCGTGGAACGCCGTCGGAGACACCAAGGCTCTTCACAGGTCCATGAGATCAGTTGTAGCCATTCTCGCGAGGCGTCGGCCGGATCTGGCGCCTACGGATCTTGATCCTACGGAAATCCTTGCGGCGCTCGGTGTCGAAGCCCTGGAGCATCCGCTCCTTGTGTCTGGCCCTATGGACTTCGACGGAAGGGCGATGCCTCTCGTTCATTTCTTCGGTCTCCCACCGGCCGTTTCGTCTCGTCTGACGCCTGGTCGCGCACTCTCCTATGTTTTGACCGTTGAAAACCAGGCGTCGTTCCTCCGGCATGCGCGCGAAATCAATTCGGGATTTGACGGCCTCGTCCTGTTCACCGGAGGTTTTCCCTCACGCGCCGTTCTGAGCGCCATCGTGGATCTGGCGCGACGGGCCGACGCCCCAGTCTTCCATTGGGGCGATATTGATTTTGGTGGAATACGGATCTTCAGCCACCTGGAAAAGGCGTTGAAAACCGTCGGTGTTCGTCTGCGCCCGCATCTCATGGGGGCTGATCTGTTGAACGCGTACGGTCAAGGGAGCCAACCGCAAGGCATCCTCAGGCTTGCGGCCGACAGCGCGGTTGCGGAGCTCCTGCCGTTCGTCCGCCGACCGTCGGCTCTGGCGCTGGAGCAGGAGGGCATGGCCCCGGTCCATCCCCTGAGCGCCGTGCAGGTCTGAGGGGCGGCGCCGCGCCGCGCCGAACGGCCTCCCTCGCCACAGCTGTCAAACAACCGCACGCGCCAGGCTGACGCCATTGGCGACGAACTGATGGTCGGGGGATATTTGCGCTTCGGGGTTTAGGGTGAGAGGTGCGTGAGAACGTCTCTTCACTGGTCGCCACAAGGCGATGTTTCCAGTGGAGTTTTTGTGTCCGGTTCAAAGCTTGTCGTTCCCCCATCGATTGATGCGCGTGTTCAAACAAAAAGAGGGAGGCCGCCGCTCCCCATCGTCACCCACCCCGTCGCCCTGTGGGAGGTTCATGATGACCCCCGGGACTTCCACGCCGCACTGGATCTCCAGATCCGCCGGCATGGCGAGAACTCCCATCGGCTTCATCGGGCGATCGTGGCCGCTGGAGGGCTTACGGACCGGACAACCCTCGCGGCTTGGCGGAGAGGCTTGAAGGTCCCGCAGACGCCCGCGAGTCTGAAGGTCCTCGACATCATCGAGCATCGCTATCGGCTGGAGGGCGGCTACCTGAGGTCGCGACTGAAGCAGCCCCGCGCCTGGAGAGGCCTTGTTCCGCCAGAGGTGCGACATGCGGAATCCCGTCGTCTGGCCTGGCACCTGCCGGATGACTTCGATGAGAGGTCGGGTGAAGAGCAGGAGGAAATCCTGACCTGGGTGCGTTCGACCATCCTGTCCGGCGGCACGGCCTACCATCGCTATCATTCGACCGTGTCGAAGCATCGATTCGCGCTCCGTTTTGACGGAAGCGGACCCGCTGAGCTGGCAGCCCCCACGCTGCTTCGGGCCGAGATGGACGCCCTCCTGCGGTTCAAATCGGCGACGCTCACGGACATCGGCTATCAGCGCTCCGGCGTATGGGGCGCGGAGACGGCGTCCCAGCGCGAGGAGCATCTGGCGCTGCTATTCGGCGCCCTGGCCGCCTTGCCTGACGACGAGGTCAGCGGTCTGGGCGTGCCTCGTGAGGCCCTGACCTTCGGGCTGCTCGTCCTTCCGTCGGTCTGGGACTGGTACGTCCAGTGGCGCGAGCGGCGCCGGGGCTTCTTCACCGGCTGGGAGAGCGAGATGCTCCTGCTCGGCGCGGCCTTCACGCGCAGCCAGACTGGGTGGCTCCGGCAGAGCCCGTGGCTGGCGGAGCGGCTGCGTCCCATTCCTGGCGTTGTCAGGCAGGGGGACATCGACCGGATCCGTGAGGATTGGGACGGCGCCTGCGAGCAAGTGCATCGCCATGCCCTGGCCAGATCCAAGGAGATCGAGCGGGTCGCCAGGGTTCATCGGGACCCCTTTGAACCCATCCTGCCCATTCTCGAAGCGGCGAGCCCTGTCGGGGAGTATCGCAAGATCACGGAAGAGATCCTGCGCCGCATGCCCGATGAGAGGCGCTATCCCCGAGCCGCCGCGGAGGCGGTCCGGTCCTTCCTCATGTTGAGGCTGGGTCTGCACCTCGGCGTCCGGCAGAAGAACCTGCGGCAACTGCTGCTGCGTCCGCGGGGGAGTCCGCCGACGCCGGAGAGGGAACTGGAGACCCGGCGATGCGGCGAACTGCGCTGGAGCGAGAGGGAAGGGGGCTGGGAGGTCTTCATTCCCTGCGTGGCCTTCAAGAACTCCGGCTCGGCCTATTTTTCCAAACGCCCGTTCCGGCTTTTGCTGCCGGACCTGGGCGGCCTGTATCGCTGGATCGACGCCTATGTCGGACGCCATCGACCGGCCTTGCTGAACGGCTCGCGCGACCCAGGCGCCTTTTTCGTCAAGACCGTGAAGACCTCGAGCCGCGACGCCGCCTACAACCAGCACACCTTCTACAGCGCCTGGCGCCAGGTGATCCAGCGGTACGGGATCTACAACCCTTACACGGGGAGAGGGGCGATCCCGGGCCTGCTTCCCCATGGGCCGCACAATGTGAGGGATGTCCTGGCGACCCATGTGCTGAAGCTGACGGGTTCTTACGAGCAGGCCAGCTACGCCATCCAGGACACGCCGGCCACGGTCGCCGACCACTACGGTCGCTTTCTCCCGCAGGACAAGGCGGCGCTGGCGGCCCAGGTCCTGAACCGGGTCTGGGAAGCGGCTTAGGTGAGTGGAGGGAGCCGGACGCGGGCGACGTTTTCAAGGGCCAGCCTCAAGAGGGGAATACTCGCCGTGGAGGAGGCCGGGCACGCGGTTCACGCGGTTGAGTTTCCGCCCGGGGGCGGCTTCACGCTGATCCTTGCTGCCGGAACTAAGCAGGCGGAGGTAAACGAATGGGATGTCGCTCTGGGGATTACGGACGCGCAAGGACGCCCCTTGTCCGGGTGAGAAATCGGAGATTGGCGAGCTTCCGCCCGCGCTGACGTCGCCAGAGGAAATTAGTTCCTGTTTTGTTCTTCTGCTGATAGGTGGTGCCTGTGATGGGATCGGAAACACCTCGCAAGATCATCCATGTGGACATGGACGCCTTCTTCGCCTCGGTGGAGCAGAGGGATGATCCCGCCTTGCGCGGGCGTCCCGTCGCTGTAGGCCACGCCGCTTCACGCGGCGTGGTCGCCGCGGCTAGCTATGAGGCGCGGAGGTTCGGGGTGCGCTCGGCCATGCCCTCGAGCACGGCTTTGCGGAAGTGCCCGGAGCTGATCTTCACGCCGCCCCGGTTCGAGGTCTATCGCGCCGTCTCGGCCCAGATCCACGCCATCTTCGCCGACTATACGAGCCTGATCGAACCCCTGTCCCTGGACGAGGCCTATCTCGACGTCACCGCCAATATCCGGGGGCTGCCGACGGCGTCGGCGACGGCCGAGGAGATCCGCGCGCGCATCCTTGAGGAGACCGGCCTGACGGCGTCCGCCGGGATTTCCTACAACAAGTTCCTGGCCAAGCTGGCCTCTGACCAGCGCAAGCCCAATGGTCAGTTCGTGGTCCCGCCGGGGCGGGGGGAGGCCTTCGTCGAGGGCCTGCCGGTCAAGCGTTTCCATGGCGTCGGGCCGGTGACGGCGGAGAAGATGAACCGTCTGGGCATCGAGACGGGCGCGGACCTGAAGCGTCAGTCCTTGGCCTTCCTGCAGTATCACTTCGGCAAGTCCGGCGCCTGGTATCATGGCGTGGCGCGGGGAGAGGATCAGCGCCCGGTCAATCCGGATCGCGAGCGCAAGTCGAGCGGATCGGAAACCACCTTCGCCAGCGATCTCGTCGATCCGGCGGCGATCGAGGCCGGATTGGACGAGATGGCGGACGATGTCTGGGCCTGGTGCGAAAAGGCCGGGTCGCTTGGTCGGACCGTGACGGTGAAGGTCAAATGGGCGGACTTCCAGCAATCGACCCGGAGCCGGTCCTTCAATGAGCCGGTCGCCTCGCAGGCGCGATTGCGTGAGGTCTCCCGTCTTCTCCTGCGATCCCTTTATCCTCCGACCAGGGGCGTGCGGCTTGTCGGGGTGACCCTGTCCAATCTGGAGAAGGCCTCGCCGGGAACGCCCTCCAGGGCTTCTCTGGGCGAACTGGCGCTGTGAGAGCCATGCTCCAGGCGGACTTGTTCGGGCATGCCCCTCAGCCTGCCGTTCCTCCGGGTTTCGACTATTGGCCGGATGTCCTGTCGGCATTCGAGCAGGCAGCGGTGGTCGAGCAACTCCAGCGGCTGGATTACAGGCCTTATGAGCACATGGGCTACCAAGGCTTCCGGCGGATCGCCGCCTTTGGTCGACGCTATGATCTGGAACGGCGCAGGCTGGAGATAGCCGCGCCCTGGCCGGACTTCCTGAAGGCGCTGCTGGCGTGTCTGGCTGGACGGCTCAGCCTTGATGAACGGGCCTTCGTCCAGGCCCTCGTCAATGAGTACGCCCCCGGCGCAGGGATAGGCTGGCACCGCGACCGGCCGGTCTATAAGGATATCGTCGGCGTCTCCCTCCTTGCGCCCTGTGTCATGCGGCTGCGGCGGAAGCAGGCGGCGCAGTGGCGTCGCGCCGGCGCAGCGCTGGAGCCCGGCTCTGTCTATCGGCTTTCCGGCGAGGCGCGAGAGGCGTGGGAGCATTCCATCCCGGCCATGACGGCTCTGCGCTATTCCATCACCTTCAGAACTCTGGCCGGAGGCGCGAACTAGCCTGCCAGGATCTCGGCGGCTTCGGGATAGCGCTGGGCCAGGCGCAAGGCCCAGTCAGCTGACAGGGGGCGAGCCTGCCGGGCCTCGCGGGCACGCGCCAGGACAAGGGCGGCCGCTTCACGATGGACGGGCCAGTCCATCAGGAGGCGCATGGCGGCCTTGAAGTCCGGGTGGGTATCCGCTTCTCCATGAGCGGAGAGGGCGGTCCCTTCTGGCAGACCCGTCGTCGTGGCGTCGCGCAACGGGAATGCCCTCCTGCTGGACGGCTTTGACCGTCAGGCGCCGGCTTCGGTTTCGGAACTCAAGCCCGCAGGGCCGGGGCGCTGGGTCCTGGACTGGGAGGTCCGACGCCGGCCCTGAGAGGCTCTGCCGGGCGAGTGCAGCGGCGGGAGTTTGGAGAGATAGGCCATGATGCTCTGGAGGGCCCGGACGTCGGCGCCGTCTCCGCGACCGCCGGCCTCGACGTTGGGGATGACGACGCCGAGCATGGCGATGATTTCGGGAATGGATCGGGGACGATGGGTGAGGATCAGCCGTTCGAGTCTGTCGAGCACGTCATAGTCGTATTCGGTCGCCGCCTGGGCGGCGTAGGCACTGACAGCATCCTGGAACGCAACACCCATCGCCGAACCCCCGTGAAGGGCGGGCGCTGACCGCCAATCGGCCAGCAGGCCGTCCGCGCCGATCCCGCGCACGGCGGTGATCGAGCAACGTGAGGTTGTTTATGTCGCTGATTCCCGTCAAGGGGCGGCTGCATTGCATCTTGTCTGCGCGGCTGGCGTGCAAGCGTTCTGTTCGACCTCTTCCATGTGATGGACCAGGCGGCTCCAGGCCAGGGTCAGGGCTTCGACCACCGTTTCAGGCGGAGCCTCGAAGTCAACATCGGCGAAAGCGGCTTCCATCCTGGCGAGAAACTGCCGCGCGAACTCCGCGCGCAGGCGCGCGACCGCATAGTCGTTTGTCATTCTGATCGCCGACGCCTCTGCCGAACCAATTAGAGGTTGCGGCTCCCGTCTCTCTTCTATCGGTGGTGGCGCGCGCGTGTCGAGGTGAAGAATGGGGTTCGTTAACTGTAAACTGGACGGCGCCGGAACTCTCGATTAGCCGGAAGGCTCAAGGGGAGTTTTGTGATGCCCGATCGGCTGAGCGCACGACAAAGAGAGTGTCTGCTACTCACGCGGCATTACGGCACCAAGGAGATCGCCCATCTGACGGGGATTTCCGAGTCCACCGCCAAGAAGCATATTCATGAGGCCTGTCAGAGGCTTGGCGTGAACACGCGCAAGTCGGCCCTGGCCATCCTGGAACGAAACGTACCAGGGGGTACGACGCACCCCATGGCGGCGTCGGGGGACGAAAGGCTTCATCCGTCCGTCAACACGGAGACGGAAGATGGCGAGCCGGACCAGCGAACCGCCGCAGTGGAACTGGATGCAACTGGAGGAGGCCCTGGAGTTCATGGGCGCCGACAGGAGCGATCCTCTGCACCAGTATCTGCTGGACGGCCTGAGGGAACCGGCGGCCCTGGCCTCGCCGGAAGCCTTCCTGAAGGAGCTGCTTTCAGTCGGGGCGCTTCTGGCGGCGCGCGCGCAGGCTACCGCCCGCCGCCCGCAAACCCCCTGGCACGACTTGCCCTCGTCATCCTGCTGATCGCGGCGAGCGCGCTGATGTTCAGCGCGGTCGCCAGCGTCGTCATCGGCGATCAGGTCCGCATCCAGGCGGCGGATCGCTCCCGCTAAAACCTCTCCTCGTTTCTCGAGGACCATTCCCCCGTACGCGGGGAGGAGCGCACATCCATGAGCAAAGACACCTTTGGAATCGAACTGGCCCGTCAGCTGTTTGTCGCTGAACGCGCCCTGGACATGGCCATCGCCGAAACCAACGACCTGGCCTCCCTGATGACGCGCGGACGCATCCGCCATCGCATCTCCGCCGTGGTGGGGCAGGAGGCCCTGGAGGATGTTGGAGCCCTCGTGGCCGGACTGACCTCGGTCAGGAACCGGATCGTCACGGCTCACGCCTCGCTCAAGCGCGACGCCCAGGAACTGGGTATCGGTTGGCATGCGGCAGGGCCTGAGCTTAAACCGGCTGAGGATGGGCCGGTCGTCAAGACGGCCCGATTGCAGGCGGTCGCCTGACAAGGGGGCGCGATTGAGCGGAATGGTCAGCTATCTGGCGCTGTGGGGGGCGTGTCTGGGGCTGACCGCTCTGTGCTGGCGCTTCGGCGGGGCGCCGGAGAGAAAGGCGGCGGGCATGTTGCTCGCCGCCTACGTCCTGTCTCTCGTCCTGGGCGGGATCCGCGTAGAAGGCCTGAAGGTGGCCGTCGTAGCGGCCGACGTCCTGCTCGCCTGCGGCCTGCTTTGGCTGGCCCTGAATTTCAGGCGCTGGTGGCTCCTGATCGCGGCCGCCAACGCCCTGCTCGTGGTGATCGCTCACGGCACCGTCTTCCTCGAACCGGACATCCATCAACGGGCCTATATCGCCTATCGGATGCTGCCGGGCCTGGTGATCCCGCTGGCCGCCGGCTTCGGCGCCTGGGAACGCTGGCTGGCCGGCGAGCCCGCCGCCGGCGGCTGGTTGCGGCGGAGCACCGGCTCGCCTAGCGTCGCCGGGACAGGCGGAGAAGTCATTTGAAACGATCGACCACGGAGTTCGACAAGGAACTCGGGGCTCAGGTGCGCAGCGTTCGGGTCGCCGCCGGCATGACCCAGTCAGAGCTCGGCGCTGCCGTGGGCCTGACCTTCCAGCAGATTCAGAAGTACGAGCAGGGGGCGAACCGGATCTCCGCGAGCATGCTCCTGCAGTTGAGCCAGGCCTTGAACGCCGACTTCAGCGCGGCGGTCGCCCTGAAGGGCGCGCGTCCCTCGGGCGAGGTGCGTTCGCGCGAAGAGGAATGGCTGCTCGCCGACTTCGCCCGGTTGGACGCCGGGCGTCAGCGTCTCGTGCTGGATCTGGTCCGGACCCTTGCCGGAGCCTGAAATCGGTCCTGCGCGGGCGGCGCCTATGTGTGGTGGTGCGGCTCGCGATTGACGCAATCACAGGTTTAGGGCCTCATGCCTGTTCCGGTCCGCCCTCTCGGACTGATGTGTGTGACCCGAACTCGCCCGCTTCGTGAGAACGAAGCGGGTTTTTTCGCGAGGTTCAATCTCGCGCACAGGCTCAGAGGCCTTAGCTGGCTGGACGGCCGCGAAGGACGCTAGCCGCGGTGCAGAACGCGTTGGAAACGGTTCTCTAATGGGGCGGGTTAGCCGCCGGGACCGAGGATGACGCGCCAGCTCCGCGCCGCGTGCAGGCGACCCGGCAGAGAGCCCGGAGGGCGTAGACGATGGCGCGGTCGGGGGCGGACGGCGCGAGCGCGTCGGTTCTGGAGGTTCCGGGCGCGAGTCCGCCCTGAAGTTCGGTAAGGAGGCCGCGCGAGGCGTCTGTCGCCAGGCGCGGCTCCCAAGATCCGGCGAGGATCAGGCCTCAGCCGCCGGGGATGGGTCCTGGTAGGTGGTGGCGAGGGCGTCGAGGAGCCGCACGCCATAGCCGGTGGCGCCGTCAGGAAGCGTGGGATCCTTGGAATCCTTGCTCCAGACCGGGGCGGCGATGTCGAGGTGGGCCCAGGGCGTGTCGCCGACGAAGCGCTGAAGGAAGAGGGCCGCGGTGATGGAGCTGGCCGGACGGCCGGCCAGGTTCTTCACGTCGGCGATCCGGCTGTCGATCATGCGTTCGTAGGACTTGGGGAGCGGCAGGCGCCACACCGGTTCGCGCGTGGCTTCGCCCGCTGCTTCGAGGCGGCGCGCCAGGTCGTCGTCATTGCTGAAGAGGCCGGCGATCTCCATGCCGAGGGCGATGATGACGGCGCCCGTCAGGGTGGCGAGGTCCACGATGACGCGAGGTTTGAAGGTCTCCTTTGCGTACCAGAGGGCGTCGGCCAGGACGAGGCGGCCTTCGGCGTCGGTGTCGAGCACCTCGATGGTCTGGCCGCTCATGGAGGTCACCACGTCGCCGGGGCGCTGGGCGTTTCCGTCCGGCATGTTTTCGACCAGGCCGAGCACAGCCACCGCATTGACCCGAGCCTTGCGTCCCGCCAGGGCCAGCATGGCGCCGGCCGCGGCGGCCGCGCCGCCCATGTCGGTCTTCATCTCCTCCATGCCGGCGGAGGGCTTGATGGAGATCCCGCCCGTGTCGAAGCAGACGCCCTTGCCGACGAAGCAGACGGGGGCGGCTGCGGGATCGGCCGCGCCCTTCCATTTCATCACCGCCAGGCGGCTCTCGCGAACGCTGCCCTGGCCGACGCCGAGCAGGGCGCCCATGCCGAGCGCCGTCATGGCTGCTTCGTCGAGGATTTCGATCTCGAGGCCCAGCGCCCGGAAGCTCTTGAGGCGTTCGGCGAAGCTGTCGGGATAGAGGATGTTGCCGGGCTCGGAGAGGAGGTCGCGGCTGAAGACGACCGCGTCGCCCAGGGCGGCCAGGGGCCCATAGGCCTGGGCGGCCGCGTCGGGCGCCGAGACCACGACATGGGTCCGGAGAAGAGAAGGTTTCTTCTCCGGTTTTTCCCGGGTCTTGTACCGGTCGAAGCGGTAGGCGGCGAGACGCACGCCGAGGGCGGCGTGAGCGGATAGGGCGGGGAGGGCTCCGAAATCCAGGACCAGGTCGGAGAGACCGGAATTGGCGACGGCGCGGCAGGCGCGGGCTGCGGCGATCTCGACGTCGCCGGGCGTGAGCGTCTCGGTCTGGCCGACGCCAATCACCAGGATGCGGGCCGCCTGGACGCCGTAGGGGGCGAGGATGTCGAGCACATCGCCCGCGGCGCCCGTGAACCGATCGGCCTGGAGGGCGCGCACGAGCGCGCCCTGCGTCAGGTCGTCAAGACGAAGCGCCTCGGGCGAGAGCGCGGCGCCCTCGCGCGCGAGAACGGCGAGAGCGAAGGGCTCCGCGCAGGCGGGGGCTTCGGAAACGAAGTGAATGTGCATGGGAGCTCCTGGCGCAATCTGGGACGGAGGCGCGCCTACGCCTCCGCCGTGAACCGCTGACGATCGGTTCGGGACGCCGGCGTCTCCACTGGCGAGGGGAGGCGCCGGCGCCGCGCGGCGACCTTGGTTGGGGGCGAGGCCGCCGCGCGGACCAGCCCATTGATCGAAGAGCGGCTGGAGGCAAGATGCGACGGGGCTCGTGGATCCGAATTGCATTCTCAGACGCATCTTGCTGCTCAGTGGGAAAGGTCGTCGCCGGGGCACGCCGCTAATGGCGAAGGCAGAGCCTGAACGCAGGTGCGCCGCCGCGCGTGCAGCCAGTGGATTGGGCGATGGGGACAGGTCGCCGCCTGTTTGCGCTGTCAGGCAAGCAAGAGCGTTGGATCGAGCAAGGGCCGGGGTCTTTTCGTCCTAGCTTGAAGCCTTCAGCGGCGCGCCGTCGATCCCGGGCGCGCCGCATTCTTTCTCGGGGCGGAGGTCGCCCCCATCACAAGGCATGATCCATGAGCGTCATGCGCGCTTCCGACCGCACCCCTGCGGCCGTCTTTGACGGAGACGGACATCTGATCCGCAGCGAGCCGGAACTCGCGGCCTCGGTCTGGCGGGCGGTTGAACGCGCCCGATCGGTCGGGGCCGATCAGGCCCTGGCCTCGGTGCACGAGAGCGGCGGGGTCGATGTCCGCTTCGCCGACGGAGCGGTGGAGACCGCCTCGCGCGACGGCGCCCAGGCCCTGCGGGTCACCGTCTATCGTGGCGGCCGTGCGGGCAGCGCGACCTCGGAAGCCCTGGACGGCGCGTCCATTGATCGTGCGGTCGATCAGGCGACGGCCAGGCGAGGCCGCGCGCCGGAACCGAAGGCAGCATGAGATGCAGGGATCGGAAGTCCGACGGACCGTCCGTCTGGCTTCCATGTCCTAGTGGAGGCTTGTTCGGGTCCGGCGATAGGCCGTGGGCGGGACGCCGAAGCGCGCCTTGAAGAGGCGGGAGAAGTGAGAAAGGCTGGCGAAGCCGACGGCGTAGGCGACCTGCGCCACCTGGTCCTCGCTGCGCAAAAGTCGATGCTGGGCGTTCAGGAGACGCAACTCCATCATGACGGCGTTGAAGGTCGTGCCTTCGTCGGCGCAGGTCTGATAGACGGTGCGCGGCGAGCACTTGAGCCCGGCCGCGGCGTCCCGCGCGGAGAGGCCGGGCTTGTCGATGTTCTGGACGATGAACTGCATGATGCGGCCCATACGCCCCGCCACGCGCGGCATGGGGCTGCGGTCGTCGGCATGGGCGCCCAGCGCGGTTCTGAGCAGGCCCGCCAGCATCTCCGTGCCCTGGGCCCCGGATTCATCCGTGCCTTCTTCGTCAAAGACCGCTTGGGCCAGGGACTGGATGACGCCGGAAGCGAAATAGCCGCGACTGATGCGGAGATCCGGCGTCACCGCGAACCGGTCCAGGAAACGGTCTATGGCCCACCAGGCCGGGAGATCGAAGATCAGGGCCTGGAGGCGATCGGGCGCATGAAGCGAGACCGGAAGCCAGCCGCAGCAGACGAAGGTGTCGCCGGCGGCGAGGGGCGTGCTGCGCCCCCACTGCCGGACTTCCAGACCGCCGTCCTGGACGAAGACGATCCTTACGCCCCAGGGACGGTCCTGGCCGCCGCCGGTCCCGCTCAGGGCGCAGTCGAACCGGCCGCAGGCCAGGGAGTGGCAGACGGCGACGTCGCGCTTGACGCTCGTCATGCGCCAGTCAGCGCCGTGCTGTCGGACTAGGGGAAGGGCGCGGCCGCTGAAGACGGCTTCCACCTGGGAATTCACCGACCGGGCGGCCGGCGCGGCCTCATCGCCATGGGAGGGCGTTGAGGCCGCGCCGTAGGCGCTCCATTCGCGTCGATCTTCAGAAAAGGCTTTGGCCATCCTTCAGTCCAGACAGGGAGGAGGGCCCCTGACGGGGCCGCAAGAGAAGCAGAAGACAGTCAGGCCGCCAGGCCGTTGTGTCTCAGCAGGGCGTCGATTTCCGGCGGGCGGCCGCGGAAAGCCTCGAAGTTGCGGGCCGCGGTCCGGCTGCCGCCTCGCGAGAGCACCTCGGCGCGGAACCGCGCGCCGGCGCCGGCCAGGTCGTCCGGCGACTCCTCGAAGGCGGCGTAGGCGTCGGCGCTGAGCACCTCGGCCCACTTGTAGCTGTAGTAGCCGGCCGCATAGCCCCCCGCGAAGATATGGGAGAAGCTGTTCGGGAAGCGGTGCCATTCGGGCATGGGATTGACCGCGACCTCGCGGCGGACCTGATCGAGCAGGGGCATGATCTCGTCACGCTCCGGATCGAAGGTCGGGATGTGGATCCGCATGTCGAAGAGGCTGAACTCCAGCTGGCGCACGAACTGCATGCCGCTCTGGAAATTGCGCGCCTTGATCATCCGCTCGAACAGGTCTCGGGGCAGGGGAAGGCCGGTTTCGGCGTGGGCGGTCATGGCCTCTAGGCGATCGAACTCCCAGCAGAAGTTCTCCATGAACTGGCTCGGCAGTTCGACCGCGTCCCATTCGACGCCGTTGAGGCCTGACACGCCGAGATCACCCACCTCGGTCAGCAACTGGTGCAGGCCGTGGCCCATTTCGTGGAAGAGGGTGATGACCTCGTCGTGGCTGAAGGTGGCCGGCTTGCCGTCAGCGCCGCGTCCGAAGTTGCAAACCAGATAGACGACGGGGGTCTGAAGGCTTCCGGCCGTGTCACGACGGTTGCGGGCGACGTCCATCCAGGCCCCGCCGCGCTTGCCGGAGCGGGCGTAGAGATCGAGATAGAATTCGCCCACCAGCCGGTTGTCGGCGTCGACCAGGCGGTAGAAACGGGCGTCCTCGTGCCAGACCGGCGCCTCGGAGCGCTCGGCCTTGAGGCCGTAGAGGCTCGAGACGACCTGGAAGAGGCCGTCGATCACCCTGGGCTCGGTGAAATAGGCCTTCACCTCCTCGGCCGAGAGGGCGTAGCGGGCCTGCTTCAGCTTCTCGCTCACATAGGCCACGTCCCAGGGCTCCATCGGGTCCAGGGCGAGGCTTTCAGCCGCGAAGCGTTCGAGTTCGAGCCGATCCTGTCGCGCATGCGGCAGGGCGCGATCCGACAGGTCCTTGAGGAAGGTCAGGACCGCGTCGGAGGACTGGGCCATGGTGGTGACCAGGGAATAGTCGGCGTAGCTTTCGTAGCCGAGGAGGGCGGCGCTCTCGCGGCGCAGCCTGAGGGTCTTGCGGATCAGGTCTGAATTGTCCTGCTCGGCCGGCCCGAACTCGGAGGCTCTTACGCCGGAAGCGCGGTAGAGGGCCGCGCGCAGGTCGCGATTGTCGGCATAGGTGAGCACCGGAACCATGACGGGCGCCTGGAGCGTAAGCTTCCAGCCCGTCTTGCCCTCGGCCTCTGCGGCGGCGCGCGCAGAGTTGCGAACATCGGCCGGCAGGCCCGAAAGCTCGGCCTCGTCCTCCACGTAGAGGGCGAAGGCGTCGGTGGCGTCGAGCACGTTTTCAGAGAACCGGGCCGAAACAGCGGACAGCTCTTCCTTGATCTCGGCGAAGCGGGCCTTTTCCTTTTCGGGCAATTCGGCGCCGCCGAGCCGGAAGCCGCGCAGGGCGTTCTCGATGAGCTTCTGGCGAGGCTCGTCGTAGCGGGCGGCCTCCGGCGCTGCAGCCAGGCGCCTGTATTGTTCGAACAGGGCCTGGTTCTGGCCCATGCTGCTGTAGAAGCGGCTGATGGCGGGCAGAGTCTCGTTATAGGCGGCCCGCAACTCAGGCGTATTGACCACGGACTGCATGTGGCTGACCTGGTTCCAGGCGCGGCCCAGACGTTCGGTGGCGTCGTCCAGCGGGTCGATGAAGGCGGACCAGGTGACGGGCGAGATCGTCTCGGCGGTCTTCACCGCGGCCTCGGCATCGGCCAGGAGACGCTCGATCGCGGGGCCGACGTGTTCGGGCCGGATCTCGTCGAACCGCGCCAGGCCGGAGAAGTCGAGCAGGGGATTGGTCATGGTGTCACCAGAAATGGGGGAGAGGCCGGCGCGGTCACGACTGGGCCTCCAGGAAGCGTTCGGCGTCCAGCGCGGCCATGCAGCCGAAGCCGGCCGAGGTGATGGCCTGGCGATAGTGCTGGTCAGCGACATCGCCGGCGGCGAAGACGCCCTCGACCGAGGTCTGGGTGGCGCCGCCGTCGAGGCCGGAACGAATTTTCAGATAGCCGTTGTTCATCTCGAGCTGGTCCTGAAAGAGCTCGGTGTTCGGCGAGTGGCCGATGGCGATGAAGGCGCCGCCCAGCGCGATCTCGCGCTTCGAGCCGTCGAGAACCGAGGCCAGGCGAACGCCGGTCACGCCCCGGTCGTCGCCCAGGACCTCCTCGACGGCGTGATGCCAGACCGGCACGATCGCGCCGGACTGGATCTTGGCGGCCAGGCGGTCCTGAAGAATGCGCTCGGCCTTGAGCGTGTCGCGCCGGTGCACGAGCCAGACCTTGCTGGCGATATTGGACAGATAGAGGGCTTCTTCGACGGCGGTGTTGCCGCCGCCCACCACGGCCACCTCCCGCCCGCGGTGGAAGAAGCCGTCGCACGTGGCGCAGGCGGAGACGCCGCGGCCCTTGTAGGCTTCCTCTGAAGGCAGGCCCAGATATTTGGCGGTCGCCCCCGTGGCGATGATGAGGGCGTCGCAGGTGTAGACGCCGACGTCGCCGGTCAGGACAAAGGGGCGTTTCGACAGATCGGCGATGTGGATGTGGTCATAGATGACCTCGGTGTCGAAGCGCTCCGCATGGGCCTGCATCTGTTCCATCAGGCCCGGACCGTGGAGATCATGGGCGCCGCCCGGCCAGTTCTCGACCTCGGTCGTGGTCGTGAGTTGGCCGCCGGGTTGCATGCCGGTCAGCAGGACGGGCTTGAGATTGGCGCGCGCCGCATAGAGGGCGGCGGTCCAGCCTGCAGGGCCGGAGCCCAGGATGAGCAGGCGGGAATGACGGGTCGGAAGGGACATGGAGTCTCGATACGGTTGCGGCGGCTTGGTCGGAAGGCGGCGGACGCCGACAAAACCGGGCGTGCGCCCCTGGTCGGCGTCTTCAGGAGGTTCAACGGGCGAGACGGGTTGCAACCGCAACGGGGCGGTGGGGAAAGCGCGGCCGATTGTCCCTGGAAGATGGCTTGGTGAAGGAAGGGTGAATTTATTTCGACATCAAAATCATCGATTTGCGTCGGCGCTGCAAAAATCAGCCCGGGATGGCGTTGAGGATTCCCGGCGCCGCACGCGTTGAGCCTGCAAGAGCGACAGAGGGGTCGCCACATAATGCGGGGAATTCATGATCAAGGCATCGTCTCTCAAGATATGGCTGACCACCACGGGCGTCTGCGGGGTTCTGGCCCTGGCGGCGGCCCCGGCGGCGGCGCAGGAGGCCGCACCTGAAAAACCGGGCGGGACGACGCCGTCCCAGTCGAGCGACCAGGCGACCCAGGTCGACGACGTCATCGTCACGGGGACGGCGGTGTCTCACCTTGCGGACCGCAGCCGGACCGGGACCCGTATGGATACGGACCCGCTGGACCTCCCCCTTTCCGTCAGCACCGTCAGTGAGGAGCTGATCCAGCGACAGCAGGCGATCACCCTGGCCGACGCGGCCTCCAACGTCGTCGGCGTTTCGAGCGGCAACGAGGGTTCCTTCAGCATGCGCGGCTTCTCGGCCAACATCATGCGCAACGGCAATCTCGGCGCCGACGGACGTTCCAACAACCTGCCCATCGTCGCGGTTTCGCGCCTTGAGGTGGTGAAGGGGCCGGAGGCCATCATCGCCGGCATGGCGGCCGGTTACGGCGGCGTGGTTAATGTCATCACCAAGACGCCGCCGAACGCCCTGACGGCAGAGGTGACCTCGACGGTCGGCAGCCACGGCTATTATGACGCGGGCTTTGATGTCGGCGGACCGCTCAATCGCGAGAAGACCTTCCTGGCCCGTCTGGTCGCCTCCACCCAGGACCAGGACGAGAACGTTGCAGGCTATGACGGCTCGTCCATGGACTATGTGGCGCCCTCGGCGACCTTCCGCATCCCGAAGTGGGGGACCGAGTTCACGGCCCAGTATGAATATCAGGATATTCGCAATGCGCCGCCCCTGTCCGTGGTCAGCTATGGGGATCGCCTGACGTCGGATCTTCCCCTGATCCGCTATGGATCCGCCGACGAGGGACAGTCGATCAAGAGCCGCACCACCACCCTGTCCCTGGAGCAGAGGATCAACGAGGACTGGAGCCTGGCGGTCCGCTACTATGACGACAGTCAGGACCGGACCTCCAACACGCCTTCAGCCTTCCCCTTCCCGGACTTCGTTCCCTATCCGGACGTCCTGGTTCTGGGTTTTGTCGGCGGGACGACGGCGGATGTGCGGTCGACCAAGGTGGAACTGCGCGGGAACTTCAATACCGGCCCGATCGAACACAAGCTCCTGGCCGCCTTTGACACGTCGGACACGGAGGTTTCGGTTGGCAACGCCCTGACCACGATCAGGACGACCAATCTGGAGACGGGCGTTACGACTGACCGCACGGCCGATCTGGGACCCCTGTTCGGGGCGCCGGGTCCGGTGCTCGGCGGCGGCACGCAATCGAAGGAGACCGGCCTGCTGCTTCTGGACCAGATGGCCTGGAAGAACTGGGTGGTCCTGGCCGGCGTGCGCCGCATCCGCTACGAAGAGAACGCTCTCAATGCGCCGGGCGCCGAGGCCTTGGAGAAGACCCTGCCTTCGCTCGGGATCGTCTACAAGGTGACGCCGGACGTCTCGCTCTACGGCAACGCCTCGAAGGGCTTCAAGTCGAACCAGGGCCTCTATGCTGTGGGCGGTTCGACCGTCGAGCCCGAGGATGCGCAGCAGTATGAACTGGGGGTCAAGGCCCTGCTGATGCACCAGAGGATCGCCGCCTCGCTTTCCACCTATATCATCGAACAGGAGAACGTGGCGGTTCCGGACCCGGTGAACCTCTATCCCCTGGTGCAGTGCCTGGGCAGTTCCATGGTCTGCCATATCTCCGTCCCGGGCGTGACCTCGCGCGGGTTCGAGGTCGAGCTCTCGGGCGAGATCCTGCCGCGCCTCGATGTTCGCGCCAACTACAGCTACACCGACAAGGAAGCGGATGTTCCAGCCCAGACGGGCATCTTCTACGCCCCTCATCAGGCCAGCCTCTGGGCCACCTATTCCTTCCAGAATAACCGTATGGGCTGGTGGGTCGGCGGCGGTCTTCAGGCTCGCAGCGCCCGCAACAACGAGGGCTTCCCCAATGAACTTCAAAACCCTGGCCAGACCCGTATCGATCTGAGCACCGGTTACGAGGCCAATTCCTGGTCCGCCGTTTTCGGGGTCAAGAACGTGGCCGACGAACGTCTTTACGATGTCGCTTCGGGCCTGAGCGGCATGGGAACGGTGGTGCAGCCGCGGGAGTGGTTCGCCACCCTGCGCTATCGCTTCCGTTAAGCGCCATCAGACGCCGCCCCCAAGGCGGCGTCCGACATTCGCTGATCGTCGAGGCGGCCGCCCGTTCCCGCGGGCGGCCCGCTTTCTGCGAGGCTGGTCGGCCCCGGTAATGTCCCTGGTGAAGCCGGGGCGTCTTGCGGACGACGGAAAAGGCGATGGCTTGTCAGCTCTGCAACGCCATCGGCCCTCCGTGAACGCGCGGCTACGCGCCACGCCGGACGTGGCTTCGGGCAAGGAGGCCAGCCGCCGAAAGGGTCCGGCCGGTCGAACAGGAGGACCGGCCGGGGAAGTCTGCCTAGGCCGCCGTGCTCGCGGACGGGGTCTTGATGCAGTCCAGAAGGGCGTTGCGAGCGGCTTGACGCCAGGCGGCCGAGATAGCCTTGACGCGTTCCTGGCGTTCATCGGAACGCGTCTTCAACGCCTGGGCTTCGGGGGCCTTGGCCCAGAGCCCGTCCAGCGCGGTCTGATAGGCGGCGTACTGTTCAGCGTCGCCGGGGGTGAGTTCGCCGATGCTTTCGACCGCCTGCTCATGAAACTGCCGGTAGCTGGCCATGAGGGCCTCGGATTCCGTCTCGGTGAACTGGTCGTGGTCGTGGGCGTGAGCGTTCCAGAAGATGCGGCCGCCGCTGGCGTTGGCGACATCGGATGCGGCGCCCGGCGTCTGCTCCAGATCCCAGGCCATGGACAGGATAGGGTCGGCCAGGCTGGCCGTTTCGTTCTGCGAAGCCTCGTCGTCGTTCGTCTCTTTTTCCACGGCTGGCGCTTCCATGGCGGCGATCAGCGCCGAGCGGGCCTTGCGCCAGGTCTGACGATCGACAGGTTCCGCGCGGGATTGCTTCACCAGGGCGATGATCGCCTCGGCGGGATCGAGCATGTCGGTTCCCTCCAGCGTGGCGGCGAGACTGTAGGCGGGATGCGACCAGAGGGCGAGGAACCAGCAGCGGATGGCCTGCAGGGGATCGGCGCCGACGGGCAGGGCGTCGAGCGCCGCGATCTGGAAGGCGCGCCCTTCCTCATCCATGCCGTACTGCCCGAGGATGCCCAGCAGACGCACCAGGGCCGGATGCAGGTTCTGGGCCTTCACCGTTTCCGTGATGTCCGTCTCAACCGAGGCATGGCTGAGGCACTCGGCGAAGAAGGGCCCCTGGGCGCGCAAGTCGTCGAGAAGGGCCTGTTTCCGGGCCTCGGAGCCGAAGGCGGGCATGGCCGTCATTGGGCCTCTCCTACGTGCTTTTCGATGACGCTGGAGAGCTTGCCGCGGGTGACGTTGCCGCTGAAGCGCTCCTTCACCTCGCCGTCGCGCAGAATGATGAAGGTGGGGACGCCCTGTACGGCGTAGCGGTCGCGCAGTTCGGGTTCTTCGTCGATGTCGATCTTGACGATGCGGATCTCGCCTTCGAACTCGCGGGCCATGTCGGCCAGGGCCGGCGCCACGGCCTTGCAGGGGCCGCACCATTTGGCGTGGAAGTCGACGAAGACGGGGAGGTCGGACTGGATGACCTCGGTCTCGAATTCCGCCGTGGTGATGTCTTTTATGAGGGACATGCCGGAGTGCTTTCTCAGGTTGCAGCTTGTGGAGCGCCGAGGCGCGCCTCGTCGTCCTCGAGCTTGAGGACGGCGTCGGGTGGCGAGCGCCGGATGACGGTGCGCCGCGAAAGGGCGCGTCGTGTGAATTCAACGTGCGTGCGGGGCGCCAACCTCAATCGGACGCGAGGAAATGCGGACGGCGCCCAGTACGGCCACAGCGGGTCAGGTCGTGGCGATGGGAAGGGCCGTGGTGAACTTGATCTGTTCCATGGCGAAGCTGGAAGAGACGTTGGTCAGGGGCGCCGTGGCGATGAGCCGTTTGTAGAAACGGTCGTAGGCGGCGATGTCCTTGACGATGACCTTGAGCAGATAGTCGACTTCTCCGCTGAGGCGATAGAATTCCACGACCTCGGGCAGGGCCGCCGCTGCGGAGGCGAAGTCCTGAAGCCAAGCGTCGTCATGGCGGCCTGTAGAGACGGCGACGAAGACGACGAGCTGAAGATCGACGGCGTCACGGTCGATCAGGGCCACCCGCTTGGTGACGACGCCCATCTCCTGCAACCGTTTCAAGCGTTTCCAGCAGGGCGTCTGGGACAGTCCGACCCTTTCAGCGATCTCGGCGATGGGAAGGGTCGCGTCTTCCTGCAGCAGGGAGAGGATCCGACGATCGATCAGGTCCAGGTTGGGCATCGGGAAACCATGTGTTCAGGGGGCGGGCGCGAGGAAGGGGGCGAGACCCGCATTCGCCGCTCTTAAAGAGAAGGGCGGCCGGAAGGCGTGACGTCGGTACGGACGGCGGCGCCGTCGAGGATCACCCAGGTGTCGCGCACGGCGCACAAGGCCGCCCGGTTTTCCGGACGGCGATCCCGCCATCGGCGAAAGGCGGCGAGGTCCCCGGGCGTCGCCTCGCCGCTGGTCAAATGCACGAGCCAGCGCGCCGCACGCCGCTTGGGCTCGTGAGGCGAGCGTCTGAACAGGGACGGTGAGAAACGGGTCTTGCCGAGCGAAATCATGCTGGAACAACGTCCCAGCCAGCAGAATGTCGCAACCGGCAGGGGTCAGCCGAGGCTGGAGGCTTCCAGTCTGGCGCGGCAGTGGAGCATGGCCTTGACGGCGTACTTCTCGACAAGGCTCTTGCTGACCTTGAGTTCGGTCGCGATCTGGCTGTGGGTCATGCCGTGCAGACGGCTCATGATGAGGACGCTGCGGCAGTGCCGCGGCAGCTCGTCCAGGGCCTTTTCAATCTCTTCCAGCTGGTTCCTGGCGAGCGTCGCGTCTTCAGGCGAGGGCTTGTGATCCTCGAAGAGGACCTGGGAGCCGGCCAGAATGTCCGACCGTCGGGCTTCCTTGCGTTGATGATCGGTGGCGAGGTTCCTGGCCATTCGGAAGAGGTAGAGGCGGGCCTGTTCGCGATCAGGCAAGGGGGCCGTGATCTGGCCCAGTTTCAGGAAGGTCTCCTGGATGAGGTCGGCGGCCAGATCCTTGTCACGCACCCGTCGGCGCAGCATGCGCTCCAGGTCGTCTCGGGCCGTGAAATAGACGGTCTGCAGTTCGCCGCTGGTCAGAAAGGTCTTCATCCGTCGCTATCCGAAAGAGAGGCGTCGATGATCTGTGTTGCAGGCATCATCATCCTGTCGTCTTTGCAGACCATAGAAGACAGGAGGAATGCGAGAGGCTTGCCTGGCACGAGCATGGTGGCTTCCTGAAAACCGGTTCGAACCGACCAGCCTTCCCTTGCAACAGCGGGAAGTCGGCGAGAACTGTAAGGGAAGTTGGCGCATCCCTGGTGCGGCTTCAACGTGGAAATCGACTGTTTTTCTTCGATATCTAGATGCGACCGATCTTGGGTTTGGCCGATTGTAGAATTCAGTTCTCGATGTTTGGCCCTGAGTAGGGTTTGAATTCTCTTTGCGGCCCTATTCGCTCGCGCAGCGACTATTTCCTTATCGTTCCCGAGCGTGCATCGGGGCGTGTTAAATTTTGTCCATGGGCGCAGATGAAGCGTGGGGGCGCCGGAAAGGGCGCACATTTGTTTCGCTTAGGCCCGAAACGGGCGCGGGAAGGAGAGAGATTTCTCCACTGGCGCTTTTGATCCATTCCTGTTCAGCGGTCGGGGGTATTGGCGACAGGCGCACAAGAGAGTCGTCCCCCTCGATCTGAAACGGTGGGGCAGAGGTGTTGTTCTTCCTGGGCGGCTTTAAGGGAATTTCGTTACTCTCCCACGCGTGTTTTGAAGAATAAGCGAATAAGACATCGCGCCGGCGCGGTCGTAGAATCCTTACATTATTGGAGGAGCGGCATGATCAAGCGCCTGTTTACCGAGCACCCTGCCTCGGTCGGAGAAACCTACCTTGAACATATGGGAGTTTCGGCCTCCTTCGGCGCAGCCATGTTCCGTGGAGCCATGGGCTGCTTCGTCCATGCGCTTCTGCCTAACCTCTGCACGCGCACCGGCAGCACCATCGTGGCCCAGCTTCACCACAGGATGGTGACGCATCGTCACGAGGAAACCCCGTCGAAGGACCGTCTGGCGGCCTGATCGCGCGTACGGACGCGACTGGAAGCCGGCGGCGCGCAAGCGCCGCCGGCTTTTGTCGTCAGGGGCCGGGGCCGGGGACCCTGACGTGTCTACTGAAGGGGAAGGGGCGAAGGTTCCGCGGCTTGCGCGGTCGCGGCGGCGCTTGGGGTGCGCGCCTGGGCCGATCTTCGCGCTGACAGAAGAGCGTGGAGGCCCGCCGCAAGCAGACAGGTGGAGGCCATGCCTATGGGGACGCTGAGCCACAGGGCGTCGGCCTGCAGCCAGCCGTAGGCTCCGAAGGCGAAGCCGAGCCTCAGGGGAAACATGGCGATGATCGTGATGAGAAGGGGGCGCACCACGACCCCGTAGGCGCGGGCGTGGGCGAAAAGCACGGTCCCGACGGCCATGAAGGGGAAGCCCCAGCTCGCCGTCCAGAGAATGTGCCGCGCTTCGGGAAGGGCGAGGCTGTCTTCACCGATGAAGAGGGAAATCAGCGGAGCGTCCAGGGGCAGCATGGCCAGGACGAGGCCGAGGGTCAGGATGAGGCTGATCATGATCCCGGAGCGGGCGATCCCCCGCGCGCGCTCGAGATCGCCCGCGCCGATGGCCTGGGCGGTCATGGCGCTGACCCCCGCCGCCACCGCCATGGCGGGCATCTGCAGATAACCCCAGAGCTGCTGGGCGACGCTGTAGGCGGCCGTGGAGAGCACGCCCTCGCGGTTCACCAGGCCAAGAACGCTCATGGCGGCCACCGTCATGACGATCATCTGCAGTCCCATGGGGAGGCCCTTGCCCACCACCTCGCCGAGCAGGCGGGGGTTCGGGCGCAGGAAGCCGAGTTCGTCGCGGCCGAGACGGATCGGCAGGTCGCGCGCGTATATCCAGAGAACCATGGCGCCGAGCGCTATGGCGTTGGCCAGGGTCATGGCCAGGGCGGAGCCGGCTATTCCCAGGCGAGGGAAGGGCCCCACGCCGAGGATGAGCAAGGGATTGAGGGCGAGGTCCAGGGCGACGGACAGCAGGGTGAACCAGAGGGGGGACAGGGAATCGCCGGCGCCCCGCAGAGCCATCATCAGCAGGGTGACGAGCAGGCCCGCGGGCAGACCGAGGAAGACGACGCGCAGATAGATCAGGGCCATTTCGGCGGCGCCGGGCGGCGTCGAGAGCAGGCGCAGGATCTGTTCGCTGGCCAGGAAGCCGACAGCGGCGATCACGACGGAGGCCGCGGCGAAGGCCCCGACCATGGTGCCCATGACGCGTCGCGCCTCCGTGAGATCGTCAGCGCCCACGGCCTTGCCGACGAGGATCATGGCCGCCTGACCCGCTCCGAAGACGAAGGCCATCAGCAGGAAGAGGATCATGTTGCCGTTGAGGGTGGCCGCCAGGGCCGATTCCCCGAGGGTATGGCCGACCCAGACGGCGTTCACCGAGCCGTTGACGGACTGCAGCACGGCCGCGCCGAGCGTGGGGAGTGAAAAGGCCATCAGCGTGGTCGAAATCCGACCCGAGAGAAGGTCCCGCTGGGGCGTCCTGGAGGCAGGGCTCATGCTCATGAGATGCAGCCCGGGCATGCATAGGGACGGGAGGAGCTCTCTCTCGCGGGACGGAGGCGGGGCAGGACGGCTGCAGGGGGCATGGAGACCTAGGGAAACGGCGTCGTTCGTCGGAGCAGCGACCTCGCCGAACCGCCGACAGCCTTGAGGCGGGCTATCAATCCCCGGCGGCCGCCCGCAAGTCCGAGGCTTGGCCCGACTGCGAAACTGCAGTCAGGGACAAGTCTTGGCGGCGGCTGCGGACAATGCGGAGGCGGGGCCTCGTCTAGGATGAAGGCCTTGGAGACGGACGTCGGATCCCGGCCGTGGCCCGGGATCGGCGGGCGTCGATCCGATCGGCGGCGGAGGCTGATACTCTCCGGAACCGCCCCTATCTAGATCAGACATCAGTGGGTTTTTCCACGGTCACCGCAGTATCGGCGGTTGCAAGGTTCGGAGGACGGCGTGATTTCCTTTCCTGAAGTGAAGACGGACGCGTTCGAGGCGCGCGTGCTCAAGGCGGCGCAGCCGGTGATCGTCCAGTTCACCAATGACGGCTGCGGCCTCTGCAAGATCCTGGCGCCGGCCCTGGCCGATGTCGCGCGGGAGTATGAGGGCGAAATCGAGGTGGTGTCGGTCGATACGGACCTCTCCCCGGACATCGCCGCGACCTATCACATCCAGAGCGTGCCGGCCCTGCTCATGTTCAGCGACGGCCGGCTCCGCGACCGCCTTCTCGGAAACCAGCCGCGGGGCCGTCTGGCCGAGTTCATCGAAACCCAGCTGGGCGCCGGCCAATGAGCGGCGCCGGCGCCTTCAGGAACGATGAAGCGGTCAAGGCCCGGGCTCTGGACGATGCGGCCGCGGGCGCCCACAGGGGATGGGCGACGGATGCGACGGACGCCGACCGTCAGGCCTGTGCTGAAGCCTTCGGTCTCACCGTCGGCCTCGTCACCCTGCTGTCCATGTCTTCACGCGCGCCCTACCTCGACGGCTCCTGCGCCTTTCTGCGCGACGCCCTCGACGACATCCGGCCCGGAGCGGACCTCGATCGACTGCTGCGTCGCTGGATGGCCTCGGTCTGGACCGACCCCGACTATGGGATCGAGGGACGTTTGCCTGGCGGCGCCGCGCGGGATGCGGCGCAAGCCGTCGTGGACCTGGTGCGGCGTTCCATGGGGGCGCCTGTGGCGCGCCCTGAATGGCGGGCCGCCCGTAACGCCCTGCTCGCCGCGATGAAGGACGTCCCCCCGGCGCCGGCCGCCTTCGCCCGTGTGGCGGCGGCCATGGCCTGGGACCTGGACGCCATGCCTGGCGTGGCATCGGATGTCTGGCTCGCATGGGACCGCGCCTATGAAGAAGAGATGGGCCTGGCCGCAGGCTGGCCTAAATCCGTCCAGGACGAGGTCACGGAATCCTATCGCGCCTGCATGAGGGAAGGCTATGGAGCCGCGCCCGCCCTGGCGGAGAACGCCGGCGAGGCGGCGCGTGAGGCGCATGAGGCCGCCGTCCGCGCCGCGACCGATCGGGCGCTGGAGGCCTCAGGGCAGGGCGAACGCTGGAAGGCCCTGACGGCCTATTGGCAGAGCGGCGTGGTCGAGAACATGGGGGCATGGCGCGAACACGCCCTGGGAACCATCCGGGCCGAGGCCCGGGTAGAAGAGCGCGTAGCCGCGTAGTCGGCTGTTCGCGCCTTCTGCGGGGCGCGCTTCCCGTCCGGCAAGGGCGGAGGCGTTCCCGGCGGGGGCCTGCACGGCGGACGGCCCTCCGGTTCGGACGGGCGTCCGTCATCCTTGCCCTGCATCCCCCGAATAGAAAATGATCATCCTGAATCCCGCTCCCCGGCGGCTGCTCGCCCTGCTGCAGGAAGACGCCTGCCTTCCCGTTAATGAACTGGCGGAGCGCGTCGGCATGTCGCGTTCCGCCTGCCGGTCATGGATCGCCCGTCTCTGCGATATGGGCGTCGTCACCCGTCGCGTGGCGGTGCTGGACCGCAAGGCTGTCGGGCTGGATCTGGCCGTCTTTGTCTCGATCAGGGCCAATCCAGGCGACCCGCTCTGGCAAGAGGCTTTCCAGAGGGTCCAGACCTCGCCCGCCGTGACCGAATGCCATCGGTTGAGCGGAGCCGCCGAATACCTCCTGAAGGTGATCGTCAGGGACGTGGCCGCCTATGACGCCTTTCATCGGACCTATTTCGCCGAAAGCCCCCTGGACGCCAGCGCCCGTTTCGCCCTCGAGGAGGTCAAGTACAGCACCGTCCTGCCGCTGGGGGAGGATGCAGCCGCGGAACCGGGCTGAGCTTCCGCACAGGACGGTAAATGTCTTGGGGGACCTCACAAGGCGCACTCTCAGACAAACCAGCGACAGGCAGGCGTACTAGATATCGCGCCTCAGCATCGGAGAAGCGCGCATGCTCAAATCCTCTATCGTCGGACGCGTCGCGCCGGACGCGGTTTCGCGAGGCCTGGATCATGTTTGATCGACTGCCGCCGGCGCGAACCGACTCCCTCATGGAGCTCGGTCGCCTCATGCAGGCGGACCCGCGGGCCGGCAAGATCGACCTCGGGGTCGGCACCTATCGCGACGAAAGCGGGCTCATTCCCATCATGTCGGCGGTCAAGTCGGCGGAGCGCTCCGTCCTGCGCGAGCAGACCTCCAAGGGCTATGTCGGTCCGTCCGGCGACGCCGAGTTCGCCCTGCGGCTGCAGGAGTCGCTTTTCCCCGGACTGGAGATAGCCGAAGCTGGCCGCCTGGCGCGCATCCAGACTCCGGGCGGCACCGGCGCTCTGAGACTGGCGCTCCAGTTGATCGCCCAGGCCGATCCTGGCACCCGGGTCTGGGTGGGCGTGCCCACCTGGCCCGCTCACCTCCCGCTCATCGAAGCCGTCGGTCTGCAGGCCGTGACCTATCAGCATCTCCGGTCGGACGGTCAGGCCGACGAGGAGGCCCTGCGCGCGGCGCTGGACGAGGCGCGCCCCGGGGACGTGGTCCTTCTGCACGGCTGCTGCCACAATCCGACCGGTGCGGACGTCTCGGGCGAAGCCTGGCGCATGGCGGCGGCGGTGGCCGCCGCCCGCGGACTGATCCCCCTGATCGACCTCGCCTATCCTGGCCTTGGCCTGAGCGTCGAGGCGGACGTGGCCGGCGTGCGCGGCGTCCTCGATCGATGTGAAAACGCGCTTGTCGCCGTCTCCTGCTCCAAGAGCTTCGGCCTCTATCGCGACCGCACCGGCATGCTGATGCTCATGGGCTCAACGACGGCTGTGGTTGGCAATCTGGCGCAAACAGCGGCGGGCCACGCCCGCCTGCTCTGGTCCAACCCGCCGGATCACGGCGCGGCCGTGGTCCGGACTGTGCTCGCGTCGCCCGGCCTGACGCGGATCTGGCGGGCTGAACTCGACGCCATGCGCGACAGGGTCAACGCCGTTCGCCGGGAGATCGCCGACATTCCGCTCAAGCGGTTGAACCTTGATCGTCTGGCGATCCAGAGAGGGATGTTCGCCCTCCTTCCGCTGTCGTCTGACGAGGTGGCGGCGATGCGGGAGGCCCATGGCGTCTACATGGACGCTTCGGGCCGCATCAATGTCGCCGGGCTCAACCCTTCCAACATCAGCCGCTTCGCCGAAGCCCTTTCCGCCGTAGACGCGCAGGGCTAGGCGCAGCGCGCGGCCCCGCAGACATCTCCAGATTCAAACGGACACATCATGACGCTCGCCGACACCCCCCTCATTCCCCGCTCGACCCTGTTCGGCAATCCCGAGCGCGGCGGCTGCCAGATCAGCCCCTGCGGCCGTTGGCTGGCCTTCGTGGCGCCGCTGGAAGGCGTCATGAACCTTTGGGTCTGCGATATCGCCGAGGACATGGAGGCGGCCTTCGCCGCCGCCCGGCCGCTGACACGTGACCGCAATCGCGGCGTCTACTCCTTCGCCTGGACCTACGACGGCGTCCATCTGATCTATGTCCAGGACCAGAACGGCGACGAGAACGAACACCTCTACGCCGTGCCGGCCGCCGGCGGCGAGGTGCGCGCCCTGACGCCGCATGAGGGCGCCAAGGTCTCAGTCCAGGCCGTCAGCCGCAAACGGCCTGAATCCGTCCTCGTGACCATGAACAAGCGCGATCCGCGCTATCCGGACCTCTTCCGCATCGATCTCGCCAGCGGGGAGATGACCCTGGTCTGTGAGAACGCCGGCTTCTGGGGCTTCATCACCGACGACGACTATCAGGTCCGGGTGGGCATCGCCTCTCAGCCGGACGGGCGGGTTCTTCTGCAGAAGCCGGACGGCGACGGCTGGACGACCTGGCGGACCATCTCCGTGGTTGACGCGCCCAACACCACGCCGGCCGCCTTGTCGGCTGACGGGAACGCTCTCTACATCTTCGACAGCCGTGGACGGGATACGGCCGCCCTGGTCCGGTATGATCTGAACGGCGATCCCGACGAGGGTGTCGTCCTGGCCGAGCATCCGGGCGCCGACATCACCGGCCTGTGGACCGATCCTGTCACACACGAGCCCCTGGCCTGGAGCGCGACCTGGGAACGGCGCGAGATCCATGTGATGGACGATCGCATTCGTCTGGACGTGGAACACCTCGACCAGCAGGGCCTGGGACAGTGGGGCGTGGGAAGCCGCACGGCGGACGACAAGGTCTGGATCATTTCCGCCTCGACCGACGTCACCCCGACCCGCTACTATCGCTACGAGCGCGAAACCCGCACCCTGACCAGGCTCTACGACGTTCGCCCGGAGCTGTCGGGCGTGCCGCTCGCCCGCATGCAGTCCACCACCCTGAAGAGCCGGGACGGCCTGGATCTGGTGACCTACCTGACCCTGCCGGTCCATGCGGATGTGAAGGATCAGCCCCTGACCAGCACCGAGCCCCTGCCGCTCGTGCTCTTCGTCCACGGCGGACCCCAGGATCGCGACGGCTGGGGCTACAACCCCTACCACCAGTGGATGGCCAACCGCGGCTACGCCGTGCTCAGCGTCAACTTCCGGGCCTCGACCGGCTTCGGCAAGGCCTTCGTCGCCGCGGGCGATGGCGAGTGGGGCGGCAAGATGGATGATGATCTGGTCGACGCCGTCGACTGGGCCGTCGCCCAGGGCGTGGCGGATCCCGAGCGCATCTGCATCATGGGCGGCAGCTACGGCGGCTACGCTGTTCTGTGGAGCATGACGGCTCACCCCGAGAAGTACTGCTGCGGGGTCGATATCGTGGGGCCCTCCAATCTGGAGACCCTCGCGGCCTCCATCCCGCCCTACTGGGAAGCCGCCAAGAACATCTTCTTCCGCATGATCGGCGACCCCGGCACGCCTGAAGGCCTGGCCAGGATGAAGGCGCGCTCGCCGGTCTACCAGGCCGGCAGAATCGCTCGTCCCTTGCTGATCGGCCAGGGCGCCAACGACCCGCGCGTCAAGCAGGCCGAGAGCGACCAGATGGTGGAGGCCATGAAGGCCAACGGCGTGCCGGTCACCTATGTGCTCTTCCCTGACGAAGGCCACGGCTTCCATCGCCCGGCCAATGACATCCGCTTCAACGCCATCACCGAGGACTTCCTGGCCAAGTATCTGGGCGGGCGCAGCCAGCCCCTGGCGGAGGGCGAGGTCGACGGCAATACGGCCGTCATGGTCGAGAACTCCCTGGACTAGGGGAAGCGACGCGGGGCTCGGCCCGCGTTTCTTATGCGCCTGCGGAGGCATGCCCCGTGGACGGCGGCCGGAAAAACCCTGTCGGATCTGGAGGCGGCGTCGTCAGACGCCGCCTTTTCGTTGGACCGCCCGCCATGGTTCGAAGGGCAGGCGTTGGTTGGAGGGTTCGCGAGGAATTTCGGGCTGGAGCGCTCGAGCGGGGGCGGGGACAGGCTGACGTCGAATCTGGAGCCCGGAAGCGCGGAGCGCGCCGCCCTGCCTGAAGCCTGCGGTTTTTACGGCCAGGGCGTCGAGAGGCTGCGATGCGGGGCGATGAAACGTGCGCGGCCGGGCTGTCGCGCCGGCCCGCGGCCTGATCACTCGGCCGGAGACGTCGAGAGGTCAGGGGTCTTTGTGACGGCCTCGTTTCTTCTGAGGGCGCGACCGGCGTTCACGGCCATGACGGCGGCGGGGATGGTCAGCAGCCCGCCGATGACGAGAGGCCAGTCGTGGCCCAGGCCCGAGAACAGGGCGCCGGCGGCGATGGGGCCGAAGATGCGTGAAGCGGATCCCGAGGCCATGTTGAGGCCGAGCATGGCGCCCTGCCGCTCCGGCGGAGCCGAGCGGCTGATCATGGCGGAGATGTTCGGCATGGCTATGGACATGCCGAAGGCGCCGAAGGCCATGACCAGGGGAATGATCCAGCCCTGGACGACCGGAAGGACGAAGAGGCCAAGGTCGAGGCGCAGGGCGGGAAACCAGGCTGCAGGGAGGGCCGCCTGCAGGATAAGGGAGGATCCGTAGACCAGCATGCCGGTCGCCAGGACCCGGGTTTCGCCGAACCGCCGCGCCAGGCGGCCGGTGAAGAGGCCCTGGTTCAGGGCGGAAACCAGACCGACGATCATGAAGCTGAGGCCGACTTCGCGGGGACCCCAGCCGTACCGGCCCTCCGCCCAGAGGGCGAAGACGCTTTCCATGGCCGAAAAGCCTGCCAGGTAGATGAGGGTCACGACCAGCAGACGCGAGACGACGGGGTTGTCGCGGGCCTCGTGCAGGCCGGAAAGGAAGGGAGAGCGCCGGGGCGGGACGGCGCCGCGGATGCGGCTCTCTCCGAGAAAGAAGATCACTCCAACGGCGGCCAGGGCGGCGAGGGCCGCGGCGAGGAAGATCGGCAGCTGGTAGCCGACATGGCCGAGCTGGGGCTGGGTCAGCAAGCCGCCCAGACCCGGCCCGAGGATGAAGCCCAGACCGAAGGCGGCGCCGACCAGGCCCATGCGGGCGGCACGGCGCTCGGGCGGGGTCACGTCCGCCACATAGCCCTGGATGACGGCGATGTTGCCCGATCCCAGGCCGGTGAAGAGCCGTACGACGATGGCGAACCAGATGTCAGGCGCGAAGGCCAGGGCGATATAGCCCAGGGTGTTGACGCCCAGGGTGGCGAGAAGCACCGGCTTGCGTCCGATCTGGTCGGAAAGCCGGCCGGTGAAGGGCTCGGAAAAGAACTGTCCGAACGAATAGGCCGCGAACATCAAGGCGATCTGCCAGGCCTGGGCGTCCAGCGTCTTGGCGAAGAAGGGCAGGAGCGGCGCCACGAGGCCGAAGCCGGCGAGATTGATGAAGACGATGAGGAAGAGAACCGCGAGCGCCGGCGCGCCGGGCTGGCGCGGAGAACCGGGAGGCTTGGCTTGGGTGGTCATGGCGGCGCCTGTCCAGAGCGGAGAAGGGAGGGAGTCCGGGAAGGCATGAGATGGGACCGAACCGTGTTCGTCGTGACGCTCCCGTTGTGGGGAGAGACCCTCCATCGAACCCCGTCCTTCCCGCGTCTTTCCGTTCGGACAACTCGTCCTGGGAGGGAGGGGCCGGATTTGCGCTGTCAGGCCGATGATGGCGCAGGGCCGTCACATCGAGACGGGCTCCGGCGTCCAGGCCTTCCGCCGCTGCCGTCGCCGGTAGACATTGGCCGGCGCGCCGAAACGGGCGCGGAATTGTCGGGAAAAGTGCGACAGGCTCGAGAAGCCGACGGCGTAGGCGATCTGGGAGACGCGGTCCTCGCTGCGCAGGAGATGGTGCTGGGCGGTGAGAAGGCGGACCTCCATCAGCATGCTGTTGAAGGTGGTCCCTTCGTCGGCGCAGGTCTTGTAGATGGTTCGGGGCGAGCATTTGAGCGCGGTCGCCGCATCCGGAGCCGACAGTCCGGGCTGGTCTATGTTCTGGATCATGAACTGCAGGATCCGGCCCATGCGGCCGGCGATCCTGGGCATGGACCGGCTTTCGCCGTCGCAGGCCGCCAGGGCGGTCCGCAAAAGGTCCGACAGCATTTCGACGCCCTGGCCGGCCGCGCCCTCGGCGTCCAGCCCCCGTACGATCCCGGCGAGGTCGTGGAGGACGGGGGCCGCGAAATAGTCCCGCGGCACGTAGAGGTCGGGCGTCATCACCGAACGATCGAGGAAGCGCGGAATGGCCCACCAGGCCGGGAGCGTGCAGACCAGGGCCCTGAACCCGCCCTCGACGTGAAGCGAGAGAGGAAGCCAGCCGCAACAGACGAAGACGTCGCCGGGCGAAAGGGTGCGCGCCCGGCCCCATTGCCGCACCTCGCAGCGTCCTTCCTGGAGCAGGAAGACAAAGACGCCGAGACTGCGCGCGTTTGAATCCGCGCCGGCGCCCGTCAACGCCAGGTCGAAAGATTCAGCGCTGACGGCGTGCCAGATCGCCACGTCGCGCTGAACGCTCTCGATCCGCCAGCCCGGACCCGAGCGGTCGCCGAGGGTGGGCGGGGCGTTGGAGAAGACGGCTTCGATTTCAGTCCTGAAGGCGGTCATGATCGGGCGAGGGCGGCGCGGCGAGCCTGCTCAGCTCGCGGCTGATGCCGCGCTGACGATGAAGAGACGGCGGGCTTCATCACGCCAGGCCGAGATGATGGCGTCGGCGCGGGCCTTGCGGGCCTCGCTTCGTCGCCAAAGCACCTGGGTTTCGGGGGTGCTGTCCCAGAGTTCTTTCAGGATCGCCTTGAACTGGGCATATTGTTCGGGGTCGCCTTGGCGAGGTTCGCCGATACGGGCGAGCGCCTGTTGGTTGAAGGCCCCGTAGTGGGCGCCAAAGGCTTCATCGTCGGCGTCGGACCAGTCATCGGATCGGTAGGCGCTTTCGGCGATCGGGCCGCCCCAGGCGTTGGCGACGTCGGCGGCCGAGGCCGGCGTGCGTTCCAGGTCCCAGCCCATGGAAAGAACCGGATTGGCGATGTCCATGTCGAGGCTGGCGGCGTCCGCAGCCGCTGACAGAGTCGCCCGCGCCTTTCGCCATCTCGCCGGCGCGATCTCGCCGGAGCGGCTTTCCTTGACGAGGTCGATGACGGCCTGGGCGGGATCCAGCAGCGGCGTCGACATGAGGGGATTGCGGAAGCCGTAGTCGGGATGGGACCAGGCTGCGAGATACCAGCGCCGGACGATGTCCGCGCCGTCGGCGCCGACCGGAACGGCCTCGATCGCCGCCTCATAGAAGGCCGAGGCGCCGGCCTCGTGTCCATAGACGCCCAGGACAGGCAGGAGGGCGCCGATCGCCGGGTGCAGCCCCTGCTTGGCGGCCAAAACGCCGGCGTCGGCCTCGATCACGGCGGGCGTCAGCCAGGCGGTGCGGATCGGCCCTTCGTCGCGGATATCCTGCAGGAGGGCCTGCTTGAGAGCTTCGTCGTTGAAGAAGGCGCCGCTCATTGGCCGCCGTCCGTGAAGCGTTCGAAGACGGCGGACAGGGCGCCCCGCGTCATTCCGCCCGAGAAGCGTTCGCGGATCTCGCCCTCCTTGATCATGAGGAAGGTCGGCACGCCCTGGACGGCGTAGGTTTCGGCCAACTGGGGCTCGGCGTCGATGTCGATCTTGACGATCTTCACCTCGCCTTCGAACTCGCGCGCCATGTCGTCCAGGGCCGGGGCCATGGCCTTGCACGGGCCGCACCAGACGGCGTGGAAATCCACGAAGACGGGGATGTCCGATTTGAGGACCTGGGCCTCGAAGTCTTCGGTCTTGATGTCGTCGATGAGGGAGGACATGGGGAAAATCCGGTTTCAGGCGCCCGCGGGCGAGGTTGCTGGGGTCTGGAAGGCCTTGCCGTCCTCTAGGATCAGCACGTCGTCATGGAAGCGTTCGACCGTCGGACGGTGGGCGACCGAGATGAGCGCGGCCTTCGGAAGGCGCTCGGCGATGAGGCTGTAGAGATTGGCCTCGGAGTCCGCATCGAGCGCGGCGGTGGCCTCGTCGACGAAGAGGTAGTCGGGCGCCGCCAGGATGGCGCGGGCGCCGGCGATCCTCTGTTGCTCGCCGGGCGAGAGAATGCGCGACCAGGGCTGGTGGTCGTGCAGGCGCGCAACCAGGCGGGAGAGGCCCAGACGATTGAGAAGATCGACGTAGTCGGCGTCTTGATGGACGTCAGGCGCTCGGGGGTAGGACATGAGGCTGGCCAGGGTCCCATCGGGCATGTAGCCGCGCTGGGGCAGGAAGGCGACCGAGGCGCCGGCCGGCAGATGCACGTCGCCGTCGCCGAAGGGCCATAGTCCGGCTATGCTGCGAAGAAGCGTGCTCTTGCCGGCGCCGGAACGTCCCTTGACGAGGAGACGGCGCCCGGGGGCGATGACGAGGTCGCCGACCGCGTTCATCACCTGGCCGTTGGGATAGGCGATGGTCAGGTCGTGGACGCTGATGTTGCGGGCGTCGGTCTCGGTGACCTTGATGTCACTGGGCAGGTCGACGGAGACCAGTTCGTCCAGGAGACGCAGACGGGCGACGGCGGACCGCAGCAGGGCCAGTTCGGCGTATTGCCGGACGATAATGCCGACCCCGCCGTAGACCTGCATGAAAGAGGCGCCGACCAGGGCGATGTCGCCGATCTGCATCTGTCCGCTGAGAACGAAGGGCGCGCAGAGCACGGCCGGACCCACCAGCATGAAGGTTTCCGGGAGACCGGCCACGACGGTGATCTTGAGGTTGGCGAAGGTGTAGGAACGCCAGTTCCGGCGGATCAGATCGAAGGTTTCGCTCAGACGGCGGCGTTCGAGCGGCGCGGCGCGGGCGAAGGCGATGGACTCGCCGTTGTCGCGGATCGCGCCCATTTCCTGACGGAACTGGGCCTCCAGTCGCTGGCGCACGACCTCGGCCCGCGTCAGGCTTGAACCGACCAGGTGAGTCAGCAGGGTCCACAGAATGGCGAAGCCGAAGGCGACATAGACCAGGAAGCCCGGAATGGGCTGGCTCAGGCCGATGGCGTCGAAAACCAGGGGCGGCGACAGCTTCCACAGCTGGGCCGTGTAGAGGAAGATGGAGAAGGTCGAGACGATGAAGATCGGCGCTATGGTCGTCAGGCGCTCGATGAACTGGAAGACGTCTTCCTGGATGCGCTGCTCCGGATAGTCGAGCTGCGCCCGGCGCTCCAGGTGGAAGAAGCGGTTGGCCCCCATCCATCGGTCCAGAAGGTCTCGGGTCAGAACCTTCCGGAAGCGGATGCGCAGGGTGAAGCGGGTCCAGGCCACGAACGTGCCCACGACCGCCATGATGGCGCCGGCGACGAGCACCTTGCCGACCAGTCCGCCGATCAGTCCGCCGTTTTTCGCAACGAGGGCGTTGGTGATCGCCGCGAGGTTGATCTGCATCTGCAGGAAGATGACGCTGCTGACCGCGCCCGAAGCCAGTTCTGTGGCGAAGAGCAGGGGGCCGGCGATCGGGTCGGCCTTGATATAGCGCCTGATGAGGACGCCGCCGTGGCGAATGTCCGGCCAGAGGGCGCGGGCGCTGCTTTCCGGCGGACGTTCCCGCTCGGCCGCATCGACCGCCGAAGGGTCGGTCAGGGTGGATTCGTCTTGCATCACAGGAAGGCGCCCGGTCTGGCGGAGGAAGGAAGGCGGCGAGGGCGGCTCACGGCCCTGGCGCGCATGCGGCCCGAAGCCGCCGCGGATCGGAAACCCGGATCAGCGGCGGCTTCGGGGTCCAGGATCAGTGGAAGCGGTAACGCAGGGTGGCGTAGAACTCGCGCGGCTGGACCGCGATCCCGGTGCCGAAGGTTCCCGACCCGACGCTGTAGAGGCGCTCGTCCGCGACGTTCTTGACCCCAAACACAGCCGACCATCGATCGGCGTCATAGCCGCCGCTCAGATCGACCCGGGTCTGACCCGGGTTGGCTGCGTCTTCCGGCGTGCCGTCGTTGCGGGCGCCCCGAACCTGGACGCCGCCGCCGGCCCACCAGCCGTTCTCGCTGTCGCTGAACCGATAGGTCGCCCACAGGCCGCCCTGGTGGGGGGCGTAGAAGATGCCGGAACGCTCGATGTTCTCGGCTTCCTTGTCGTTGTAGCTGTAGCTTGCACGCACCTCGAGACGGGGCAGGATTTCGCCTGACACCTCGACCTCGAAGCCTTTCGACTTCACCCCGGGCACAGTGACGTAGCAGACGGTGCCGCCCGCGCAGACCGGGTCGATGATCTCGGGATCGGTGACGGCGACATTCTTCTGATCAATGGAGAAGACCGAAAGAGAGGCCGCGATCCGCCCGTGGAAGAGCAGGGCTTTCACGCCGGCCTCGTACTGCTGGGCGTCCTCGGGGGACACCGGATTGCCGTCGAAGCCGTATAGGCCAAGGTTGGGTTCGAAGCCCTTGGAGGCGCTGGCGTAGAGGGAGATCTCCGGGGTTGCGCGATAGAGCAGTCCGACCGAGGGGAGGGACTTTTCAAATCGCCCCAGCGACGGGGCGCCGGCCAGCTGGATATTGGGTTCGTAACGGATGTTGCGCCAGCCGGCCAGGGCGATCCACTTGCCCCAGGTCATCTGGTCCATCAGCAGAATTCCCGTCTCCTTCGGCTTGAGGCCGCCGGTCGAGCGCGGGCCGGGAATGCCGAACAGGGGGCCGAATTCGGCCGTTCGATCCGTAATCTCGCCTGTGCTGAGATCCGTGCTGCGAAGCGAGACGAATTGGGCGCCGTTGACGACGTGCGTCCGGGCGTCGTCATAGGTGGCCAGGACCTTGTGTTCGATCGGTCCGGTGTTGAAACGTCCGCGAATCTCCGCCTTGGCGGTGTTTATGGTGGCCCGGCTGTCGCTGAGCGAGGCGATGGTGAAGATGCTGGGGAAGGGCAGGCCGAAGTCGGTGCCGACGAAATTCAGCCCCGTCGCCGTGTCGCGATCCTGCTTGTTCTGGGTGTAGCGGAGGGCGAAGCTCCAGTCCTCGTTGATCTTCTGCTCCAGCGACAGGCTGGCGATCCGGCTCTTCGTGCGCGAGCCGTCGTCCCTGGGGCCTGTCCGGACAATCGGCAGATCGTCGGTCAGTTCGCCGCCGAAAGCGAAGACGGTCAGATCCGGCGCCTTGCGGCTGTCCTGATATTCGTACTGGGCCGTGACTTCGGTGCCCCATGAAGGCCGGCGCAGGGTGATCGAGGGGGCCACATAGTCGGAGGAGGGGCCGTCGTATCCCGCCAGATTATGGTCGGTGTTCTGGGTCGAGGCGACCAGGCGGACCAGGACGGTCTTGTCGTCGTTGACGGCGCCCCCCACGTCCATGCCGATGTCGTAATAGCCGCGGCTGCCGAGCGTGGTGGTGAAGTCGGCGACGCGCGCCGCCTGGGGCGTCTTGGTGATGACGTTGACCACGCCGCCATAGCGCGAGGCGACGCCGGCGATAATGGCTTCGGGACCCTTGACCACCTCCACGCGCGAGACGGCCACCAGGGGCACGTCGCCGGTGGTTCCGTCAGCTGTCAGATTGCCGTTGCGCATGACACCGGCCGAGAAACCGCGCATCCGGAAGGAACCGTCGGGATCGCCGCTGACGCCTGCGACATTGGCGACGGCGTCGGTGAGGCTGATCGCCTGCTGCTGGGCGAGCAGCTCTTCGCTGACCGTCGAGACGGTGAGCGGGAGCGTCATGGGGTCGGCGTCCATCCGCGTGCCGGTCCGGCTGCGGTCGGCAAGGTGGGACACGGCCGTGCCGGTGACGATCACGTCCGAGACCTGGGTCGCCTGGCCCGAGGGCAGGCTGGATCCCGAGGCGCAGGACTGGACGTCGACGACCACGGCGAAACCGCCGGCGATCGGGCAGGAGCGCAGTCGGGCGCCCGACAGGATTCGGTCCAGGGCCTCGCGGCTGGAGAAGGAACCTTGCGCGCCGCGAGTCGTGCGGCCGGCTACGTCGGCCTCATCGACGGTGATGGTCTGTCCGGTCGCCGCCTCATAGGCGGTCAGGGCCGCGCGAAGATCCCCCGCGGGGATCTGGAACTGGCGCTGCTGCGCCTGGGCTGACGTCGCCGCCAGGAGCATGAGTCCGGCCATGCTCGCCGCCGACAGGCAGGAACGATTCAACAGGGACGTTTTAGTCATTGCAACCCTCCACGTCGCGGCGCCCTCCCGCCGCGCGTTTTTATGAGCCGTGCGAAGACGGCCTTGTTGGCTCCCCTGCGTCGGGGGAGCGGCTCAATTTCAGTCGTGATCCTTGTCTCGACGGCTGGTCCAGCGCGTGGGCCCTTCGTCTTGGAGAGGCTAACCTGCTGTTCCTGTCATCAGCCTGTCGCAGGAACGTCATCGGGCCCTTTAAGCCTCATTTACCCTGATGGGTTTGCGGTCTTTTCGGCGCCGACAACCCAGGCGTGCGGGAATGCAGCCGCGGACGGTTTGCTGGGCCATGTCTCCAGGACGTCGGGACGGGTCTTCAACGCCGCTGGTGCTTAAAAGCGCCGCAGGGAGGCTCGTTTCCTGAAGTCAGGGTGTCGCCGGACCGGCCGTGAGCGCAGGGAAGAGAAGGCGGAAACAGGCCCCGCGTCCCTGGGTCGGCGCGAGGACCACGCGACCGCCATGAAGGGTCATCACGCGTTTCACGAGGTCGAGGCCGAGGCCGGCGCCGCGTCCGTCCTGCCTCAGCCGTCGAAAGGGCTGGAAGATGGCTTCCCGCTCCTTGTCGGGCACGCCGCCGCCTTCGTCCGAAACCTCGAGCCCTTCCGCGAGCACGCGGACGGCGATGGTTCCCTTGCGGCCGCCGTAGTTGACCGCGTTCTGGACGAGATTGGTCAGGGCGCGTTCTATGGCCGGTCCGTCGCCCCGAACGGTCACCCGCGGCGTTTCGGGCGCGAAGCTCATCTCATAGCCGGCGTTGAAGGCCAGGGGGGCCAGGTCCAGCACCACCCGCTCGGCGAGGCCTACGAGTTCGATTTCGCCGAACGGCGCGGTCTGGTGTTCGAGGCGCTGCAGATCGAGAAGCTGATCGGTCAGGGCGCCGAGGCGTGCGGCGTCTTCGAGCAGCCGGGTGCGTTCTGGACCGGCCGGCAGGGTGGACAGCCGGGTCGTGAGGATGGCGATCGGCGTCCGCAGCTCATGGGCGGCGTCGGCGAGGAACTGCTTGCGGCCTTCATATCCCTTGTCGAGGCGCTCCAGGGCGTCGTTGATGGTGCGAACCAGGGGGAGGATTTCGATCGGGACGGCCTCGGTGCTCAGGCGGGCGCCGCAGCGGTCGATGTCGATGCCGCGCGCCTCGGCCGCGGTCTTGTCCAGGCCTTTGAGGGCGCGACGGACGACGAAGGGGGTGACGAGGAAGAGAACGGCGGCCGCCACGCCGCTGAAGATGAGGCTCTGCAAGAGAGCCGGGCGCATCAGGACCCGCGCCACCTGGAAGAGGGTGATGCGGCCGCCGCCGCCGGTAATCGCCTGTACAGGGCCAGCCTCGGTGTCCAGCCAGCGCACCAGGGCGATCGCCGGACGATCCGGATCCGGCGAGACGCTGAGACGCGCGCTGGAGACGAGGTCGAGGTCAGGCAGGGCGGACGTCACTTCCGGCGGCGCCGCGCCTTCAGACACCTGTTCGCCGTTCTGGTCGCGCACGACGAACCAGAAGGCCGGCACCTCCCGCCTCAGTCTCGCCAGGGCCGGCGTGTCCGCGACTTCCAGCCGTCCTTGCGGCGAGCGCTTCACCGCGCCTTCCAGGGCTTCCGAGGTGCTCAGCTCATAGACGCCCTGGGCGATGGAGCCGGACATCCAGAGCGCGGAAGCCGCCGCCGCATTGAGGACGATGAAGATGCTGAGGATGATCCATTGGGCTATGGCCAGGCGCGTGACCAGCCAGCCCTTGAGCGAGCGAGGATGAAGGAGGTTCATGCCTGTTCCCGCAGGAGATAGCCGACGCCGCGCACGACGTTGACGGTCAGGCCGCTGTCGACCTGGGTCAGCTTGCGGCGGAGGCGCGAGACGACGAGGTCGAGCGCATTGGGCTGGACTTCGTCATCCATAGAGAAGACCGCATCCATCAGGAAGGAGCGCGGCGCCATGCGGCCGAAATGGCGGACCAGGGCCGCCAGCAGCAGGCGCTCGCGGCGGGTCAGATCCAGCCCGACGCCGTCGACATGGGTGTCGCCGCTGACGTGGTCGAAGGTCAGGCGGCCCACGACGGCGATTTCGCTCTGGAGATCGGAGGGGCGACGCCGCAGCGCACGTAGGCGGGCGAGGAGCTCCTCCATGGCGAAGGGCTTGGTCAGATAGTCGTCGGCGCCATAGTCGAGGCCTTCGACCCGATCGACCACCTCGGCGCGTGCGGTGAGGACGAGCACGGGCACGCTGTTCTTGCGCGCGCGCAGCTTGGGGACCAGCGTCAGGCCGTCGCCGTCAGGCAATTGGCGATCGAGGATGACGGCGTCGAAGGCGAAGGACCCTGCCATGGCCTCGGCTTCGTAGAGGTTTTCGGCGAGGTCATGCAGGATGTGGTGACGTCGAAGGGCTTCGCCCAGGGCGGAGGCCATCTCCGGTTCGTCCTCGACCAGAAGCACCCGCATGATGAAGTTCTCCGATGCCGGACCAGGGCGACGCCGGCTTCGTCCTGTCGCGATTATTCGCACGACGGCCCGACGCGGCGACGGCGGACATGACGACTTCGGTGATGTCGGCCTCGGCCGGCCGCCTGTCGTCCGGCGGAACCTGTGACTTTTCCAACGGCGACGCAAGAGGCGCTCGGCGCTTGAGGGGGGGGGCGGCCCCAGGGCGGCCGGATCCAACAGACGTCGCAGGCGACCGAAAGAAGAAGGCGAGGGAGTGCGGAGGCGCTCTGAACGGGAGCGCTGGGAGATCACCGTCATGTCCAGATGTCCGGCCCGGACCTGCGATCGGGAAGAGGCTTTGGCGCCGCGCCGCGACGATGTCGCTCTTCTCGCTGCGCTTCTTGATGCTCATGAGGGGTTTCGCCTTGAGGTCGTTGCGGAGGCGGAGCGCCTGATCGGCGCCTTCGGCGGACTGGCCAGCCTGGCCGGGGCCGACGCAGCCGCCCTGTCGCGGGCGGGCATGGCGGCGCCCGCCGCCGCCGACCTTCTCAGGGCCAGGGCGCTGGCAGAGGTCATGGCGCGGGCCGAGGCCTGCCGTCGTCCGGTCCTCTCGTCCTGGTCCGCCCTCACGGCCTATCTCCGCGTCGCCCTGGCGCACGCGCCGCGCGAGCAGTTTCGCGTCCTCTATCTCGACAAGCGCAATATCCTGATGCGGGAAGAGCATCGAGCTGACGGCACGGTCGATCATGCGCCCGTCTATGTCCGGGAGGTCCTGCGCCGCGCGCTTGAGCTTTCCGCCTCGGCCCTGATCCTCGTCCACAACCATCCCTCCGGAGACCCCGCCCCCTCCAGGGCGGACATTGAGATGACCCGGAAGATCGTCGACGCCGCCCAGGTCTTCGACATCCAGGTTCATGACCATGTGGTTGTGGGACGGGAGGGCGTCCGGAGCTTCAGGGCCATGGGCCTGATGCCGTTTCCGCCATGAGCCTCGCGCACATCGTCTCTCTCCTCGGCGGCGACCTCTATGACGGCGGACGCAGGGCTTTGGTGGCGGCGCCTGGTCATAGCCGAGCGGATCGCTCCGTCTCTCTTCTGTTCGACGGGACGCGGCTGATCATCCATGGCTTCGGGGCGACGGACTGGCGCATGGTCCGGGACCACCTGCAGGCGCAGGGCCTGATTGATGGTCGAAACCGTCTCTGCGCCGCGGGCGTCGGCGGGGCTCCGGTCAGGGAGATCCGCGCCCGGGGCGGAGCCCGTCGTCCGGTGCAGGTCCGCGTATGGGCGGCCCAGGCCCTCTGGGCCGAAGCCCGACCCTTGCAGGAGGGCGACCTGGTCAATGAACATCTTCGGCGTCGAAGCGTCTCGCCACCGAAAGGCGGAAAGGCGCTGCGGTTTCATCCCGCGGCGCCCTTGTCCGTCTACCAGCCCGACCGGCGCGCCTGCCCGGCGATGATGGCGGGCGTCCAGGCGCCGGACGGGCGGCTGACGTCCGTAGAGGTCCTTTACCTGGCGGCGGGCGGACGCGTCGCCCGGCTGGCTCTGCCGCGCAAGCTCGTCGGCCTGGCCCCGACCGGATCGGCCGTTCGGCTGATGCGGCAGGGTGAAACCATGCTGGTCGGCGAAGGCGTGGTCACGACCCTCTCGGCCATGGCCAGGTTCAACCTGCCTGGATGGGCCCTGCTGTCCGCCGGCAATCTCGCCCGGTGGACGCCGCCGGAAGCGGCCCGGCGCATCCTGATCGCGGGAGACAGAGGCGTCGCGGGCCAGGCCGCAGCCCTTCGACTTCAGGCCCGTTTGATCGCCATGGGTCTGGAGGCCCGCGTGCGACTTCCCCCGAGCGGTTTCGGCGACTGGAACGACGCGGCGATGCAGAAAGGACGGGAGGAAGGGCGCGGAGGAGCGCCGACGCGACGGGGATAGGCTCCGAGGTCGGCGGGAGAAGCCTCATGACCCGATCCGCCCTGAAACGGGCCGCTTCGACCGGCCTTGTTCCGGTCACCGGCGAAGCGCCGCGCAAACCCGTCTCCGTCCGACTGGGGGACCTTGATGTCGCGCCCGAAAACCTGCGCTACGGCGAAGCGCCGGACGACGATATCCCGCAGCTGGCCGAGACGATGGCGGCTGCGGGCCTCTTGCAGTATCCGACCGTTCGGCCGGGGCGGCGCGGCGAGGCGGCCTGGATGGTGCTGGACGGCCGCCGGCGCCTTCTGGCTCTGCGCCGGCTTCGCGACGCGGGTCGTCTCGGCGACGATCACCCTGTCGAGGTCTTCATCGAGACAGACAGGGCCCGGCAGATCGCGGCCGTCATCCTGACCAATACCTCGGCGCCGGTCCATGTGGCGGACGTCGTCGCCGCCATCGGTCGTATGCTGAAGGGACGCCTGACCCCGGCTGCGATCGCTCGGGCCCTCGGCTATGGCGAAACCGAGGTCCGTCGCCTCGCGGCGCTTTCGGCGCTGCCGTCGACGGCGCTCGAGGCCCTTAAGGGCGGCCGCATCACCCTGCGACAGGCCCGCCTCCTAGCGAGACTCAAGGATGCCGGGGAACAGGCGATCCTGGCCCAGGCGGCGCTGGACGGCCACGGCCTGCCGGAGTGGCGCATCCAGGAACAGCTCGGCGAAGGCCGTATCACGACGCGTGATCCCCGATGCGGCCTGGTCACGCCAGAGCTATACGCCGCGGTAGGCGGCCGCGTCGAAACCGATCTGTTCGGCGAGCTTCCGCCCGTTCTTCTGGACCCGGATCGCCTGACGCGGGCCTGGTTGAAGCGGGTTCAGCCGCTCGCCGCCCTTTTCGAAGCCGAAGGCCTGAGCGTCCGCCCCTGTCCGGGCGACGAGGAGGCGGAAGGGCCAGACGAGATGGAGCGGCTCTTCTACGCCTACGGCGGTCTCTCGGAAGCTGAAACTGTCGTCTATCGCGAAGCCCGGGACAGGGCCCAGGCCGCAGCCGACGCCGCCGAAGCCGCCCTGGCAGGCGCGGGTCCTCCGGCCGACGGCGCGTCGGTCTCGGGCGACGAAATCTCAGGCGTTGTGGAAGCCTTCGTGCGAGCGCGGATCGCCCAGGACCAGGCGGGCGCCGGGCAGCGGCTCGCGGTGCTTGTCGTGCTCCGGCCGTCCCTGCGCACCGGCCTGGACGTCGACTGCTACGCGCCGGTCGAGGCGGAGATCGCTCCGGAACCCGCAGCGGGAGCGGAAGACCGGGGAGAGGGCGAAGAAACGGGAGGCGTCCAGCCTGGAGGGCGCACGGCCTATCTGCCGCCGCAGGCGGACGCAGCCATGCCCGAGACGGAGGGTGTCAGCCATGTGCTCCACGCCGTTCGCACGGACACGGCCACGCGTGGCCTGATTCGGGCCTTGGCCGGCGCGCCTTCGGTCGCTCTGACCGTTCTCATCGCCCGGCTGTTCACCAGCCTGGCCGTCTGGCCGCCGATGCCACGGTCCGAGTCCGCTCTGGCGATCACGGCGACGGGGTTCGCTCCGGCCGGCGGCAGGATCATTCCTGGGCTCGACGGCGTCGTGCGCGAGCAACTGGATGAGCGACGGCGCGCCTGGGAGGCATCTGGCCAGACCGCGATCGCCTGGATCCATGGTCTGGAGACGGAGGATCGCTTCGGACTGATGGCCGAGCTGACGGCGCTCTGCCTGGATCTGCACGAATCCCGCACGGATCATGTGCGCAGGGCGGCGCGAGCGGAGGCGGCCGAAATCGCCGCCCTGTGCGACGCGGACCTTTCGCGTTGGTGGACGCCGGACGGGGCCTATCTGCGGCCTCACTCCCGCGAACAGCTTCTGTCCATGCTTGACGTCATGGGAGCCGGGACCGAGGCGGCTGTGCGCCTGCGCAAGGGAGACCTCGTGGCCTGGACCGAAGACCAGGCGGCCGCGCGCAGCTGGACGCCAGGCTGCCTGGCATGGGCCCGCGACCCCGGTCGCTCAGGTGCGGATGAAGACGCCGCGGCGGCCGGGACGGCGGAGGGGGCGGCGACGGCAGAGGCAGAGGGGGAGGATGTCGAGGGGGAGGACCCCGGCCAAGGTCTCCCGGACCCTGCCGAGGCTGCGGGCGTCGGGGCCTTCATGGTGACGGCCGAAGGGGAGGCGGCGCTGCGCGACGCGGCGGCGTGACCGCAGAGGCGGCTTCGTCGGGGGCGTCGGCGAAGCCGTTTCGGAGAGAAAAGCAGAGGGAGGGCGAGGGGCGAGGCGAGCCGGAGGGAAGGCTTTCCGGGCCTCGGGATCAAGGAGATTGAAGATGCAGAGCGTGGTGTTCACCGGCCGTCTGGCGGCCGACCCGCAAATCAGTCCGGACTTCGCCAAGGCGGTGTTCCGGCTGCTCGAGAAGCGCGGCGTCGACGCCGGCGGCAAGGACCGGATCGTCGGCGTGAACTGCGTCAGCTGGTCCAGGGGACTCAATGAGAAGCTCATCGCCCGGGCTCTGGCCAGGGGCTGCGAAGCGGTGGTCGTCGGCGCCTTTGTCGACACCGCCTATACGGCGCGGGACGGGAGCGAGAGGGCGGCCAAGGAACTGGTCGTCAATCGGCTGACCGTCCTCGACTGGGCGGCTGACCGGAAGGCTGATCGCGCTTTGGCGGGGCTGCCTGACGCCGATCAGGCCGCAGCCTGAACATCCGACAAACCCTTTCAAGGAGACTGATCATGCAGACCCTCGTCATCGAAGGCTATCTGGCCGCCGATCCTTCCATCCTGTCGGCCCAGGGGTCGGGCCGCAAGCGCGCCGGCTTTCGTCTGCTCGAGACCACCCGCTACCGTCGGTCCGACGGCGAGGCGGGCGAACGGACGACCGGTTTCAACTGCGTCTGTTTCAGTGAAAGCACGACAGAGAACTATATCGCGCCCTACGCCAGGAAAGGCAGCAGGGTGGTGATCCAGGGGCATGTCGAGAATGACAGCTGGACGGGCAAGGACGGCGTCGAACACTATGACCTGAGGGTAGTCGTGTCGGACCTGCGTCTGAAAAACCGGCGCAGCCGCGCCGAAGCTGATGCGGTTTCGGGCGGGGAGCAGGACCCGGCGGCGGTGGACGACGACATCCCCTTCTGACCGGCTACGACCCGCCTCAGGGGCCGGTGAAACGGCTTCAGGCCCGGCGCACAGGCGTCGGGCCTTTTGTCTGAAAGGCGAAGGAAGGGCGAGGGCGGACGGGTCGATCGGACCCGTGAGCGGAGACCGTCATGTCTGAATCCGTCTGGACCATTGAACGAACACGCCGACTGGCCGCCCTTTGGCGTCAGGGGTTCACGGCGGCGGACATCGCCGCACGGCTTGGTCACGGGATTTCCCGTTGCGCCGTCCTGGGAAAGGTCCATCGCCTGGGCCTCATGCGTGAACCGCTCACCCGGCCGAAGCGGCGAAGGAGCGACAAGCCGGGAGGCGGGGCGGCTTTGACCGGCACGGCGGAAGCGTCGGCGGTCGCGCCGGGGCGGCTTCGTCTGCTCACGCCCCTGGCCCCCAAGTCAGACCCGCCTGCGGCGCCCGAAAGCCCGTTGGCGACGATCCTTTCCGTGCGGCGGGGGCAATGCCGCTGGCCCTGCGAAGCGCCCGGCGCCGTCGGCTTCGGGCTCTGCGGGCGGCCGGTGGCGCGGGGAGCCTTCTGCGCAGGCCATGCCGCGCTCGGCTATCAGGCGCGGCCTGCGACCGCAGAGGGTCTCATGCGGCTGGCCGATCTCGATCAGGCGGCGCCCTGAGGGCTGCGAGACAACGGCCGGAAGGCCGTCGTCGTTCGTCCGTCTTCGCTCGGTCCCCGGTCGCTCTCGGCGCGAGGCGCCGAACGGGGTCCTCGTCCGAAGAGGACGAGGACATGCCCCCACACAACGCCCTCCGATCCTGTCACGTCACCCCGGTCGTCAACGGCTCCGCCGTTTCCCTCCACGGCCCGCAAGGGGCGAGCCGCTCCGGTGACCGCCGGGGACCCCGACGTGTCCAGGAACGGGGTCGTTGCGCATGGGGCGCTTCGACATTTCAGAACTGGAATGATCCGATGCACGGCAATCAGAACGCCTCCGCCTTCGCCTTTTCGCCCAAGTCAGACTCCGCCTTCGACGACCTGACCGCTTCGCTCGGCGACAGCCGTCCGCACCCGACTGAAGAGGCTCTGGTCCATCTCGGCCGCGCCCTCATGACTGAACTGCTGGACGTGATCGCGGACACGGCGCTGGAAGACGTCCAGGCCGTTCTGGGCGAAGCCCTGATCGGCGCCTTTCATTCGGCGGCCGGACGGATCGAGCGCGACGCCGACAGGGCGCGCGATGCGATGCGCCGGCTGGATCGCGACTTCGACGGCTCCGAGGCGGCGGACGTCGAGCTCCAGGAGGCCACGGCGCGGGCGCGAGCCGGAGATGCAGCCGCGCAGGCGGCCGAGCGCATCCGCGACGCCGCGGCAGAGGCCTGGACAACCGCCACAGGTGAGGTCTGGACCGCCTGGCGCGGCAGCCGCAGGGGCAGTTTCCTGACAGCGGCCCAGCTTGAAGCGAAGCAGGTGATCCGGGCGGTCCGCGAACGCAGGGCGGACGACGCCTTCCACGACGGCGCCGTCGTGGCCTTCAGGGGCGCGCCGACGGCCGACACGGCGGAGGACGCCGCCCGCATCTTCGACGCCCTGAACTGGGCGCTGGGCGAATGGCCTGACATGGCTCTGGCGACGACCGGGGCGAAGGGAGCCGAGAAGCTGGCCATCCGCTGGGCCGGGCAGAAGGGGGTCCGGCTGATCCTCGCCCGTGCGGACTTCGGCGCTCACGGCAAGGCGGCGCCCTTCAGGGCCAACGACGAGCTCTTGGCTCTCGAGCCGGTCTGCTGCTTCACCCTTGCCGCCTCTCTCGACGTCTCACGATCGGCGGACGGACATCCCTTCGGTCCGGCCCTCAACCTGGGCCAGAAGGCCGAGGCGCTAGGCATCAGGCGTCTGCCCCTCAAGCGACGCGCTCACTGACGAACAAGGTCTTCTGACCCCTGACCCGCTCGGCTCCGGCCGGGCGGGTTTCTTTTTATGTCCGGGGGCCGGTCTCATCGATCGGGCAGACTGGCCGCTTGCGTGTTTGCGGACCTGTGCGAGGACAGGCGCGATTGTGTGAACACTGTCTGAAAATCTGCTGGAAAGGTGTGAGGGCAAGATAAAAGAGCGGGAGGTTTGGTCGAGTTTCCTGTATTGTTTTCCAGTGCTTATCGGGTGCTGTTGGAGCGATTGACGACTTGCGGCAAGTCGTGGGCTGCGAGCGCCGAGGGACGAGGGAGAAGCCGACGTGCTGGTTCGGGAGGAGATCGAGGGGAGGCTGTCGCATGCCCATGATCATCGCCGGGATTCGATGTTGCAGGTGGGGCTGCCGCACAGACTCAAGCCTGACCGCATGGGCGCCCGTCTGGGTCTTCTCCAGCGCCTCGCGGCCTCGAAGACCTTTGCCCTGGGAGATCGTACCGGCGTGCTCCGGGCGGCGCGGAACCGGTCGGGACGATCCTTCCGCCTGGACGTTCGTCAGCGCGTCGTCGTCAAGGCCCTGGTCTGCCGTCATGCCGGTCGAGGCGTCGCGCGGGGTGCGGCCCTGGCCAGGCATCTCGCCTATCTGGGGCGGGAAGGCGCAGGCGAGGAGGGCGCTTCACCCGCCTTCTTTGATCGGGCTTCCAACACGGTTTCCGCGACGGAGGCGACGTCGTCCTGGAGCGCGCAGCGCCATCACTTCCGCTTCATCGTCTCGCCTGAGAACGGCGACAGGATCGATGATCTGCGGGGATATGTGCGTGAGCTGATGACGCGTGTCTGCGCTGATCTGGGCGAGCCGGATCTGCCCTGGCTGGCAGTCTGTCATCACAATACGGACCAGCCGCACGCCCATGTCCTGTTGTCGGGGCGGCGAGCGGACGGGCGTGATCTGGTGATCCCGCGCGACTATATCGCCTATGGTTTTCGCGCCCGGGCCCAGGAGCTTGCCCAGGAGCGTCTGGGCGACCTGTCACGGCATGACGCGGAGCGCCGTATCTGGCGCGAGACCCAGGCCGACGCTTTTACGGGTCTTGATCGACGGCTGCTTGCGGCGCGGGACGCCGACGGCATGGTGGGTGACGGTCTTGGGAGGAGCGGCGCCTGGGCGGCCCTGACGCGCGGCCGGTTGGCTCATCTCGAGGCTCTGGGCCTGGCGCGGCGCCACGGGCGGCGTTTTCACCTGACTGAGGACATGGAGGGACGCTTGCGTCGGCTCCAGATCTCCAGGGACGTGATGAGAACCCTCAACCAGCGCCGCCTGGAGAGCGCCAGGGAGGTGCGGGTCTTCTCGGGCGAACGGGTGAAGGGCGAGGTCATGAAGGCGGGTTTCCATGACGAGCTCGGCGCTTCGCCCTATGTCGTGGTCCGGGACCGCATCGGCGTGGAGCATTACGCCCGGCTGGTGGTCGGGTCGGACTTGCCGGCTGTTGGGGCGCGTGCAGGTCTGGAGATGCGCGCGCGGGGCGTCGTCTGCTTGACGAAAGGGCTCGGTCGAACGGGACCTGGCCTGGGGCTTTGATCCCCATGAGGTCTTTCATGGGATTCAGGAGCAAGGGAGGGCGATGAAGAGTGAAGCGGGCGGGAGAGAAGACCCGCAAGGATTGCAGAACTTCGGCCATACGCCCTTGAATGGCTTGGCCGTATCGGGGAGACTCCGGCCATGGCCAAGGCGCTCAAATCAATTCCGGCGGTGAAGCGCAGGGAGCTCGACCGGGCTGTGGAAATCCTGACGACCTCCTTCGCGGAGGCGATCTCCACGCGCCAGGCTGATCGCCTGAAGAACGGCCGCATCCTCAAGATCATCCTCTTCGGCAGCTATGCGCGAGGCGATTGGGTCGAGGATCCGGTCGGGCGCTACTTCTCGGATTTCGATCTTCTGGTGGTGGTGGACCACGAGGATCTCGCCGATAGCGAGCTCTGGCGAACGGCGGAACAGCGGCTGTTGTCGGCCACTGTGGCGGGGCAGAATCTGCGCACGCCCGTCAGCGTGATCGTTCATAGCCTGGACGATGTGAACCATCGGCTGGAGCGCGGGCGCTACTTCTTCATCGATATCGTGCGGGACGGCGTGGTCCTGTTCGATACGCCGGAAGTCCGCTTTGCGGAGCCCAGGCCCCTGGCCGCGGATGCGGCGCTGGAGGAGGCGAGGGGCTATTTCGAGGACTGGATGGATAGCTCGGCTGGCTTTGCTATGGGCGCGAGATTCTATTTGGAGAACGGCCAGAACAAGTTGGCTGCCTTCTCTCTGCACCAAGCGACCGAGCACCTCTATCATTGCCTGCTACTGGTCCTGACGCTGTACGCGCCTAAGTCGCACAAGCTGATCGCCTTGCGCCGTCTGGCTGAGCCGCTTGTGCCGGGATTGGCGGACGTCTGGCCGGGTCAGACCAAGTTCGAACGCCGCGCCTTTGAGCTTCTTCGGGCAGCCTATGTGAAGGCCCGCTACTCGCGTCACTACAAGATCTCGCGCGAGGAGCTCGACTGGTTGACGACGCGGATCGAAGTCCTGCGCGAGCGCGTCAAGGAAGCCTGCGAAACCCATATCGATCAGCTTTCCAGGGCTGCAAGCGATGGGGTGGCGACTGGGCCGAAGGTCTCGAGCTGACTCATAACGGCGGTTTGAAAAGTCTGCTTGTCAGAACTCGCGGCGTCCATTCCTCGACTGCAGTCGTCGGCGCACCTCAAGTTCGAAGGTGGCCCCTGAAAATCTCGCTGCGCTGGAGTGCCGCCGCGCGGCGACTCCCGCTGTCTATCAGGATATCGAGCACCCTGAGGAAATGCAGTCGTTCCGTCCCCGACAGGCTATCGCGCGCCTCCGCGTGGGTCTGTACAAGGCCGGCGGTCCGGGACGAGAGATCGGGTCCAATTGACCCGGGCTTCCTAGCGCTGATCGCGCGATCTAACTGCTCGGCGAAGACATCAACCGGATAGTGGTCACCTGCTGCCTCCACCAACCTCAGCCATTGGCTTACAAAGGATGAGCGAGCCAGGAAGGCATCGAAAAGGACTTGGACGATCGGGAGCATTTTGGAGAAGTCTGACCAATCGCCGTTTGCGAACCGGTTCGCCAGATCGGCCCGGAGCATAGGGAGCCCCATCAGGTCGGCGAGGAGCCGCTCGGCGTCGTCCTCCCCGCGCCGGCTCAGTCTCATGGTCGTCGAACGGCGTGCGAAGATCGTCAACACCTCGACGGTCTCGGGGGTCAAGATCGGTGCATCGTGCACCTTCACCCCGGCGAAATGACCCACGAACGGACCGGCGATCTGAGCGAAAAGCGGGTCCGGCAGACCCACGATGGGATCCACGAACCGGGCGATCAATGTCGGCCCTTCGACGTCGACCGCGAGCGTGGCAAGCCAAGTCCCCAAGGTGCCCCGCCACTCCGAAGTTCTGGCATGGGATCGACGGAGCTCCTCCGCGTCGGGTCTGGCCCGCGCAACGGTCCATGCGAATAGCCTGTCCCCCAGATCCATCACCTCCGGCGCGAGCGGCCCTGTGGCAACGGCGCCGGCCAAGGCCGGCAGGAGCGGCTCGAGCCAGTGGGTATCGAAGAAGCTGGGTTCGTTCCAGATTTCCCGCCACTCGTCGTCGTCGCGGCCGGCGTCGGCGACGTGCGGAGGCAACGGAAAGTCACGGAACGTTAGGGTCGATCGGCCTTCCGCTACAGAAACCGCGCGCTCCCAAGCGGCGTCCACATCCCGCGCCCGGGCCTCGTTGGCAAGGTTTCCAGTCTGATGCCTCAAGCGGGGGGTGTCCGACCTTATAGATAGGTCCACCACGAACTGAAGCGCGGCCCGCGCCAGTTCGGGTTCGGCGTCCCCCAGTCCAATCAGCATCCTGAAAGCGATCCCGCCGATCTCCCGGATATAGTGGGCAGAAAAGCTGAGCAGGATCGAAGCCGCTTTGATCGGCTCAACGCCTCGCCGGATCATCGCGGCGAGCCCGCGAGGAACATGGAGGAGCGGATGATCACCTAGGACGCTGTCCTCGAACGTCATGCCGTCGTTTGCTAGCGGCGTACCGGCCGCTCGCAGGATAACCTCCACCGCCCAATCCAGGTCGGCCTGAGACGATGCCTCAGTGGTCAGCACAGCGGTTGCGACGCCCGCGACGCCGCTCTGACACAGGACGTGGAGATCAGGGGCGCCAGTTTCACCCGAAAACAGCGTCGGCTCGTCCAGAGCGCGGGCTTCGGAAAGCAAATGCTCGGTGATCTGAACTGTACCGCCGTTCAGCATTGGTCTGACCGCGTTGGCAAGAGCGATCCAACGCATGGTCGCGCCGTGCTCGACGATCTCCGCGATCTCGTCCGCGTCCGTGATCTCGGGCGGTTTCTCCCGGATGATAGTGCCCTCGCTGACGGGCTCAATATCGTAGCTTGTCGCCTCGCCGAGGGCCGCCCAGCGCGTGCTATCACGCGCCCAGTCGGCAAGCACGGTCGCGTCTTCGCGTTGCTCCTCGAAGTCCAAGGGTGGATTTGAGGGAAAACCGGCAAGGGCCGTTGCGAACGCGCCGCGAAGGCCTTCATCGTCGGACAGCGCAAACAGGGGTGCCATCTGCCGGAGCCATCGGCCCCGGGCAACCCGCTGATTTCCACGCCTCAGCGCCACGAGGTGCCGCCGGTCGAACGCTCCGATCTCATTAGCGGGTTGGCCGGAATCAATCCTGACCATTCGCTCCAAGTCCCAGCGCCACAGTCGCGGGTTCGCGGCGAACGGCAGCACCACGGCGGACACCCGCAGCGTCTCGAGTGCGAGGGCGGCCGCAATTCCAATGAGGGCGTTATGCGAGCCGCCCTTAAGCACATCCTCCAGAACGGCGTCGAGGTCGTCGCCGGCCTCAAGGCGCGCGAAAGCCCAGCCCTCAAGCGCCATCAACCCGCTGGCCAGGACGGGAGGCGCGAAGGCACCGCGGTAGGCGAAGTATTCCCGAGCCGAACCCCAATAGGTTTCGACGCCCCATGGAAAGGTGAGTGTGAGGGGAATGGGCTTCCTGCCATGCTCCGGGTCCAGCACGTTGAGTTCCCGCCATGACATGACCGCGTGGTTCGCCAAGGCATGCACCAGGCGCAGCCCTTCTTCAGGTGCGTATTGGAACAGACTGTTGAAGGGCTCTCGCACTGGCGATGGCGGTGAGAAGTGTTGGCCTTCCCGATCAAGCGACAGACGGTCCCATTCCCAGCTGTCGATATGGCCGGCGAGCCCCATGGGCATGAGAAGATCGCGCTCATGCGAACCTTCTGGAAAAGACCCGGCCTCGGCGCGGCGTCGTTCCTCGTCCCGAAGTTCCCGTTCGAGTTTGGCTCGTGGCAGCGGGCCGCAGACCTCCTTTAGGAAAGTGTCTGTCAGGAGGGCTGCGGACGTCTTGGCGAGGTAGGGCGCTGCGGTCAGGATTTCAGCCCAAACCTCCCGGTCCATCCGGGGAGCCTCAAAGATGCGACGCAGGTATCGATCGCCAATTTCGGGATAGGCAGCCGCGGCACCCAGCAGCAGCGTCCGCAGCCCCTTTCGAAGCGCGGACTCCGCCTCGTAATCCAGGTCAGCGAACCGGTCGAAGCGTTGGGTATCCTCAGCCGGGAAGCGATAATCCTCTAGTTGGTGAAGCCAGGTTTCGGCCAAGGCCAATAGGCCAGTCGAGAAGGTGTTCCGGTGGCGAGTCGCCGCCGTCTGCCAGACCTCCATCAGAGCGAGCGAGTGTGGCCAGACGCTGCTTGGCAGGCGCTGTCCGTTCGCAATCAACCATGCCAGCAATCGTCGCCAACTCGCGTAGTCTGTGGGCGCCGCCAGCATATCTGCCAGCCGCATACGCTCGGCTTCCGAAAGGGCCTCCACTCCCGGCAGTCTCACCAGGTTGTCGGACGGTTCCGTCCTCACTGCCTGAAACCAGACCAGTAGTTCACGGAGCCGCACGCCTTGATCCTCAATCAGGATCGCGTCCGAGAACCGGTCATGCAGATCGACGAACCGTGGCGACGACGGCGGCGCGAGGATCCAGGAGCGGCGCCACTGTGTCCTGTGACCTGATGCATCCAGACGGTCCAGTTCGTCTCGCCAGCCCTGATTTTGTTCGAACCGACGCTGCGACAGCAACTCGACCGGACGCCCCAGGGCCGGCGGCTCGCCGGCCTCGACAAGCCGGTCCGTCCAGACGGCACCGGCCTCGATCAGGTCGTGAACGAACGCCCATTCGAAATAGATGTCATGTCGGAATGAGACCGTATGCCCGGGCTCGACATCCTGAAGGATATAGTCGGCCTTGAGACTTTCGACGGCCTCGGCGTCCAAGGCGGCGCTGGGGCCTTCGCGACCCAAGGTTCCCGCCGTGGATCGACCAAGCTGGATGAGCACCCGCTGGCGCCGGGTCCGTTCGGGGCCCTCGGCGTCATAGCCGCCGCCGTTCCACCAAGCTGCCAGAAGTTCTGTTTCGGACGAGGGCCGTTCACGTTCGAGGTCGATAGCCGACGCCAGCACGTTGAGAAAGAACGGCCTGCGGGCGATCTCCTTGACGGTGGCGTCCCCAAACAGAAGGTCGTGCAGTCGCGGGTGGCTCCCCGCCACGACGTTCGCCTCGTCGTCATCGAGGTTCCCCACATCGATACGAATATGAGGTTGCTGGCGCAGCCGCGGCACCCACCGTCCGACGTATTCCCAACCGCCATCCCGCAGAGTGATGGCGACCTGCCATCTCGCGAGGGTCGGATCGCCCAGCACAGCCTCTAGGAATTCGACAACAAGGTCACGATGCGCGCGCCGGACGCGATCGAGACCATCGATCAACAGGATCGGCTCGCTGGTGGACGCCAGTTCCCGGAGTAGGGGTCGCAGATCGGCGGCGGCGATCCCGAGCCGATTGGCGTAGCCGGCCCAGCCGCCTTCTGTCAGGCGATCGGCCTTGAGCACGAGGAGAGCGGCTTCGCCGCGGCGTGTCTGGGCGAAAGCACGCAACAGGACCGATTTGCCCACCCCGGGCTGTCCCGTGATTTGGACCACCCGATCCCGGGACAGGGCCGCATCGACCCGAGCGACGAGTCCGTCCCGGGGAACGATCAATCCGTCGATGGACTGTTCGATTGATTCCAGCGCCCGCGCGGATTCGGCCGCGAGACGTGCGATGTCGTCGCGATAGGAAGGCGCTTCTGCGAAACGCTCAGGTCGCCCCAGCCGGTCGATCAGGGTGTGCCGGGTGAAGCTTCCGGCCGCTCCAGACGCTTCGCGCGCCGCGACCCGCAGTTCACGCCAAACCTCCGCCTCGGCGTCAACCGAAGGGTTTCGCAAGGTCGCCGAGATCCGATCACGTGCGGTTTGGACATCGTTGGCCACATCCCCGAGCAAATCGAGACGGATCAGGACAAACGCTTTGAAGAAGCGATGGACCTCATCATCGGTCGCCACCCGGTCAAGCGCGACGCCAAGCGCGGTCCGCACGGCGTCTGTCGCCAAGCGCTTTCCCTCGCCTGCGAGACCCGGCACGGCCACCTTCCGGAGAAAATCGGCGGCGTCGGCGCTTTGTCGGGCCCATTCCCCGAGAGTTTGCACATGCCGGAGCTGGCTCCCGTCGACATCGGCGGTGGCGACGCCGATCCTGATCTGCAGCTGGGTCCGGGTGGGGTCCGTCAGCGTCTTCCAGCCGCGCGCCACGGTTTCGCGGAAGTCGGTGTTGGATTTCCTCGAGTTCACCGCGAAGGATCGTTTGACTTGGAGGCCCAGAACGCTCTCGCCGCCGGCTAGGCGCCCCCTGACGATGATATCGTCAAGCGGTTCGCCCAAGGCTCCCCGTTGCAGCTCGATCCGCTCTACGTAACCGTCGTGGAGCCCCATCGCAGGACGTTCGGCCAAGAGCGCCGTGAGATAGTAGGCGGTGACCGCGTCCTCGTAGGTGAAGCCTGCTCCACCGGTCAGTTCAGGGCTGGCGGGCACGGCCTTGCTCCAATCGTCGACACTCACCTAGGAGATAATTCCGCACTTCCACGCCCCCCAGTTACCGCACCACCCGATGCTCGATCGCTTGAAAGGGTCGATTAACCGGGGCGGCTGCAACAATCCTGATAGTGTAGTTCCAGCGTCGGGCACAGCGCTGAAGACGGGGGCAGGAGCTGGGACGCTTGGTCCTTGGCCAAGGACCATAAGTTGTGTGGCGAGCTTCAGTGCGTGCTGTATTGTTCGCGCGAAGAACGGGGGCAGTGCGTGGTTCAATTCGACACTTGGTGCGACGCAGATGATACGCCCGTCGCTCCCCATCACGTCCGCACGCTTACTGTTCGACAAGCCGACCTGCCTGTCGGCGTCAATCGCACCGCGCAGATCGTTCCAACCCACTACGCGTCCGAGGAAAGGATCGCTCGGGCTTACGCCAGGCTCGCGAAACCGCAGGCGGCGGCCTTGGTGACGGAACTCTTGCCTCAGACCCCTCAGATGCGCTCGGGGGATCTCGGGGAGATTTACGCCACCGAATGGATCAACGCTCACAGCGGATATCGTGCACCGATCAATAGGCTGCGTTGGAAAGACCACCGGCATATGGCGATGCGCGGGGACGACGTCATCGGCATCTTCCAAGACCCGGCAAGTCAGCGCCTCAGCTTTCTGAAGACCGAATCCAAGAGCCGTATCAACCTGACCGCCGGCGTGGTCCAGGAGGCGCGGAACGGACTAGACAAGGATGGCGGCCTTCCCTCTCCCCACGCGTTGTCCTTCGTTTCCTCCAGACTGCTGGACCTCAACCTGGACCTCGCATTGGTCGACGCTATCGACGATGCGCAAAGAGTTCACGGCATTCCCGCGCACAGCGTCCGTCATCTGCTCTTCACCTTCTCAGGCAATGCGCCTGGAGGTCTTCTGAGACAGTCTTTTCAAGCCTACGGGGGAGCCATAACGCAGTGGGGGGTAGGCCTGCATGTCCAAAGCCACGCGGCCTTCATCGGAACGGTCTATGGCCAGGTGATCGCCAATGCCAACAACGCCTGACACGATCTCCGCCGCGATCGGCGAGGCTGTTGAAGCGGGCTTTAGGGGCCGACTGATCGCCAAAGGGCAGGCTCGTGCCATGATCTGGCGAGATGGGGTCCTGCCCGCTGATGCGCGCGGCTACCCTCCTCAGCTTGACTATGATCTTCAAAGCCTCGGCTATTCGCTTCTGAGTCTCGGTCTTCGTCTGCTCGAAATTGGTGGTGATCCGACGCGGGCTCGTATGGCTTTCGAGCAGGCGGCGACAGCCCTCGAGGCTGTGATCGCGAAGGGCGCCCGGGGTGGGGCGGACCGTGATTTCCACTTTGTGATGGCGGCGGCCAGCTATCACCTGGCCCACTTGTCTGCCCGCGCCTTCTCGCTGCTGTCGGTCGTCTCCGCCGACGCGAACTTTTCGGCGGTGGAACGTGCCCTAGCCCATCTCATGAGACGCGACATGAACGCGCTTCGCGAGCAGACCATCGGCTACCGGTTTGGAGGCGATGGCTCGGACGCGAGGATAACCGAAATGATCCGGCAAAGGATCGAGGTCGACGGCGTCGCAGCACTGCAAGATGAACCTCACGACGTGCTGTACGAAGGTCTGGACTTGGCGCTGACCGACAACTTCTTCGGCGCGATGTCCCGGTTCCTTCTTGCAGTCGATCGTGGGGAAAGCGAGTTGGTCGCGTCTGCGGTGGCCCAACTTGGCGAAGGCTTGGCGATCAGCGCCGAATTCAATCTACTTCCTCAGTGGTGGTCGCATCGTATCGCGGTCCATCTGCTGTCGGATCTTTGGTCAAACACCTTTCATGAGAGGCTGCCACTGGCCCCGACCGGCGGTCCAGCGCCGGATTGGTCGGCGCTCAGAAACCTGTTCATCGCGTCGCTCGCACGCCGGAAGCGAGCCGAAATCGACTTGTGGCCGTCCCAGTTCGAGGCCGCCGCGCGCGCTGCGGATCAGCGCGACGATCTGGTCGTCTCCCTCCCCACCAGTGCGGGCAAAACGCGGATTGCCGAACTCTGCATTCTGCGATGCTTGGCAGAGGGGCGCCGAGTTGTGTTCGTCACCCCGCTTCGGGCGCTCTCCGCGCAAACGGAAGCGACACTACAGCGGACGTTCGGGCCGCTCGGAAAGACCGTGTCGGCCCTCTATGGCAGCATTGGTGTTTCCGGCTTCGATGAAGACGCCATCCGAACTCGGGATATTGTGGTCGCGACGCCGGAAAAGCTCGACTTCGCGCTGCGCAACGATCCTCAGTTGCTCGACGACGTTGGCCTCCTCGTGTTCGACGAAGGCCACATGATCGGCCCGGGTGAGCGAGAAGTTCGCTACGAAGTTCAGATCCAGCGCCTGCTGCGGCGGGCGGACGCTGCCCAACGCCGGATCGTTTGCCTGTCTGCCATCTTGCCTGACGGCCATCAACTCGAAGACTTTTCGGCTTGGCTTCGGCGAGACGCCCCCGGCGGACCAATCAAGAATCCGTGGCGGCCGACGCGCCTGCGGTTTGGCGAGGTCATCTGGAATAGCGGATCGTCGTCGGCCCGGTTGAATCTGCGGGTCGGCGAGGAAAGCCCCTACGTCCCGCGGTTTCTTTCAGGCGTTGCGCCGCCACGGTTCGTGCCTCCAAAGCGCCTCCGGACGCGCCTCTTTCCAGATGATCAGCAAGAACTCAGTCTGGCCACGGCATGGCAGCTGGTCGGCGATGGTCAGACCGTCCTTATTTACTGCCCGCAACGCAGCAGCGTGGAGCCCTTCGCCACGACGATCATCGACCTGCACGAACGCGGCGCGCTTCCGAGCCTTCTCATGGCTGACCCTGCCAGACTTCAGACGGCGATCACGCTCGGCGAAGAGTGGATGGGAGCCGACAGCGGACTTCTGAAATGCCTTCGACTGGGTATCGCCCTGCATCACGGCGCATTGCCGACCGCCTATCGCAAGGAGATCGAGAAGCTGCTTCGTGAGGGCGTTCTGAAGGTCACAATCTCGTCTCCGACCCTGGCCCAAGGCCTGAACCTGTCCGCCACGGCCATCGTGATGCACTCCCTCTATCGCAGCGGGGATAAGATCAACGTCTCTGAGTTCAAGAATGTGATTGGCAGGGCGGGGCGCGCCTACATCGACGTCGAGGGCCTCGTGCTGTTTCCGATCTTTGACGATCCGAGAGGCCGCAAGCTCACTGCATGGACCGAGCTGATCGAAGACCTCGGAGCGCGCGATCTCGAGAGCGGTCTCATCAAGCTGGTCAATGTTCTGCTCTTAAGAATGCACGCCCGCGTTGGCGGCGATCTGGAACATCTGATCGACTATGTGGTCAACAACGGTCACGCATGGGAGTTCCCGGAAGTGCCGGGCGAAGAACCTGCTGTGCAGGCCCGCGAGGCCCGTAACTGGCGACGGAATATCGCAACGCTCGATACGGCGATCTTGAGCCTGATCGGCGAAGCAGATGTCCCGGATGACAGTGTCGAAACCGCGCTCGATGCGATCCTGCAGTCGTCGCTGTGGCAAAGAGGACTGCAGCGGCAAGAAGAGGGATCGCGCGAGGCCTATAGATCGACCTTGTTGGCTCGGAGCCGTTATGTCTGGGCGCGGACGACCGCAGTGACGCGCCGAGGGTATTTCCTGGCGGGCCTAGGTCTGGAAGCCGGCCTCGCTCTCGATGCGATTGCTGCGGAAGCCAACCTGTTGCTGGTCCAGGCTAACGCGGCGCTGAGTATGCATAATACGGAGGGGGCCATTGAGGCCCTGACGAACCTCGCGGAGCGGGTCTTCGCGATCGAGCCCTTCACGCCGGATCCTTGGCCTGCGAACTGGCGAAATATCCTGCGGCTCTGGCTTGAAGGCCAGCCGATGGCTGCCATCGTTCAGGGACAGGAGGCGGATACGCTTCAGTTCATCGAAGGCGGCCTCGTCTACCGTTTACCGTGGGCCATGGAGGCTTTGCGGGTACGCGCATCGGCGAACGGGGATGTAATCGCCGGCGAACTCGGCATGGTCATGGAAGATTTCGAGTTGGGCCTGGCCGTTCCTGCGGTCGAAACAGGGACGACGAATAGATCGGCGTCGATCCTGATTCAGGCCGGGTTCAACTTCCGCCTCGCCGCCATCAAGGCCGTGGCCGACACGGGGGCGACCTTCACCAATGGCACGGAACTTCGGGCTTGGCTTCGGTCCGAGAATACCCAAGCTTGGTCAGCGCACAACGACTGGCCGACCGCCGATACCCACGCCATGTGGCTCGCGTTTAACAGGGACTTCGCGCCGGGCGGAGAAAGGGTCTGGGCGGAACGGAGATACGAGGCGCAACTGGTCTGGTACGGGCAGAGCCTACAACCGGGCGCTCCGGTTTCGCTTCAGAACTGGAACGATCAAGCCTTGGTCCTGTTGCCCGATGGAACGGCTGCAGGAACGCTTCAACATCGCCTCAACGTCCAGAGACGCGGTCTTGTCCAGGCGACGGTCTCGCATCAGCCGGGGCGACTTGACGTCGTCTACCTGGGGCCAGATGACCTTTGGGTCGCCTAACCGAGCCCGGTGACCGGAAGATCGTCATGATATCTCGGACCCGCCCAGCTCCAGAACCTTGAGCGTTTCCAGCGCGGCCTGGACGAATGGGCCTTCGCGCGTCAACTTGCGGATACGAGGGACGTCGGTCCTGTCGCCCAGGCCGGCGACGCATCGCAAGGCATAGCCGACAGCCGAAGCCGAACTCGCGACCTGATGGTGGTAGACCGGCGCTCTGTCGCCGTCGAGAAAGGCACGCGAAAGGGCCAAGCATTCCGTAGGGTGAAGGTGTGTCAAGGACACAGTCGGGAAGGTCTTGCTGTCTTCCAGAGTGTGTCGGTCCGATAGGGCTTTCTGGACCTCCGAAAGACACCCCATGGCTATATTGCAGTCCGCCTGGGCAAGTACGCGCCAAGCCCGCCGTTCCCGCTCGACGTCCTTCGCCTCACATGAGTAGACGATCTCCCTGAGCGCCGTCAGGCAGGCTTCCGAAGGTGTCAGCGGCCGGCTTTCAGGCAGGTCTAGTCCGTGGCGACCCAAGTAGCGGGTGACCAGGATGAAGGACGCCCATTCCTCCTGGGGAAACACGTTGCGGTTCCCGGGTAGATGGGCGAACCGCCGCAGGCGTAAGCCGTCCGTGGGGTCGGCGAGGTCCGCGACCCGTGCAATCACCCAGGAAAGGCTCATGCTCTGGTGGGCTTCGGGCGCGGAGGCGGCGCGACGGAGGAGGGTGTGTTCCTCGACGTCATTCAGGTTATCGATCTCTTCGAAGTAGATGGTGTCGAACGGATGGTCGAACATCCGCACGCACAGCGACAGGGCCATCGTACAAAGTGCCTCGGTCTCCGGCTCGCCAAGCGCATGCCGGATTTCAGCGCGGATGTTCTCGCGCTGACTCTCGCCTTCGTCATCCAAGGCGCCTAGGAATTTGAGGGCATCAATGACCGATGAATCAAGTGCCCAATTCTGGCTATTCAACCCTTCGATCGCAGCGACCAGAAGCTTTCGCGTGTCTTCGCTGACGTTGCGTACAAAGCCCGCGGCGCTGAGGAGCGAAAGACGTACATGGTAGGGCTCGAACCGGTATCGCTGGGCGAAGACCTCAATGAGGAAAGCCGCGAACGCTTCGGCGTCTTCCTCATTGAAAAGGGCGTATCGAGACTCCAGCACAAAATGCAGTTGGCCCGAGGTGAATCCGGTCAGCTCGGCGACCGCGACGCGTCGCACGTTGCGTGATGGCCGAAGAGACGTGTGCCTCACTAAGCTGAAGCCGATCGACTTGCCGAAATTGTAGTAGGCGAGCCCAAAACTCTGGCTGCGGAGCGCGAACTTCAAGCGCCGTGCGTCGTCTATTAGTCGGGTCCATTCGCGGTGTCTGATGGCGTCCATCTCCGCGCAAAGTTCCATGTAGAGATCGAAACTGGCGCCGGCGGCCGTGTCCCCGATCGCCCGCAGGCGAGCTTGCTCTTCAGGCGACCATCGACGAAGGCCGCAATCCGCCCAATCCACCCGCGTATGCTCGCCGTCTTCACAGAGTTCGAGCCGCGCAGATTTTAACTCAAGGGTGCAGTCGTGAGCGGTTTGTCGAAGCAGCGTGGCGGCCGCATCCGTGGCGAGTGGACCGAGTTCGCCCTCGATAGCGCTGGTCAGCACCGGCACATTGGTCGTTGAAGCGAGAACCACTCTGCACACGTCGGCGTCGTCGATGGCCGACACGACATCCGCCGCTATGCGCTCAAGCTGGGGCCTGGAGATAAGCTCGCCCACCTCGGTCGGCTGCCGCGTCGCGTCGCTCGCTAGGTCGAACGCGGCAAATGTCGTCAGAAACATCTCATGGCCGAACGAGATCCGGGCGGCACGTCTGACCAGCAGGCCGGACTTCACCAGAGCGTCAGCCACTTGTGCAGTCACACCCTGTGAAATCATGAAGTCGTCGAAGGCTGGCTCAGGAAGAGAGTAGGCGATATCGGCGAGAAGCCTGGACGCCAGACGACGCAAGCCGAGCGTCCCCAGTCTCGCATGTTCTCCTAGGCGCTCGCGGGCGTAACGCTCGAGCAACTGAAGTCGGGTTGTCGGGCCTTTCTGACTAGCCCCGATCCGTCCGATCAGCGCGGCTTCAAGCCCGGTGGAAACAGCGTTTAGGGCAGCGTTCGTGGCATTTGAAGCGAGCGCGCTGGCAGACGCGATGCGGCGCTTGAGTTCCAGGGAAGGGTTGGTGACGCGAACGGCGTTTAATCCGGCGAAGACTTCGCCCGCCGGGGCCTGGTCCGTAATGATCAGGATTGCGTCATAGCGGCGCGTCATGGCGAGCGCTCCACGGATCGCATCGGAGCGATCACCGCGAATCTCGTTAATGCCGTCGAAAACGAGGACGAGGGGGAGCGGAGCTCGTCTAAGCGCGGCGAGAACGTTGTCCGGTCTCTCCTCAACGAGCAGGCCGACTTCCCGGCGGACGGTGTCGCGCCAGCTCTCGGTCAAATTCTTTCCAGCCACGAACAGAACCGGGTGACCCTTATTGGAAAGATCGACGGCGAGGCGATGGGCCATCAAGCTTTTGCCGCAGCCAGAGGGTCCGCTTATGTGGACGCCGGCGCCTTGAGCAGCATTGAGGAGCGCTGCGACCTGCGCCTGATTTTCTGCCATCCAGCTTTCTGCAGTCGACCCGTATTGCGCGTAGAACGCGAGGCGATAATTGCGAGCTGTTTCAGCGGATATGTCGTCCTCAAGGAGGGGCCGGGCGGGATCGAGGCGCTCCAGTTTGAGGTGGGCCGCAAAAGCGCGCCACGTAGTCAAGGAAACGTCAGCGACGCCGACAACCGGCAGGGTTCGAAGAAAGCCGTCGAGGTCACGGATGCAAACTTTCGCGTCGCCCGCCGTGAGTTCGGATCCCACGGGAATGGCCGGCGTGAACACAACCTCGCCCGCGGGATAGCTTGCTATCCGACTGTCCCATGCCGCCAGCGCGTCCCTCAGGGCGAACTTCGCATCTAGCGCTTGCTGGTATGCATTGCGGTATCGGCGCCAGCTTCCGTCGGCTTGGCGTCGGAGCCAAGTTCCATTGAGGCCACCTCGGATCGCCAGGCGACTGGCCTTCACTTCGACCACCCAAGCCCCGTGCGCGGTCGCGAGGACGATATCGATCTGGCGGCCCGGCAGAAAGACGTTCGCGAAGATGACGGCTTCAAGTCCGAGGCTTTGCAGCCGAGCCGTCAAGGCCAGCAAGACCTGACGCTCCGATCCGTTGGTGATCGGCCCGCCAACGTAGATTTCTAGATTCTTGGCTTGCGGCATGTTGGGAAGACCATCCGGTCTAGACGGGCGTGCTGCAAGCGAAGGTTGGCGCAACCGTCTACGCCAGTGACGGCGTTGGCTTGACAAACTAACAATTACTGCGAGTTTAAACCTCCAGCAATCGGGAGTTTACGTTGGGCCGGCCCGGGAAATCATCAGGTTCCGTTTTCACATCTCGCGAGACAGCGCTTGGCGCAGGCCTGACTCCGCGCGCCTTCAGTCTCCTGCATGAGGAAGGGCTTGCGCCGAGCCCGGCAACTGTCGGCGCGGGGAAAGGCGGCCATAGACTGTATGACAGCCCGGCCGTAGCGCACGCGGCGTTGATCGGGGCTCTGAATCTGGCGGGCTTTGAACTGCTCGTCGCTTCTCGCCTGGCCAAGGCTTTCGCGTTCGATGCGGAGCAGACCTACGGTAGGCTGCATTCGAACATGTCGGTTTTTCTACAGAAGCCATTCAACCCAAGGCCGGGCTATCGGCCGTGGGTAGCGGGTGAACCTGATGAGGACCTCGACGATGATTTTTGGGTCCACGGTCGTCTGGTTGGCAGCGTCGTGAACTATCAGTCCGGCGTCGCCGTCATCGGCGACATGATCATCGAAATCGCGGACCATGAATATGTTCTCACAGGCCATCACGGCGCGCCGGGTCTGAAGGTCGCTTCGCCGGTGTCTAACAGGGGTTTGCCGGCCAGCCCGGACTATCGGATTGTCGGCCGCGGATCGGCCGTTCGCGTTGTGCCGATTATCGATGAGGTGGACAGCCTCAATTTCTCGACCGACCCCATGTCGGCGGCCAGGTACAAGGCGCTTGAGACCGACTACATGAACGCGCGCGAAAACGCTGTGACGAGAGTCCGGATCAACGTCTCCCTCGCCATCCGCAACGCGTTCGACCGTATTCTCGAGGATCGTGGAAAGTCATCTTCTGGTCCCCGGAGTTAGAAGATGTCCGAAGCTCATCGCGACCGTCTCGTCGAAGAGATCATTCAATCGCAGCCTGAACTTCGGGCGTTTGTCCAACACCATTCGGTCGACATGACGGCGGGGTCTTGGGACATGCTCTCGTACAGTTTCCAGTGTGGGTTCGAGGGGCTTTGGGATATCGCCCGGGCCGGTCGATCCGGGCCGCTCCTGAGACCTCTCCTCGTGCTCTGGCGGCATAGCGTTGAGTTGTCTCTCAAAGCCGCACTGGTTGAAGTATCCGGGGAGCTCCCTCGTGGTCTTGGTCATGATCTCTCAAAGCTCTTCTCCCAACTGCTCGCGGTTCGCGCGAAGAGGGGCTGCGTGGACGACGATGACTATACCCGCGGCGTGCTGGGCATGATTTCACTCGTTCAATCCTTGGACCCATTTTCGGACCGGTTTCGCTACCCCGCCGGGCGCAAGGGTGAACCCTATGGTGGCATTTCCGTGGATTTGGATAAGTTGTTCCAAGCTCACTGGTCCATCGTCACCTGGTGTGAAGGCTCGACGATCGAGCTCAGGGAGGCCGAGAACTGATGGAACGCTTGTTAGGTGTCCGGAGCGAGATCTATGATCACTTCCACGCCTCGAATATTCGCGACGAACTCTTCTTACAGCCTGGACATCGAGATCGGTTCGCTCAGTACGACACCGCGATGCTTCTCCTGCAGGACACCGGCGAGGCGCTCTGGGTGCACAGACGTCGCGAGTTCTCACCATCCGCAATGACGGCCTACATCGAGTTCTGGGGCGTGGTGCAGGCGGTCATCATACAGCAGGACGCTCTTATCGAGTTGGCGACGTCTGTCGGCGCACCCAAGCCGTCGGTCGGCGTTGCCTGGACCGAGATCCGAGACTTCCGAAACGTGTTGGTAGGCCATCCCGCGAACAAGAAATCAGGAGGGAAGGGCCGCAATGCGAAAGGTCCGCTGCGCGCATTCATGGGGCGACAGCAAAAGACCTACCGCGAGCTGACGTATGAGCTTTGGGACGGCGAATCTGAAAAGGTTAGCCACCCGAAGGTCGATCTCGGGAGGATGATCGATGCGTATGAAGCCGAAGCCGCCGGTCATCTCGCCGCGGTTCTCGCGCATATTCGCCAAGTATGGCCGGTAGCGGCGTGATCAACGGCGGAGGACGCCCTGCTCGTGCGCGCCCAAGACGCTGAGCGAGTAGGGGAGACCCCGCCCCTAGAACAGCTGGCTCATGTCTTGGTCTGCACGACGGGATACCCGCGGGCGAAGATAAGCCCACTCAATCAGATCCCACTTTGGCGCCGAGCGCTAACACCTTGCTCTCGGAGCGAAGGCTCAAGCTGCTTCACGATGGCTACGGCATCAGCTCTGCGCATTCCCGAGCATCTCACGAGGCAAACGATGGGGCGAGGCTGAAGAAGGCGTCCGGCGGGAGTCGCATGGGGGAGGAAAGAAGAAGGGGGAGACCTGCATATTTCCCCGTCAAGAACGGGAATCGCATCGGAATCGCTGCGACTAAGAAAACTGTCACTGAATTCAATCCATGCGACTCGCGTTCCTTGCCACGGTTGATGTGGCAGATTTCGTAGATGATTGAGTTGGCCGCCGACTGATTTGTTTGAACGAAAACTTGGCGATCGAGAGTCGCAACGAGTTTTCGTGCAGTTGATCGCACGCTGCCCAAGTCTGCTTGGACTCATGGCGGCCGGGTTGTCGCTGGACGACTGGCCGGCACGGAAGACGGCCCCGGACGCCGTGTGCGACGCCGTCGATGCCCTCATCACCAGTCGGTGCGTTCGACGCATATTACGACACCCTCGGCGCCAGCGGCTATGTGAGGGTCGACCACACCTTGGCTACGCTGGCGCAAACGTCTTGCGGCTCAGACGAGGATGAAGGCGCTGGTAAAAGGCCTCTGAGAACTCGGAGATCCTTAGGGCTTCGCCACCCAGCTTTGCATGCGCTGAGCGCACGGCGAAGATTGCACGCCCTTATGGATGACGATTATTTGTCGAACTGCGATATTCATCGTGTCCGGGCAATCGGGTCCAAACGCATGAAGCAAAAAGCTTCACCAAGGCTGCAGCTTCGACCGGTTTGAAATTCCAGAAGCGAGGGCGATACAATGACAGTGTTCCGTCTGACGATGCTTCCTGCCAGCGAGGGCGACTGCTTGATCCTGAGCTACGGCAACACTGACGACCGGCTCAGCCATGTTGTCGTGGATGGCGGTCGAAAGGCGACTTGGCCGAGTCTCAAATCTACGCTGACGTCCATCAACACGCGTGGCGAACCGATCACTTTGATGGTGATGAGCCACATTGATGCAGATCATATTGATGGGGCCTACGAGATGGCGGCGGCCGAGGATCGTCCCGTGCCCGCACCGCCGATCTGGTTTAATGGCTATGATCAACTCCGACGGCTTGATAAGCCCGGCACGCTGCGCCCAGCCGGGCTTCCGGTCGCGGATGCCTACTCCAAGCTGCTGGCAAGGGATGGTTGGAGCGTCAACGCCGCGTTCGATGGAGGGCTTGTGAACGTCGAGGCTCGTCCAGACACGTTCGAGTTCGCCGGACTTAAGATCACGCTCCTCTCGCCGACGTTGCCCAAACTGAAGCGCTTGTGGAAGGAATGGAATGACTGGCGAGATCCGTCGGCCAAGGGTTCTGCAGTCTTGGCCAAGCGTCCTATGCCAGCCGTTCTCGATGTCGAAGCGCTCGATACAACGAGCAAGCCTGACGGGTCGGTCCCTAACGGATCGAGCATCGGATTTCTGGCGGAGTTCGGCGGGCGGCGTGTTCTTCTAGCCGCCGATGCCCATCCGGACGACCTTCTCGCTTCGCTGTCGAGGCTTGCGGCGGATGAAGGACCGCTGGCGATCGATCTGATCAAACTCCCGCACCACGGAAGTCGGGCGAACGTCACCAAATCTTGGCTCGAGCGCGTCGCCTGCCAGCGCTTCGCGGTCTCGACGAATGGAGCAGTCTTCGGGCATCCGGATCCGGAAGCGATCAGTCGCATTCTGAAGGTTGATCCCGAGAGCCAGAAGACCCTGTATTTCAACTACGCAGGAGAACGGACAACTCCGTGGAATGACCCGGCTCTTCGAGCGCGCTGGCGCTACGACTGCGTCTTTCCGGAGCGTGCAGGAGACCCGCTGGTTATTGATATCTGACGGACCTCTTTGCGAAACTGCTCAGCGGTAGAGCGCCCATATGCCCTTCACGACTGATACGGCGGTCCACCCGACAACCATACTGGTCGCAGCGCCGATCGCCGCGGGATGCCGCAACTGTCCTCTAGGGCGGACGCCAAGCACAGGCTTTCCGTAAAGTCCTGAGCCAGAAATTTCCTCTCTGACCCAGCGGCTCCGTCCGGCGTACATCGCCAAAGGAACAACCACCACGTGGGAGCGTGCGATCTGGTTATGTATCGCGTCGCGTAGTTGCTTGTCGGAGCGTGCTCCCTCAATGGGATTGTCCTGCGGAACGCTGAAGTTTCGAAAGACGAGACGGGCTTGGCCGAAGCGCCAGGCGCGATGGAAAATCCACTCCTCCAGCGTTTCGTAATGTCCTGGGTACAGCCAGGAATGGCTTATAAAGACGTGGACGTGCCGGGTGCTCATATAGGCGCAAGCCTAGGCGGGGCAGGTGATTAGGCCGTCGCCTCGGTCATCAATACCCACCCCATCGACAAAGACGTCAGTGCGGGCATTGCTCAGGAGCTTTGCGGAGACCGAACCGGCGGTCGGACGTCCGCCCGTCTCCGCTAGTTGTTGCCACCAAAGTGCGGCCACGCCTGCTGCATGAGGGCAGGCCATGCTGGTGCCGCTCATCGCCGTCAATCCGCCGCCGCTCCGGGCGGAAACAATATCCACCCCGGGAGCTACCAGCGCCGGGCTCGTGTTTGAAAACGATGCGATATCATAGCGCTCATTAGCGACGCCCACTGCGCCTATCGCCAGAACGCCGACGGCCGCGGATGGCAGTGATGCGGCGATCTTGAAGTCAGCCCGCTCATCGCGTCGGCTTTCGTTTCCGGACGCGGCGACAACAAGCGGCGTCCCGCCGAAGGGTTGCTGGGCCTGAAAGACCCCCATCAACGCATCGAACATGCGCAGATTGCCGCGATACGCCTCCAGGGCGTTCGATGTCGCCATGGCGACAGGCCAACCGTCCTCGATCATTCGTTCGACCATTCCGGGGAAGTCGAAACCCAGCGACATGGAGACGATCTGGGCTCTCGACTGCAACGCCCATGTCATGGCTTCGAACACCATGTCGGATTCGCCGGAACCATCATCGCGCAGGACCTTGCCGATAAGGGCGCGGTCGACGCCGCGAGCGACACCAATACGAACACCGTCTACATCCCGGCCGAACACCGTCCCCGCGCAATGCGTACCGTGACCGTGTTCGTCGCCATTTCCGTCGCCGCTGAAGTCACGTTCGACCAATTCGACCCCTCCGAAGGCGGGGTGAGTGCGATCGATCCCTGTATCCAGCACCGCCACCGTCACGCCGGCGCCAGTGCGGTGGCTGGTCGAGGCCGCGACGGCTCCCAAACCCCAGTTGTCTCCCGGCGTCGCGGAGGTAACGGACGTTGGGCGTATCAGACACGTCGGCATTGTCGGCGTTACGGCCTGGACCTGGGGATCACGCTGGAGGTCCATGACTGCAGGCTGCGGCAGACGTTCAACCGCCAGCCGGGGGAGGGAGCCTCCCATGCCGCGGATTCCAGGTCCAAAAGACTTCTGGGACATCCCGGCGTAGTGGAGGACGGCGTAGCGCTGCATCATTGCCTACAAACGTTTCATCGCGGCGAGTTTGCGGTAGTGAGCCCCGAGCGCGGTCAGGCGGCAGCCTTTGGACTCAATCGCCGCATAGTACATGTGTTCGGCGTCGCTCGGGGTGACTAGCCCATGGCGGTTGCAGACCTGGAGTTCCTTGAAGATTCTGACGTGGTCGGGATTTACCGGGATGTGGTCCAACTCCGGGACATTGCGCCGGTCTTCTTCGTACGACGGATCCAAAGCATAGGTGGAGGCCCGATCGGGGAAGTACTCCGGGAGCCTGCGCAGCACCTCCAGGGGGACTTTCGGCGCAACCTGACGGAGGGTGATGAAGCTCTGGACATTGGCCTTGTAGATCGGACGTTGCTCCCACGCCCCCAACGTCTGGTCGACATGGGAGTAGAGCGCGGCGGGAGTGATGTTGCCGCAGATATCCGAGCAACCGCCTGCGAGCCCGTCCAGGAGGATGTCGGTAAAGACGCCATGCCGCTGACCGTCTTCAGCCGCGCCGTCCCTATGGCTCGCCGTTAGAATGGTCACGCCGGTCCCGATCACTGACGCTGCGCTCAGAGCCTTCAGGCCTGGTATTTCACCAGCGTAGCCCGAATGGCAGGAGTCCAGGATGATCACGCTCGACTTGATCCGGGGATGGGCATCATTGGCGAGACCGAGAATCTCGGACAGCGACATACCCCACGCACCAGGCTTACCATCCTGACTTACGATGTATCCCGCGTTGGTCTCGGGGTTGATGATCCCATGACCGGCGAAATAGAAAACCGCCGTCTCGCAGTCGCCAGCGAACAGCTCGGATACCGCCTTATGCAAGGTGGCGCTATCGACCAAGCCGTCGCCGCTGGTCAGCGTGCGAACGGAGAAATTCGGCGAGCCGTCGCCGTTCACCTCTAGAAACTGCGAGACAGAAGTGGCGTCGTTGACGCAGCCTTGGAGGGGCTGCTGCATGTAGTCATCAATTCCGACGACGAGCGCTTTCTTAAGGCTCACCGCCCTCCTCCAACGAGGATCTTCAGATTATCCCAAGTCCACTTGTACAGCTTGTCGGTGGTTTTGGCCGCTTTCGGCAATACGCAGGTTTTTTCCGCATAACCCTTGAGGAAGAAGTGGGGGACATCTTCTTCCTGTGCGATCTTGACCTCCGCGCTCACGCCCGTGGCGGTGTCCGTGTTCTCTCCGCAGATCACGCAGACCACATCGACGCTTTTGATTCGCGTCCGGGCTTTAGCCTTCCAGTTGTCGTCGATGTGCTCCTTGATCGACCAGTCGGCGAGTTCGAACGGACTGTCCGCGTTCTTGGACTGGCCGACGAGCAGCATTTTCAGGGCGTCGTCGTGATCGTAGTCGAAGCTGATGAAGACCTTGGTCTTAGCCATTCTGGTGATGCTTTCCGTCGATAGTTCTGGTGGTGCGAGTGAGCGGGTTGATGAGGTGGATCGGCCGATCGCGGCTCTGGGCGTAGGCGACGATGTCGGCGGTTCCGCCCACGCCGCCGGCCGGCTGTTCGTCCCAGATCGCAACAAGCGCATCTGAATGATCGACGACGTACTGGCCCGCCGCGAGGAAGGCGCGTTGTTCGTCCTCCTCGCCAGGCAATCGGATGACTTCGGAGCTAGCAAGCAGCCGATGGTAGGTATGCAGCGCAGCTCCTTCGAAGAACCGCTCGTAGGACGCTAGTGGAACAACCGCTGTCACTGGAATCTTGTGCGCTTGGCAGACCTCAGCGAACGCCGTGTCGGCACCGACCGCAAGCGAAGTCAACGCGTGTTCGACATTGCCGAGCTGCACGATCACATCGTCTATCCGAGCGCGCGTCCAAACCCAGTCGAGTCCGTCTCGAGCCTGATGCCCGCTGACCCCAATCCGCATGCAGACGCTTACCTTGCTTGAACCTCAGGTTCCTTTAGTCAAGCTTATCACTCTCCACGTGGTTGTGAACCATTCTTTGAGGCTAGGGGTAATGGCTTGCGGGATTAGGGGAAGGCCCGCTGAGGCCTTCCACAGCATTGCGTGAGGCATGGATAGGCGGCCGTCCGGTGGGGGGCTTGCTGGCCGGTATGGCCCAGCCGCTGCGCATCGCGAACCAGTCCGGGGGGGCTGACCTGCCGCTCACCAATGCGACGTCAGATTGCTTCAGTCGGGTGCGCATCCGATTCTTCCAGCCGCTATCGTTGAGCTCCTTTACTAATATGACGATGTACTCGGAGAAAAATTTCGCGATCAACGCGTGGGGTTGCGGGAGATTTTCTTGGGGATTGTTACTAGATTGCTCATCGCGATTATCAAGCTTGTTCGGGCGGCGCCAGGGGGAGTGGGGCGATGTTTATGGATTGGACTGATGTCCCGAGGCCGCCTCTGCGAACTCAGACGGTCTCGACGAAATCGATCAACTTGGACGATCTCGCCATCGGCACCCGCGCGGTGTTCGAGGAGGTGTTCGGCGCGTTCTTCAGCGATCCTGCTTCAGATCCCAGGCAAGCCGAGTTCATTGCAGCCGGCATAGCCATCGAACCAGCCTTCAACTTGCGACGTTTCAGTGCTGGTGCGGCATTGTCGCGCGGGCGATACGCCACACTCTGTGATGGCACTCGGGCAGATTCAGGACAGGCGCTGGCGATGGAGGTGCTGGCGTACGCCTCGATTGACGGTGAGCGGGAAGTTCGGGTCTTCGATATGTCTGACCCTGCGGCAGACTCAGTCCTCTCACGACAATCAGAAGCGACGCGCACGAGTATCGCGGCGGTCGACCGCCGCGCGCTTTTGATCGAGCGAGTACGCCTTGCTTACGATCCGCTTATCACCGCCAGCGAGAATTCCGACGTCTACGAGAGCGACCTTCATCTGGTCGTGCCCTATCGTCTCCAGCAGCGGCGGCTTGAAAACGTCCTGGATCTACGCGAACGCGACGCCATGAAGTGGCTTTTGCGCGTCCTCTGGGAATTCTTTCCCGGAGCCGCGTTTGATGACAAGCCACCACCACCTTACGCCGAGACTCTCCAAGCCACCGGTAGTCGCGGCCCCCTAGTGGTAAGTTTTGGAGCGATCCCGGACGGAAGTGACAATCAGGACCTCGACGCTTTGCTCAAGGAGGTCGGCTATCGCAATGTTGGCCTCAAGAACATCGCAGGGCATGATTGGCCCTTGGTCGATTGTCTTAGCTACATGCGCCATCGAGCCTTAGGCGGCACAGTGATGGACGATCTCATCGCTTCTTGCGCCATCCGATGCGGTGCAAAGGCGCTGATCTACCCCTCCGTGCGTCATGACTGTTCCGTTCGCTATCGCGGCAATCGCGTGGAAAAATGGTCCGGCTTCAACCTCGTCGACTATGAAGGATACGATCCTCCCGTGCCGCCAAGTGGCGGCTTCCTTGTTGCCTCGCCGGCGTTCTGGCAGGGGGGCGATGGGGCAATGAGCATCCCGCCGCTGACAAGCGACCCCTACGCGGTCGATGATTGGGCGGTGCATGGATCCGCCGCCCTCACGCGCGCCCGGCATCGGGCCGCTGGGTGGGGGCGGCGCCTCGCTGGGCAGGAAATGCCATTGCCGATCCGACTGCACTTGGAACGTACGCCCTGGCGCGGCGTCGATGGGCGGCCATGGGGCCGAAAAGGCGCGTGGTTTGAAACAAGCCTGAATCTGCGTCTGGCACTTCTCAGCGGCGAGGTACAGATTGGCGCCAAGATTCTCGATTCCATCGTCGGCGATGTCAGCGTCAGCCCCGTGCTTGGCGCACATCTGGCGGCTTTGTCCGAACGTCTTGATCTCTGGGGACACGGTTTGGCGCGCGCGGTCTACCCCGCTCCGTCATGGTGTCTCATTCGTGATGAAATCTCAGGAGCCCACGTTCTTTGCCCAGGGTGCGGATATCTGAGTAAGCCCGAACCGAGTGACGTTGGCGCCCTGACCCACTGTCGGGTTTGCTTCGCTGGCGCAGAATTGGCCCAAGATGAGCGCTTGGCAAAGCGTGCCCTTAACGCTGTTATCTTCGCTATCGCTGATTATGAGTCATGAATGGCCGAAGCCACTTCGCCGCTCTTCGTCGGTGAACTCAGACGTTCTGCCTCCTTCAGCTGAAGGCAGAATGTCGGAAAACGGGACCCACGCAAATGTCCGCTCTTGATGCTGTGGACGGCTCTCCAACCCACCGGCGGCGTTAGGCCTCCGGCA
>RCUP01000093.1_pt1 | contig 97419 bp, 86 predicted proteins | sample 2166341 | NCBI WGS metagenome assembly RCUP01 (sample SAMN09932325, study PRJNA488358) | compost metagenome | isolation source: compost soil in succinonitrile-enriched | place: Germany: Experimental Botanical Garden | reverse complement strand
CCCGCGTCCAGCAAGACCCTGGACAGCCACCACACGATCTTGCGGCACGACATGCGGGTACTGGAAAATCTGGTGCTTGATGAGGTGCCGGAAGGCGATTACGAGTTGATCGCCCTGCCGTTGGCGCTGGTCCAGGCTGATGCCAGCCCGGTTCGCGCGGTCTTGCGCGAACTCTAGGCTGATTCGCCCACGCTGGGGCGGCTGACCGATTCAGCCGCCCCGCTTTGTGAAGCACGACCATGAAAATCCATTCCGCGCCCCCTTGGCGCGCCCTGCCCGTATCCGCCCGTCGCGTCTCTCCGCCCCGCCCAGGAGGCCGCCCATGAGCCAGAACCAACGCCCCGAAGACATCGTCCGCCAGGAAAAGGCGCAACTCGACTTCACGCGCGACATGACCTACGGCGACTATCTGCATCTGGACGAACTGCTGGGCGCGCAGCACCCGCTGTCGCCCGAGCACAACGAAATGCTCTTCATCATCCAGCACCAGACCAGTGAACTCTGGATGAAGCTGATGCTGCACGAGCTGCGCGCGGCCATCGCCAACGTGGCCGCCGACCGCCTGCAGCCCGCCTTCAAGATGCTGGCGCGGGTCAGCAAGATCATGGAACAGCTGGTCCACGCGTGGGACGTGCTGGCAACCATGACACCGCCCGAGTATTCCGCGCTGCGTCCCTACCTGGCGCGTTCCAGCGGCTTCCAGAGCTATCAATACCGCCAGGTCGAATTCCTGCTGGGCAACAAGAACGCGGCCATGCTCAAACCGCACGCGCACCGCGCGGACCTGCTGGCTCAGGTGCAGAACGCCTATGAAACGCCTTCGCTGTACGACGAAGCGCTGCGTCTGCTGGCCCGTCACGGCATCGACGTGCCCGCCGACCGGCTGGACCGCGACTGGACGCAGCCCTATCAGGCTTCGGACGCCGTCGAGGCCGCCTGGCTGACGGTCTACCGCCAGACGGATCGCTACTGGGACCTGTACCAGCTTGGTGAAAAATTGACCGATCTGGAAGACGCGTTCCGCCTGTGGCGATTCCGCCACGTCACGACCGTCGAAAGGGTCATCGGATTCAAGCGCGGCACTGGCGGCACCTCGGGGGTGGATTACCTGCGGCGCATGCTGGACGTGGTGCTCTTCCCCGAGATCTGGAAGCTGCGCACGGAACTCTGACCGCCACGCTGATTCCGCCCCCATTTCCTGCCCCGGCGGCGCCCCCAATCGGCTCGCCGTCCGTGGCTGGTCCATGGGGAAATCCCGTGCTAGAATTTGGGGTTACTTTTTGGATACGTGGCTCGGGCCATCCGCGAGTATCTCCGTTTATCAGGGATATTTCAGCGTGAACGGTCGGTTGGATCGATCTTGATCGACCCCGATGTTGAGCAATTCCGGTGTTGAACGACTGGTTTTGAACAACCCTGGCTGGCGACCCTAACAACTTGAGAAAGACTTGAAAGAGTCTAGGAAAGCACCATGAAAGAAGGCATTCACCCCGAATACCGCGAAGTCGTCTTCGCCGACCTGCAGACGGGCAACAAGTTCATCACCCGTTCGACCGTCCACACGCGCGAAAACATCGAAATCGATGGCAAGACGTACCCGCTCTTCAAGTGCGACGTGACCTCCGAATCGCACCCGTTCTACACGGGCGCCCAAACGCGTATCGTCGAAACCGGCCGCGTGGAAAAGTTCCGCGCCCGCTTCGCCCGTACGGCCGGCACGGTCAAGTCCGCTTCCTGATCCTGTCGCTCCTGCGGGAGTCACAGCAAAAAGGCAGCCTTCGGGCTGCTTTTTTTTCCCCCCTTGCCGGCTTCATCGCGGCCTAGGGCTGGCGCATTCAGACCACTCGGTTACATTAACGCCCGTGTCCCCTCTTTCCATTTCCACTCCGGCCCGGCTGACGTCGGTGGCCACCGCGAAATTGCCTCGCCTGATCCTGCTGGGCTTGGCTCTGGCCTATATCGTGGCCGGCCTCTTCATGCGCGACCCCTGGAAAACGGACGACGCGGTCGGATTGGCGACCATGATCACGGCGATCCGCGAAGGCGGGCTGACCTGGCTGCTGCCGCAAGTGGGGCATCTGGCCCACGCCGAGGAAGGTCCGCTGATCACATGGGTGGGCGCGGTCTGCATCTGGCTGTTCGGCCCTTTCATCGGCGACATCACCGCTGGCCGGCTTCCCAATCTGCTGTGGTTTGGCATCACGGCCTCGAGCGTCTGGTACGGCACCTATCTGCTTGGCCGCCGCGCCGAGGCCCAGCCCCTGGCGCTGCCCTTTGGCGGAGAACCCGAGCCGCGCGACTATGGCCGCATGCTGGCCGACGCCGCGCTGCTGCTGCTGCTGGCCACGGTAGGCATCCTGCAGCGCATGCATGAAACAACCGTCGTGCCCGCCATCATGGCGTGGCAGGCACTGGCTTTCTACTCGCTGGCGCGCACCGTGGACCGCCCGGTCACGGGCAGCACCACGCTGGGCATCGCGCTGGCCGCGAGCTTCCTGACGCGCGGGTGGGTGGGCGCCCTGCCCATCATGATTGGAGCGGCCCTCGCCTTCTATCCGCGCAGCCATCTGTGGAAATGCAAACGCTGGGCGCTGTGGGCCGCGCTGCTGGCCACCGCCCTGATCCTGGCGTGGTGGATTCCCGCCAGCCAGGCCAGCGAGTACTGGATCCGCAACTGGAAGACCTGGAACCTGTCGTCCTTCGCCGTGCCCTCGTGGCACGACATCGGACGCACGCTGCGTGATCTGCCCTGGTATCTGTGGCCGACCTGGCCGCTGGCTCTGCTGGCCGTCTGGCGTTGGCGCGCGTGGATCTACGCACCGCATATCTGGCTGCCGCTGATGCTGCTGGCCTGCTCGGCGCTGGTGCTGTTCGGGCTGGAAGAAGCGACGGACTCCGAGTATGTGCTGCTGGTGGTGCCCTGCGCCGTGCTGGGCGCATTCTCGCTGCCGACCTTGCGCCGCGGCGTCGTCAATACGCTGGACTGGTTCGCCGTGATGTGCTTTTCCCTGACGGCCGCCACCGCGTGGCTGGGCTGGGTGGCGCTGCACTTCCAGTGGCCGGCGCAGATTTCCCGCAACATCGGCCGGCAGACCGCCGGCTACGAACCCGCCATCTCGTGGGTGGCGTTCGCCCTGGCCGTGGCCTTCACCTTGGCGTGGATCGCGTTGGTGGTGTGGCGGCTGCGCGTCCGCCCGCAAGCGCTGTGGCGCGGCACCGTACTGTCGGCCAGCGGGCTGACCGTGACGTGGATATTGCTGGTGCTGTTGTGGCAGCCCGCCGTGGACTACGCGCGCAGCTATCGGACGGTCTCGGGCCAATTGGCCCAGGCGCTGGAGCACCACACCCGGCCCGGTGAATGCGTGCGAGGCCTGAGCCTGGGAAGCGGCCAGCGCGCGTCGTTCCTGATCTTCAACAATCTGTCGTTCACGTTCGACGCCCGTTGCACGCTGGTGCTGCAGCAGACCACCAACCAGAGCCTGCGCGACAATACCGCCGCTTACAGCGACGGTGCGGAAGTGCTGTGGCAAGGCGGCCGCCGCGCCGACCGGCAGGAAGTGTTCCGTCTGCTTCGGGTCGGCGCCAAGCGATGACTCCCGCGCCCATGGCGCCGATGACCTTCGGCGCCACCCTGCGCGGCATCACCAAGCAGGCTTGGCCCGTGCTCATCAGCCAGTGGGCCAGCATTTCGTTCGGCGTGCTGGATACCGCCATGACGGGCCACAGCAGCCCCGACGACCTGGCGGCGATGGCGCTGTCCGCCTCCATCTACATCACCATATTCGTGGGCCTGATGGGCGTCGTGCACGCCCTGATCCCGATTCTGGCGCAGCAATTCGGCGCCGGCAACAATCTTGAAGTCGGCCGAAGCTGGGGCCAGGGCGTATGGCTCGCGCTGGGCCTGTCCGCCGTGGGCGCGATCCTGATGCTGTTCCCGGACGTGTGGCTGTCGATGTCCGGCGACGTGGCTCCAGGCGTGCGCGACCGCATCGCGTCCTACCTGCAGGCGCTGGTGCTTGCCTTGCCCGCCGCGCTGGTGTTTCGCACCATCTACGCGCTGGGCACGGCGGTGTCCCGGCCCAAGCTGGTCATGGCCATCAACCTGTCGATCATCGGTTTCAAGGCGCTTTTCAACTGGCTCTTCATCTACGGCACGCTGGGCCTGCCCGCGATGGGCGCGGCAGGCGCCGGATTGGCCACCGCCGTGGTGTCATGGATGAGCCTGGGGCTGGGCCTGTGGGTAATCACGCACGACCGCTACTACCGCCGCTTCCAGCTCAGGGTCGGGAGGCCGGACTGGAAGGCGCTGAAGGAACTGCTGCGGCTGGGCATCCCCATGGGCGGATCCTATCTGGTCGAGGTATCCGCTTTCACGTTCATGGCGCTGCTGGTCGCGCGCGAAGGCACGTTCGTCACTGGCGGCCATCAGATCATGTCGAATCTGGCCGCCCTCTGCTACATGATGCCCATGGCCCTCGGCGTCGCCACCGCCGCATTGACGGCGCAAGCCATCGGCGCCGGCAATTTTGCGCACGCGCACCGCACCGGGATGGCCGGACTGGCGTTGGGCCTCATGGGCGCATTGCTGACGTCGGCGGTGCTGCTGGCGGGCCGCCCGCTGATCCTGGCGGCCTACACCGATGACGCCGAAGTGGCGGCCGTCGCAACCACACTGCTGGCCGTCCTGCCGCTGTTCCACCTGTTCGATTCGATGCAATGCATCAACTCCTACCTGCTGCGCGCCTACAAAGTCGCCGTGGTTCCGCTGCTGCTGCAGATGGTGGCGCTGGCCGGCGTCGGCTTGGTGGGCGGCTGGTGGTTCGGCTTCGGCCCGGGGCGCGGCGGCCTGGACGGATTGCGCGGCATGCTGGTGCCCGGCTCGCCCGAAGGCGCGGGCAGCATGTGGCTGATGGCCATGGTCGGCCTGGCGCTATCGGCCGCCCTGTTGCACTACTGGTATCGGCACATCGTCCGCGCCGTGGCGCGCTAGACAACCGCACCAAAGCGAGGCAGCAAGCGAGCGCAGCGTGGGGGCCATCTACTGCCGCCCCGCCGCCGGGCCGCCCCAAGGCGGGGCAGCCCCCCCCGGGGGGCAGCAAGCGAGCGCAGCGAGTGCGGCGTGGGGGCCGTATACAACCGCCCCGCCGCCGGGCCGCCCCAAGGCGGGGCAGCCCCCCTCGGGGGGCAGCAAGCGAGCGAAGCGAGTGCGGCGTGGGGGCCGTATACAACCGCCCCGCCGCCGGGCCGCCCCAAGGCGGGGCAGCCCCCCCGGGGGGCAGCAAGCGAGCGTAGCGAGTGCGGCGTGGGGGCCCTTTTCTCCCGGGGCCCTACTTCGGCCGCTTGTCGATCACGCGGCGCGCCTTGCCGGTCAGGGTGCGCTCAACGTGGCCGGCGTCCGACACCTGAATGCGGGCGCTCACGCCGATGTGCGTCTTGACCGCGTGCTGCAGTTGCTTGCCCAGGCTGGCGCGTTCCACGTCCGACAGGCCCGAGAATTCCGCGCGCACCTCGGTCAGGATTTCCAGCTCGTCCATGTTGCCCGTGCGCGTCAGCACAAGCTGGTAATGCGGCGCCAGTTGGGCGATCTTCAGGACCAGCTCTTCGACCTGCGTGGGGAACATGTTCACGCCACGCACGATCAGCATGTCGTCGCTGCGGCCGGTGATCTTGCCGATGCGGCGCATGCTGCGCGACGTCGGCGGCAACAGGCGGGTCAGGTCGCGCGTGCGGTAGCGCACGATGGGCATCGCTTCCTTGGTCAGCGACGTGAACACCAGTTCGCCGGCTTCGCCGTCGGCCACGGGCTCGCCCGTATCCGGATTGACGATCTCGGCGTAGAAGTGGTCTTCCCACACCACCGGGCCGTCCTTGGTTTCGACGCATTCGCTGGCCACGCCCGGCCCCATCACTTCGGACAAGCCGTAGATGTCCACCGCGTCGATGCCGGCTTCGGTCTCGATGTCGGCGCGCATCTGCCCCGTCCACGGCTCGGCGCCGAAGATGCCGATACGCAGCGAGCTTTGACGCGGATCAATGCCCTGGCGGCGCTGTTCTTCCAGAATATTGCAGAAATAGGAGGGCGTGACCATGATGATGTCCGGACGGAAATCGTTGATCAACTGCACCTGTTTTTCAGTCTGTCCGCCCGACATCGGGATGACCGTGCACCCCAGGCGTTCCGCGCCGTAATGCGCGCCCAGGCCGCCCGTGAACAAGCCGTAGCCGTAGGCCACGTGCACCGTGTCGCCGGGCTTGCCGCCCGCGGCGCGGATCGAGCGCGCCACCAGGTTGGCCCAGTTGTCCAGGTCGCCCTTGGTGTAGCCCACCACCGTCGGCTTGCCGGTCGTGCCGCTGGATGCGTGAATGCGCGAGATGCGTTCGCGCGGGACGGCGAACATGCCAAACGGATAGTTCTCGCGCAGTTCCTTCTTGGTCGTGAACGGGAACCGGGAAATGTCGGATAGCTGCTTCAGGTCGTCCGGATGCACACCGGCTTCGTCGAACGCTTTCTTGTAGTGCGGCACATTTTCGTAGGCGTGCTTGAGCGACCACTTCAAGCGCTCGAGCTGCAGGGCGCGCAGTTCATCCTGGCTGGCATGCTCGATGGGATCCAGCCCCGGCTTGCTCATGGTATTGGGCATGTTTTGTCTCTCCTGAAATTCTCTACGCCCCGGCTCCGGCGGCGCGGCTGCAATCCGCGCTCGCCTCGGCCGGCGGCCTTCTCTTTGGTTGACGGCGCGGTCACGCGTCCGCCGGCACTCCGACGATCTGCCCCTTGATGCGATAGGAACGGCCCCGGAACAACGCGACGTTGCGGCCGTCCTGGTTGGTGACGGTGACGTCGTAAACGCCCGTGCGCCCCGCCAGCGAACGCTCCTGGGCCACGGCGGTCAGCATGTCGCCCTCGAAGCCGGGGGCCAGGTAGTCGATGGTGCAGCCGGAGGCTACGGTGCTGACGTTGCGGGAATTGCACGAAAACGCGAACGCGCTGTCGGCCAGGGCGAAGATGAACCCGCCATGGCAGGTCTTGTGGCCATTCAGCATGTCGGCGCGCACGCGCATCGTCAGCCGCGCATAGCCCGGCGCCATTTCCTCGATCTTCATGTCCAGGCCCTGCGTCGCCGCATCGCCCGCGTACATGACAGAGCCCACGGCCTGCGCGAGTTCCTGGGGATCGGCCGGCACTTCAACGGGGGGAACGTGGGTGCTCATCATTGCCCCTTGAATTGCGGTTCGCGCTTGCCGAGGAAAGCGGCAACGCCTTCGGCATAATCCGCGCTGCGGCCCAGTTCGCGCATCATGTCGCGTTCCAGGTCGAGCTGCGTGGACAGGTCATTGCCCAGGCTGGCCTGCAGGGCGCGCTTGGTAAAGGCCAGGCCCTTGGTGGGCGCGGCCGCGAAATGCGTGGCCAGGCGGTCCAGTTCGGCGTCGAATTCCTCGTCCGCGACGCATTGCCAGATCAGGCCCCATTCCTGCGCCTGCTTGGCGCTGAGCTTGTCGCCCAGCATGGCCAGGCCCATGGCGCGGGCACGGCCGACCAGGCGCGGCAGCGCATACGTGCCGCCGGTGTCGGGAATCAGGCCCAGGCGGCAGAACGACTGGATGAAGTTGGCCGAGGCCTTCGCGATGACGATGTCGCCAGCGAACGCCAGGTTCGCCCCCGCCCCCGCGGCCACGCCGTTCACGCCCACCACGACGGGCATGGGCAGCGCATTCAGGCGGCGCACGAGCGGCGCGTAGAACTTGTCGACGGTCTCGCCCAGATCGGGCGGCGTGCCGTCGGCCGCGGGCTTGCGTTCGCTCAGATCCTGGCCCGCGCAGAAGCCCCGGCCCGCGCCGGTCAGGACCAGCACGCGCGCGCCTTCGGTTTCGATGCGCGTCAGCGCATCGGCCACTTCCGCATGCATGTTGGCGGTGAAGCTGTTCAGCTTGTCCGGGCGGTTGAGCGTCAGGCGGGCGATGCCGCCGGACAGGTCGAATTGAATATCCTGGTAGCTCATGTGCGATCGACCCTGCTCAGACGTGACGGCGGGTTTGCACCACGCGGAAGCGATTAGATACGAACGCCGCGTCGGACAGCGCCGCGTTGGCCGCCGGGTTGGCGCCGGTGCCGTGGAAATCGCTGAAGGCGGCGGTCTGGTTGACGAACACCGCGCCGGTCAGGTTCAGCGAGAGCGACACGCCGGACACTTCCGCCGCATCCTGCACCTGCTCGGCCACCCGGTCGTCCGTCGTATAGGCGGACAAAGACAGGGCGCCATGCTGGATGACGCTGTCGCGGGCAAGCTGGATGCTGTGGGCGGTGGAATCGGTGGCCACGACGAAGGCGATGGGGCCGAACCATTCCTGGCCGAGAGCGGCGTTGCCGGCTTCGGCGCGCAGCAGCAACGGCGTGCGGACGCAGGCGTTCTCGAACTGGGGATGGGCCAGCGTCTTGCTGTCGGCCACCACGGGCAGGCCCAGGGCCCGCGCCTTTTCGATGCGCTCGACGATGCCCTCGTTCTGGATCGCGCCGGTCAGCTCGACGGCGCGCGCGGCGTCCGCGCCCACTTTCTCCAGCGCCACGCCCAGCGCGGCGGCGACGTCGTCGAAACTGACGCGGCCTTCCGGCGTATTGATGCCATCGCGCGGCACGTAGATGTTCTGCGGCGCCGTGCACATCTGGCCCGAATACAGGGCCAGCGAGAACGCGAGGTTGCGCGCCACGCCCTTCAGATCGTCGGTGGAATCGATGATCACCTGGTTCACGCCGGCCTTCTCGGTGTAGACCAGCGCCTGGCGGGCGTTGTTCTCGAGCCAGTCGCCGTTGGCGGTGCTGCCCGTGAAGTCGACGATCTTGACGGCCGGATCAAGCGCCAGCTTCTGCGCGGTGTCGTCGCCGGCGGCATGCGCGGCCAATTGCACCACATCGGGGTCAAACCCTGCTTCCTGCAGCACTTCGCGCGCCACCTTGACGGTGATCGCCAGCGGCAGGATGGCGCCGGGGTGCGGCTTGACGATCACGGTGTTGCCGGTCGCCAGGCTGGCGAACAGCCCGGGATAGCCGTTCCAGGTGGGGAACGTCGAGCAGCCAATCACCAGCGCCACGCCTCGCGGCACCACGGTGAACTGCTTCTCCATGCGGATCGGATCGTTCTTGCCCTGCGGCTTTTCCCAGATGGCGACGCCGGGCACGCGCGACATTTCCTGCCAGGCGTAGGTCACGGCTTCAAAGCCGCGGTCCTGGGCGTGCGGGCCGCCGGCCTGGAAGGCCATCATGAAGCCCTGTCCCGTCGTGTGCTGGACGGCGTAGGCGATGTCGAAACTGAGCTTGTTCAGGCGCGCCAGGATTTCCAGCGAAACGCCCACCCAAGCCTGCGGGCCGGCCCGGCGCCAGTCTTCCAGCGCGCGTTTGGACGCGGCGATCAGCTTGTCGGCGGGGACGCGCGGATACGTGATACCCAGGTCGAAACCGTAGGGCGACTTTTCACCGCCCACCGTGCCGTCGGCATCGTGCAGGTTCAGCGGAAAGGGCTTGCCCTTCAAGGCTTCGAAGGCGGCGCGGCCGTCGTCGTTGGCGGTTTCGCCGTAGTTGCGCGGGCTGGGCGACTCCGCGAACGGGCTCCAGTAGCCACGCAGCGCGGCGGCGGCCAGGGATTGTTCCAGCAGGGGCTGGTGGCGATCAAAGAATTTCTGGGACACGCTTGTCTCTCCAAATGGATATGAATTTCTGCCTGGCGCGCGCCGGGTCAGGTTTCCTGGTCGAAGTCGATGACCAGGCGGTCGCTGACCGGAAAGCTCTGGCAGCTCAGGATGAAGCCGCGCGCCACTTCGTAGTCTTCCAGGGCGAAGTTGGCGTCCATGTCCACTTCACCTTCGATCACTTTGCAGCGGCAGGTGGAACACACCCCGCCCTTGCACGAATACGGCAGTTCGATTCCCTGCGCCAGCGCCGAATCCAGCACGCTGTCTTTGTTCTTTTCAATGACGAACTTGCGGCTGTGCCCGTCTTGCACCACGGTGACCTCGCACTGGCCCTTGCCGGGCGCCTGGCGGGCGTCCTGGCCGGTGCGCAGCGCGCGCGGCCCCTTCGGCGCGCCGAAGAGTTCGAACTTGATGTTCGACTTCGGAATGCCGCGGGCCTGCAACCGCTCGACCACGCTTTCCGTCATGGTCTGCGGGCCACAGACAAAAGCGTAATCGATATCATCGGGGCTCATCCAGGCCGACATGAGCTGGTCGACCTTGTCGCCGTCCAGGCGGCCGTTGAAGAGTTCGATGTCCTGGGTTTCGCGGCTCATGACATAAACCAGCGAAAAGCGGTCCATGTACTGGTTCTTCAGGTCTTCGATTTCTTCCCGAAAGAGCACCGCGGACGACGCGCGGTTGCCGAAGAACAGCGTGAACTTGCTGCGCGGCTCGGTCGACAGCGCGGTCTTGACCAGCGAAAACACCGGGGTGATGCCGCTGCCCACGGCGAACGCCACATAGTGGCGCTGGTTCTCGGGCGCGAAATCCACCGTGAAATTGCCGGCAGGCGCCATCACTTCCAGCGTCTGGCCGGGCTGCAGTTCGTGGTTGGCCCAGCTTGAGAATGTCCCTTCGTCCACCTTCTTGATCGCCACGCGCAGCAGCTTGTCGTGCGGGGCGGAACAGATGGAATACGAACGGCGCAGCTCTTCGCCATTGAGCTGCGTGCGCAGCGTCAGGTACTGGCCGGGCAGAAAGGAAAACGCGTCCGCGAGCGTATCGGGCAGGTCGAAGGTGACGACCACCGCGTCGCGCGTATTGCGCGCCACCGAGGCGACCTTCAAGGAATGGAATTGGTTCTGGCTCATCTTGGCACCCGCTCTCAGTGAGTCTTGAAATAATCGAAGGGTTCGCGGCAAGCCACGCAGCGGTACAGGGCCTTGCACGACGTGGACCCGAAGCCGCTGACCAGCCGCGTGTCGCGCGAGCCGCAGCGCGGGCACGCGATGGCTGGGGCGGCCGCGCGGCGGCTGATGCCCGATATGTCGATGGCGCGTTCGGCGGGCGCGGCAATGCCGTAGCCCCTGAGCGCCTCGCGCCCCTTCTCGCTCATCCAGTCGGTCGTCCAGGCGGGGGCCAGCCGGGTTTCGACCCGGACCTCGCCCACGCCGTGACGCTCCAGCGTCTGCCGGATGTCCTGCGTGATCTCGCGCATGGCCGGGCAGCCGGAATAGGTAGGCGTGATGACAACCACGCAGGCGTCGCCGTCCCACGACACATCCCGCACCACGCCCAGATCCACCACGGACAGCACGGGGATCTCCGGATCGGGAACCTCTTGCAGCCAGGCGTAGACCTGGTCGGCGGAAACGGGCGCCAGCGCGTTCACCATGTCGCTCCCGGATAGGCGCGCGGCAGATGCTGCATTTCGGCCAGCACGTAGCCCAGCGCCTCGGTGTGCCTGCCCTGGCGGCCGCCCTGGTACGCCAGGTGGTTCGCGGCGGCCTCGTCGGGCACGTTCAGCGTGGCCTCTTCCAGCACTTCCCGCACATGCGCCAGCCAGGGCTGCCGCAGCGCCGACAGTTCACAGCCAATGCCGCGGGATGCCAGTTCCAGATCGATGGCGTCGTCGGCGAACAGTTCGCCGGTGAAGCGCCAGGCGTCGTCGATGGCGGCCTGCATCTTGGCATGGCTTTCGGCGGTGCCGTCGCCCAGGCGAACCACCATGTCCGACGAACGGCGCACGTGATAGGTCACTTCCTTGATCGCCTTCGCGGCGATCGCGGCGACGCGCTCGTCCGACGACTTTTCCAGGCGCTGCAGCAGAAAGTAGTGCCAGACGTCGAACAGAAATTGCCGCGCCATCGTGTCGGCGTAGTTGCCGTTGTCGCGTTCCACCAGCAGCACGTTGTGGAACTGGTGCGTGTCGCGCAGATAGGCCAGCGCATCTTCGTCGCGGCCGGCGCCCTCGACCTCTCCGGCCAGGGTCAGCCACATGCGGGCCTGGCCCAGCAGGTCCAGCGCGGTATTGGTCAGCGCCAGGTCTTCTTCCAGGATGGGTCCGTGGCCGGTCCAGGCGCCCAGCCGCTGCGACAGGATGAGCGACGAATCGCCCAGGCGCAGCAGGTACTCAAAGAATGTCTTGTCCATGTCTCCCCCGGCGCCTTACATGTGCTTGATTTCTTCGGGCATCGGGAAAAACGTCGGATGCCGGTAAACCTTGCTGTTGGCGGGTTCGAACAGGGGATCCTTGTCGCCCGGGCTGCTGGCCGAGATATCGGACGCGCGCACCACCCAGATGCTCAGGCCCTCGTTGCGGCGGGTATAGACGTCGCGGGCGTGATTGATCGCCATTTCGGCGTCGGACGCGTGCAGGCTGCCAACGTGCTTGTGCGCCAGGCCATGCTGGCTGCGGATGAATACTTCCCACAGAGGCCAGTCTTTGCTCATGATGGATTTCCTCTAATGCCAGGCACGCTCAGCGCTACCCGGTTTGCAATGAATAAAGAAAAAAGGATGTGCCTGAAAAATCGTCCATCCCGAACGCGGGTGCGGCCAGCGCAGCCGCGCGGATCCGGCTCCGCTGCGGCGCCCCCTTGAGGGGGGGCCCGCCCAGGGGGAAGCGCGCAGCGCTTCGGGGTGGACCCTTCCCTTCAAGCCACCTTGCGTTCGGCCTGCTTGTCGGCGTAGGCGACCAGCGCATCACGGACCCAGGCGCCGTCTTCGTGCGCCTTGACGCGCGCGGCCAGGCGCTCCCGGTTGCAGGGGCCATGGCCCTTGAGCACCGCGTAGAACTCGCTCCAGTCGATCTCGCCGAAGTCGTAATGGCCACGCTCGGCGTTCCACTTCAAATCGGGATCCGGGACGGTCAGGCCCAGGTATTCGGCCTGGGGCACGGTCTGGTCCACCATCTTCTGGCGCAGCTCGTCGTTGGAGAAGAGCTTGATCTTCCAGGCCATGGACTGGGCGCTGTTGGGGGAATCGGCGTCCGAGGGGCCGAACATCATCAGGGCCGGCCACCACCACCGGTTGAGCGAGTCCTGCACCATGGCCTTCTGTTCAGCGGTGCCGTGCAGGCACATCTGCATGAGCAGGTCGTAACCCTGGCGCTGGTGGAAGGATTCTTCCTTACAGACGCGGACCATCGCCCGCGCATAGGGGCCATAGGAGCAGCGGCACAGCGGGATCTGGTTGATGATCGCGGATCCGTCGACCAGCCAGCCGATCATGCCGATGTCGGCCCAACTGAGCGTGGGGTAATTGAAGATGCTGGAGTACTTGGCGCGGCCGGCATGCAGGTCGTCGATCAGGTCGTCGCGCGACACGCCGAGCGTTTCGGCGGCGCTGTACAGATAGAGCCCGTGGCCCGCTTCGTCCTGGACCTTGGCCAGCAGGATGGCCTTGCGCTTGAGCGACGGCGCGCGGGTGATCCAGTTGCCTTCTGGCAGCATGCCCACGATTTCGGAGTGCGCGTGCTGCGAGATCTGGCGCACCAGCGTCTTGCGGTAAGCCTCCGGCATCCAGTCCTTGGCCTCGATGCGGACGCCATCGTCGATGCGTCGCTGGAACGTCTGTTCCGGGCCCTCAAGCTGGTCCGCGGTCTTGACCTGCTTGACGCCGGTTTCGACGAGTTGAGCGTACATGTCTGTCTCCTTGAGACGGTTTGCGAAAACGCAAGGCAAACGCCGCGCAGTGCCGTCATGTCATAGGAGGATTATTTAATACAAAAAAATCATTGTCAAACTCAAATCTGTATCACATTGGATTTATGTATCATGTTGAGGATCCCGATACTGGCCCCCTTGCGGCCCCCTTATGGCAAACCCTCAGTCGCCCCTCGACCGCTCTCTGTCCCGCTTGTTGAAAAGCGATCCGCCCCGAGCAAAATCGCTATGCGTCAGCTTGCTGGGCGATGCGCTGGCTCCGCACGGCGGCGCTATCTGGCTAGGCAGCCTGATCGAGTTGCTGGCCCCCCTGGGGATCAATGAACGCCTGCTGCGCACCAGCGTGTTCCGCCTGGTGGCGCAGAACTGGCTGCAATCGGAACGGCATGGCCGGCGCAGCCTGTACCTGATTTCGGAGCAAGGCGCGCGCCATACCTCGCACGCCTCGCAGCGCATCTATGAAGGCGCGGCAAAGGAATGGAACGGGGAATGGACGCTGGTGGCGCTGCCGCGCACCGGCAACGGCCTGGCCGAACGCGGCGAGCTGCGCCGCGAGCTGGTGTGGGAAGGGTTTGGCATGATCGCGCCGGGCCTGTTCGCGCACCCGCACACCGAAGCGCGCGCCGCGCACGACATCCTGGACAAGCTGGGCATTCCGGACCGGGCGCTGGTGCTGTCGGCCCGCGACCTGGCCGGCGCGGGCGGCCTGCCGATCGCCAGCCTGGCCTCGCAATGCTGGAACCTGGACGATGTGGCCGAGCAATACCGGCAGTTCTCCAGGAATTTCGGTCCGCTGGAAAAGCTGCTGGAAGACGCGCCCGCCCCGGCAGAGGCTTTCACCGTCCGGGTCATGCTGCTGCACAACTGGCGCCGGATCGTGCTGCACGACCCCCAACTGCCCGGGCCGATGCTGCCCGGCGACTGGCCCGGCCACGCCGCGCGCGAACTATGCGGGCGCATCTATTGGAAGATTTTCGATGCGTCCGAAACGCATCTGGACGCCGTGGCCGGCCAGGACAATGAGCGCTACGCGCCGTTGGCGGCGGACGTGGAATCGCGCTTCGGCGGGCGGCCGCGCTAGGATCCGTTCACACTAAAGCGTGGCGCTGCCGGGCATGGCCACGCCCAGGGTGTCCACGTGCAGTTCGCCCGCGGCATCGCGCCCGGGGCCTGGCAGCGCCACGCCATTGGCGGGCGCAATAAACGAAAGTGTCCAACGGGCCAGGACCGGCCTGCCCAGCGCGGCGCCGGTATCGGCATCGATTCCGCTTGGCACGTCCAGCGCCAGCACCGGCACCCGCCAGCGGTTCACGGCATCGACCAGTGCCTGCCAATCGGGCTCCAGGGGCCGGTTCAAGCCTATGCCGAACAGGCCGTCGATGACCAGGCCGGGCGCTTCGTCCCCGGCCAGCGCCGCACGGACGATCCCGCCCGAGGCAAGCCAGCCCGCATGGGCGCGCGCGGCATCGGGGGGAAGCTTGGCGGGATCCGCCGGCAATAACACGCACGTCTCAAAACCCCGGGCATGCAGCCCGGCGGCTGCCTCCATGGCATCGCCGCCATTGTTGCCCGGGCCAGCCAGCGCCAGCACGCGCGTGCCTGGCGGGATGCGCTCGGCGGCGTACCGGGCGGCCGCCGCGCCGGCCAGCGGCATCAGCGCCCGCCCCTCCTTCAGGGCGAGCCGTTCGGCATGGCGGATGGCGGCAACGGAATAAGACTGCATGGACGTACAGGCACCTGATCAATCGGTGACGGAAGAGGTCACACCTTCAGGAAGTGCTCGCGGTAGTACTTGAGCTCGTCGATGGACTCGTAGATGTCGGCCAGCGCTTCGTGGCGGCTCTTTTTCTCGAATCCCTTGTACACGGCAGGCGCCCAGCGGCGCGCCAATTCCTTCAGCGTGCTGACGTCCAGGTTGCGGTAATGGAAGAACTGCTCCAGGCGCGGCATGTAAGCAAACATGAAGCGGCGGTCCTGGCTGATCGTGTTGCCGCACATCGGCGACTTGCCGGCAGGCACATGCTGCGCCAGAAACGCCAACAGCGTATCCTCTGCCTGCGCCTCGGACACGGTGGATGCCTTGACCTTGTCGATCAGGCCGCTCTTGCCGTGGGTGGACTTGTTCCAGTTGTCCATGGCGTCGAGCAGGCTGTCGGACTGGTGCACCACAATGACCGGCCCCTCGGCCACGACCGTAAGATCAGGCTCGGTCACCACGACGGCGACTTCGATGATGCGTTCTTTCTCGGGGTCCAGCCCGGTCATTTCCATGTCCAGCCAGATCAGGCGGTTTTCGTTCGCAGCCATATAATTTGCCTATAAAACACGCGATTTTCGCACATCCCTTCTTGAGCAAACCGCATCGCCCATGTTCACACTGCTGTTCGTTGCCTTTCTGCTGACCGATATCGCCGTGCGCATGTGGCTGGCCTCGCGCCAGATCCGCCATGTCGCCCGCAATCGCGACCAGGTGCCGTCGGAATTTTCCCATCGCATCGGCCTGGCCAGCCATCAGCGCGCGGCGGACTACACGGTGGCTCGGGTCAAGCTGGGCATGCTCGAGCGCACCTATGACGCCATCCTGCTGGTATGCCTGACCCTGATGGGCGGACTTCAATTCATCGACCTGCTGGTAAGCCAGCTTACCAGCAACGACTTCCTGCGCCAGATGCTGTTGCTGGTGGCGGTGGCGCTGGTGCTGGGCCTGCTGGGCCTGCCCTTCACGCTGTGGCGGCAGTTCAAACTGGAAGCGCGCTTCGGATTCAACCGCATGACGCCCGGGCTGTTCGTCGCCGACGCCGTAAAGGGCCTGCTGGTCGCGGCGGTGCTGGGCCTGCCCCTGGCCGCGGCGGTGCTCTGGCTGATGGGCAGCGCGGGCGCCTACTGGTGGGTCTGGGCCTGGGCGCTGTGGACGGCATTCAATCTGGCGCTGCTGGTCATCTACCCGATGTTCATCGCCCCCCTCTTCAACAAGTTCACGCCGCTGTCCGACCCCGAACTGGCCGGTCGCATCCAGCGCCTGGCGCAACGCTGCGGCTTTGCCTTGAACGGCTTGTTCGTGATGGACGGATCGCGCCGCTCCGCCCATGGAAATGCCTACTTCACGGGCTTCGGCCGTTCGCGCCGCATCGTATTCTTCGACACCTTGCTCGCTCGCCTGAACGCCGATGAGATCGAAGCGGTGCTGGCGCATGAACTGGGCCATTTCGCCAAGCGCCACATCATCAAGCGCATTGTCTTCAGCTTTGGCGCGGCGCTGGTATTCTTCGCCATCCTGGGATGGGTGGCCCAGCAGCCGTGGTTCTACGTGGGCCTGGGCGTGCTGCCGCAACTGGGCGGACGCAACGACGCCATGGCCCTGCTGCTGTTCTTCCTGGTCATTCCCGTATTCACTTTCATGTTCACGCCCTTGGCCAGTTGGTACTCGCGCCGCGACGAATTCGAAGCGGACCGTTACGCGGCCGAGCAGAGTTCGCCCGAGCGCCTGGTATCCGCGCTGGTCAAACTCTACGACGACAACGCCGCAACGCTAACTCCAGACCCTGTGCATTCCGCCTTCTACGACAGCCACCCCCCCGCCGCCGTGCGCATCCGCCACCTGATGGCGCCCGCCGCATGAGCGCGCCGCGCACTACCCGGACTTCACCGCCCGCCGACCCCTACGAAGGCTTGCCCAGGCGCGAACCCATGGAAGGCCGCATCATCGCCGCACATGGGCGCCACTACACCGTGGAGCTTGCGGACGGCGCATTGCGCAAGTGCTTTCCCCGAGGCAAAAAGGCCGGCGCCGCCGTGGGCGACCGCGTGCGGATCACGCCCCAGGGCAAGGACGAAGGCGCCATCGATGCCATCCTGCCGCGCACCAACCTCCTGTTCCGTTCCGACGAAATGCGCTCCAAGCAGTTTGCGTCCAATGTGGACCAGTTGCTGATCGTGATCGCCGTGCGGCCGACCTTTTCGGACGATCTGACCGGCCGCGCGCTCGCGGGCGCCTGGAGCGTGGGCATTTCGCCGCTGATCATCCTGAACAAGACTGACCTTGAGGATGAGCTGCCGGCCGCGCGCGCGCGCCTGGCACCCATCGCCGCGTTGGGCGTGGACGTGATCGAACTGAGCGCGCTGGAACCCGAAAAAGTCCAGACCCTGCTGGCGCCGCGCCTGGCCGGACGCACCAGCCTGTTGCTGGGCCAGAGCGGCATGGGCAAGTCCACCTTGCTCAACGTGCTGGTGCCCGGCGCCGCCGCCGCCACGCGTGAACACTCGACCGCGCTGGACATGGGCAAGCACACCACGACCAGCACGCGGCTCTATCACCTGCCCGATCCGGGCGGCGATCTGATCGATTCGCCCGGGTTCCAGGCCTTTGGTCTGCAGCACCTGACCCGCGAAGACATCATCCGCGGCTTTCCGGAATTCACGCAGCCCATCGAAGAATGCCGCTTCTACAACTGCTCGCACCGGCATGAGCCGGGATGCGGCGTGGTTGCCGCGTTGCAGGCGGGCAGAATCGATCCGGCGCGGTATGCCCTGTACGAACGCATCCTGGAAGAAAACCTGGCGGGCCAGCAGCGCTACTGACCTTGCGCCAGCGCATACGGAAACGGCCCCTACCGGGGCCGTTTTCCTTCAAGGCGTGCGCGTCGCCAGCGATCGGCTTGATCAGCGCGGGGCGAAACCGTGACGCAGCAGATGATAGAGATTGCGCAGCATGCCGGCGGTGGCGCCCCAGATGAAATGCTTGCCATAAGGCATGCCGTAATACTGGCGCACCCGGCCATCGTCCAGCCTGGCTTCATACAGGCGATGATTGGCGGGGTCCATCAGGAACGACAGCGGCACCTCGAACACCTCGGCCACCTCGAACGCATCGGGCGCCAACTGAAAGCCCGGGCGCACCAGTGACACGACGGGAACGATCGAAAACCCCGTTGCGGTCAGGTAAGGCGGCATGCTGCCCAGCACTTCCACATGGTTGGACGGCAAACCCGTCTCTTCCTGTGCCTCGCGCAAGGCCGCGGCGACGGGGGTGGAATCGCTCGTCTCGATGCGTCCGCCCGGAAAGCTGATCTGGCCCGCATGGTCATGCAGATGCGCGGCGCGCTGGGTCAGCATGATATGGACGCCATCGTCTCGCGTCACCAGCGGAATCAGCACCGCGGCGGGCACGGGCGTACCCTCGCGTCCCGGATAGCGCAAGTCGTTGTCGCGCGAAAGTTCCAGCGTCCAGGTGGACGGCTGGCTTAGCGTGCCCCGCAGGGAATCCGGGGTGAGCAGGCTGGAGGGCACAGCCGGCAGGGACTTGTTGGCCACCACCCAGGGTTGCGTCGCCGGATCAAAGCCCGGGCGCGCCAGCGGCCGTCGGGGCCGTGCGGAAGACGAGGAATCAGACATGCGGCTTTTCGAAAAGAAAAAGGCACCCTTGCAGGTGCCTTTTTAACCCGGAAACCTGTACCGGACGGAAACGCGGGTTGGCGTGAGCGTCCGACACAGGCAGGGCCGTGTACCGATAAGCGATCAAGCCGCCGAGGCTTGCTTGCTGACCAGCTTTTCCTTGATACGCGCCGACTTGCCCGAGCGGAAGCGCAGGTAGTACAGCTTGGCGCGGCGCACGTCGCCGCGGCGCTTGACTTCGATGCCGGCGATTTGCGGCGAGTACAGCTGGAACGTACGTTCCACGGCTTCACCCGACGAAATCTTGCGCACGGTGAACGCGGAGTTCAGGCCGCGGTTGCGCTTGGCGATGACAACGCCTTCGAAAGCCTGCACGCGCTTGCGGGTGCCTTCAACGACGTTCACGCTCACGATGACGGTGTCACCAGGAGCAAATTCAGGCTTGGCTTGGCCGCCGGTCAGACGGGCAATTTCTTCCTGTTCCAGGATAGCGATAAGGTTCATTAGAACTCCTAGATCATCATGTCTTTGCGGACTAAAACTTTTGCCGTTCGATGTTTTCACGCGGACCCGATGGGCCACATCCTGGTGAGTCCCATCAAGATGGGTCACATCAAGCTGGGTCACATCAAGCAATTCGCGTGTGCATGCAATCAGTCCGTCGGACGTTCATGCGATGCTCGTGCCGCAAGCAGAGGATGAGATTTGGCAAACCGCTGATTCTACACCAAAAATTGGGCCGAGGCTCCGGTAACATGGGGCCCCGCCGCAGGCTTTGCGGTACGCTTCGCCTTTCCTGTCACAAACACGTCATCTGACGCTGTTCCCACCATGTCGTACTCGTCCCTGATATTGGTCGTCCTGGCGGCGATGGCCCACGCAACGTGGAATCTGCTCGCCAAGCGGGCGGCCATGGTGGGCGCGCCATTCGTCTTTGCCTATGGCCTGTGCGCTTCGGTGCTCTACGCCCCCTGGGTGATCTGGGTGCTGATGCACGACGGCATGACGTGGACCTGGCCGGTGGTCGGCGCAATTTTGACGTCCAGCCTGTTGCATCTGGGCTACAGCCTGTGCCTGCAGCGCGGTTATCAGGTGGCCGACCTGTCCGTCGTCTATCCCATTGCGCGCGGCACCGGCCCCCTGCTGTCCACCACGGGCGCATTCCTGTTGCTGGGCGAACCCGCCACGGGCACCGGCATTATCGGCATGCTGTGCGTGGTGATAGGCGTATTGCTGATCGCCACGCAGGGTCGGCTGGCCATCTTCAAGCATGCGCAGGCCTGGGTGGGCGTGCGCTGGGGCGTGGTGATCGGGCTGTTCATCGCCGCCTATACGGTTGTGGACGCCTACGGGGTAAAGGTGCTGCTGATCAGCCCGGTGCTGTTCGACTGGTTTACCTGCGTCACACGCACCACGATGATGACCCCGCACATGCTGCACCGCCGCGCCCAGGCTTGGGAATCGATGCGCGGGCACTGGCACCTGGCGCTGGCGGTGGGGTTCTTGTCGCCGCTGGGTTACATCCTGGTGCTGTACGCCTTGCGCAATGGCGCTCCGCTCAGCCTGGTCGCGCCTGCGCGCGAGATGTCCATGATGCTGGGAACCCTGGCGGGGATGTTCCTGCTGCGTGAAAAGGTGGGACCCGGCAGGCTGGCCGGCTGCCTGGCCATTCTGGCCGGCGTGATCCTGTTGGGATCGAGCTGACGGCTTTCGGCCCCGGGCGTTGCCGGTACGCGCCTGGCCATCAACCGCCTAGAAGCCGCCGGCGACACCCAGCCACATCAGGCCGGGGATCATTGCGCCCCACGCCAGCACCAGCAACACGTCCGTCACCATCATCTTCATCGTGACCTGATTCGATATCGGTTCAACGGTGGCATCGCCCAGGCTGTGGTTACGGACGGCCGGCGCGGCGGGCGAGACCGGCGCCGCAACCGGCAAGGCCAGCGGAACCGCCGGGGCGACCACGGTATTGCCCACCAGCGCGTCTTCTTCGACGGGAGCGGGCGGGAACGGCCAACGGGCAGGCTTGGTGGCCGAACGCACGCGCTGCCGGGAAGGAATGCCTGCCGCGGATGCGTTCCAGGGCATGGCCACACCTGTCAGCCTGGCGCAAAAAGCGCGGACGCGATGCGCGCCGCGGCGCAGCGGGTTCAGCGAAACGACAAGCTCATCCGACAAGACGGAAAAATCAGCGGTGTTCATGGGAACTCCTTGGATAAACGTTCCAACGCCGTGGCGAAACGCCATGGCATGCGCCCGAGGCGACAGCAGCCTGCGGTCAATCGAACAATGACAACTGGCCGGCGGCCACGGCGCGAAGCTGCCGCGCGCCGCGCCCGTATGCACCGCTGACTGCGGGCAAACCAGCAGGAAAAGGGACCCCTGAAGACGCTTGCGCGCCAACCGGGGATAGGAAATCGGAAGAAGCCGGGCCGGAACTGGTGGCCCCGGCGTCGAACAGGGGCGAGGAGGCGCCCGGGCCCGACGGGGGCTGGAAACGGTCGCAATCCAGCGCCAGCCGGTGGCGGTTGAGGCCCAGCTTGCGGGTTGCCACGGCGAATCGCTGGCGCAGCAGGTCCGCCCAGATGCCGGTGCCGCGCATGCGAGAGCCGAAATTCGGGTCGTTGCGGCGGCCGTTGCGCAGGTCTTCGATACGATGCAGCACGCGCTGGGCGCGGTCCGGGTAATGCGCGTGAAGCCAGTCCTCGAACAGGGTCTTGACCTCCCAGGGCAGACGCAGGACGGTATAGCTGGCGTAATGCGCGCCCGCCGCCTTGGACTCCTGGAGGATGTGCTCCATCGATTCGTCGTTGATGAAGGGGATGACGGGCGCCACCAACACGCCCACCGGCACGCCGGCGTCGGTCAGGCTGCGCACGGCCTCCAGGCGGCGCCACGGCGCGGCGGCGCGGGGCTCGAGCGTGCGCGCCATGCCGGCGTCCAGCGTCGTGATGCTGATGTAGACCACCACCAGATTCTGTTCCGCCAAGGCTGCCAGCAGGTCCAGGTCGCGGGCGACCAGCGCGTTCTTCGTGACGATGGTGACGGGATGCCGGGTTTCCAGCATGAGTTCGAGCAGGCCGCGCGTGAGGCGCCAGTCGCGCTCGATGGGCTGGTAGGCGTCCGTGGCCGATCCGATATTGATGGGCGACGGCTTGTAGCCCGGCCGGCTGAGTTCGGCGCGCAGGGCCTGGACGGCGTTGGCCTTGGCCACCAGCCGTGTCTCGAAGTCGAGCCCTGGGGAGTAGCCCAGATAGGAATGCGTGGGCCGGGCGTAGCAATACACGCAACCGTGCTCGCATCCGCGGTAAGGATTGACCGCCACGTCGAAGGGGATATCGGGAGAATCATTGCGCGACAGCATCTTGCGCGCTTCTTCCGCCGTGACCGTGGTCTTGGGGGCGGGCGGCGCGCACCGGGTGTCGGGCAGGATGGGGATGACGGTGGCGTCAGTCCGCGGGAAGTCCGAGGAATTATCGGGGACGGAATCCACGAAATCAGCGGGCAAGCCAGACGAGGACCAGCCGTCGTCGACCTGGACGCGGTCGTCGCGTTGAAAGCGATGCCGAACATTAGTAACCGCACCCCGACCGCGCAAGGCGGCGGGGGCGGCAGCCGGGGACCCAGAACCGGCGGGAAAAGAATGATCGGTGCGTGCCATGAAAACTACTGTACAAAAACACAGTGGTTTTGACAAGCACCAAACAACTTTTCGTAAGACAACCCAACTTTACCGCAAGACGAAGACAAGGGCGGAACAAATCGTTTTCACCTGGCGATATGCCCCGGAAACCCTTGCCAGCATTGGCTTTGGAAGAAATACAACACCAAAAATCCGGGCCAGGCGCCGTTGTTTTCCAGCCTCTTTTTCCTTCAGCGCAGCATCCCCGCCGCCGCGGTCTGGTGCGTGGCCTCGTCGATCAGAATGAAGGCGCCCGTCGCGGGCACATCGTCATACCGGTCGACCGCCAGCGCCTCGCGCGTGGTGAACGACACGCGTCCGATATCGTTCATGCGCAAGGTGCCGTCCGTGTTCTCCACTTCCTGCAGTTCGTGGATGTCGCGATGCGACAGCACCGCGCGTATCTTGGCCGACGTCAAGCGCGTGCCCGACTTGAGCAGATACTTGCGCGCCGGATTCAGGGCCTGCGAATCCAGCCAGCACAGTTCGGCTTCGAACTCGCGCGACACTTGCGCGGGCGCGGACGCGTGCACGATCACGTCGCCGCGCGACACGTCCACATCGCGGTCCAGCACCAGCGTGATCGAGTCTCCGGCCACGGCTTCATCCAGCGCGCGGTCGAAGGCGCGCAACTCGCGCACCACCGCCGTCACGCCGGACGGCTGCACCGTGATCTCGTCGCCGGGACGCAGCACGCCGCTGGCGACGCGGCCCGCATAGCCCCGGAAATCCTCTTTGCGATTACCGTCGTGACGCGCCACCCACTGCACCGGAAAGCGCAATGGCAAGGCGTGGCCGTCTGCCGCCAGATCCAGCGATTCAAGCAGGGCCAGCAAGGGCGGCCCCTGGTACCACGGCGTCTGCGGCGACAGCGAGACGACGTTGTCGCCGTTGAGCGCCGACAGCGGCAGCGCATCGAAATGCGCGATGCCCAGCTTGGCCGCCAGATCCGCATAGGCATCGCGGATGCGCTCGAACACGGCACGGTCCCAGTCCACCAAATCCATCTTGTTCACGGCGACCACGATATGGCGTATGCCCAGCAGGCGCGCGATGGTGCTGTGCCGCTTGGTCTGCGGCAGCAGCTTGCCGTCGGCCGCGCGCGTCGCGTCGATCAGGATGACGGCGACATCGGCGGTCGATGCGCCCGTCACCATGTTGCGCGTGTACTGCTCGTGGCCGGGCGCGTCGGCGATGATGAACTTGCGCGCGGGCGTAGAGAAATAGCGGTAGGCCACGTCAATGGTGATGCCCTGCTCCCGCTCGGCTTCCAGCCCGTCCGTCAGCAAGGAAAAATCGATGCCGTCGCCCGCGACCCGCTTGTGCTTGGCACGTGAAATCGCATCGAGCTGGTCGGCGAACACGCCTTTGCTGTCATAGAGCAGGCGACCGATCAGGGTGGACTTGCCGTCATCGACGGAACCCGCCGTGATCAGGCGCAGCACGCCCGTGTCGGCGCCGGTAAGAAAGGAATCGTTCAGTGCGTTCATAAGAGTCCCCAGACGCCGGCATGAGCCGGCGCATCGTGCATTCAGAAATAGCCTTCCTTCTTGCGGCGCTCCATCGAGGCCTCGGAAGTCTGGTCGTCCATGCGCGTGGCGCCGCGCTCGGTGATGTCGGTCACCGCGGTTTCGGCGATGATGGCCATGGTGTCGGCGGCATCTGACGCCACCGGGCAGGTGCAGGAGATATCGCCCACGGTGCGGAACCGCACGGACAGGCGTTCGACCTGTTCGCCCTCCTGCGGCGGCGTCAGCCGCGTGACCGGCACCAGCAGGCCCTTGCGGCGCACCACCTCGCGCTCATGGGTGTAGTAGATCGGCGGCAGCGCAAGCTGCTCGCGCTGGATGTATTGCCAGACATCCAGCTCGGTCCAGTTCGAGATCGGGAACACGCGCATGTTCTCGCCGCGATGCACGCGGGTGTTGAACAGATTCCACAACTCGGGCCGCTGGGCCTTGGGGTCCCATTGGCCGAATTCGTCGCGGAACGAAAAGATGCGTTCCTTGGCGCGCGCCTTTTCCTCGTCGCGCCGGGCGCCGCCGATGCAGGCGTCGAAGCCGAATTCCTCGATCGCCTCCAGCAGGGTTACGGCCTGCGCCGCATTGCGCGAATCGGTCTCGCGCCGCAGGACGACGCTGCCGCGGCTGATCGAGTCTTCGACGCTGCGCACGATCAGGGTTTCGCCCAGTTCGGCCGCGCGTGCGTCGCGGAAGGCGATCACTTCGTCGAAGTTGTGCCCGGTGTCGATGTGCATCAACGGGAACGGAAAGCGGCCCGGCCGGAAGGCTTTCTCGGCCAGGCGCAGCAGCACCACGGAGTCCTTGCCGCCCGAGAACAGCAGCACGGGTTTTTCGCTTTCGGCGGCCACTTCGCGCAGGATGAATATCGCTTCCGATTCCAGCCAATCCAGGTGGCTGCGTTGGATCACAGCAGACATAGGTATTCCCCTAAAACAGATTTCGAATTCATGGCCGGCGTCAATCGCCGCGCGCCACGGTACTGATGACCCGGTTGCCCGCATGCAGGCCGCATTCCTTGGAGTCCGACGACTCCCACCACCAGCGCCCGGCCCTCAGGTCTTCGCCCGGGCGGATCGCGCGCGTACAGGGTTCGCAGCCGATCGACGGGTAGCCCTGGTCATGCAGCGGGTTGTACGGAATGCCCAGCGCGCGGATGACCGACCAGACGTCGTCTTCGCTCCACTCGGCCAGCGGGTTGAACTTGTAGAGACCGAACGTGCCGTCGTCTTCTTCCAGCGGCAATTCGCCCCGGGTGGTGGACTGCGCGCGCCGCTGTCCGGTGAGCCAGGCGCCGCGGCCCGACAGCGCGCGCCTGAGCGGCTCGACCTTGCGGATCTGGCAACAGGCTTTGCGCAGTTCCACGCTTTCGTAAAAGGCGAAAGCGCCATGCGCGGCCACATGCTGGTCCACCGCGGCCGCAACGGGCCGGTACACCGTGACCTCGCGCCCATAGCGTTCGCGCACCGCGTCCAGCACGCCCAGCGTCTCGGCATGCAGCCGGCCCGTATCCAGTGTGAACACCTCGAGTTCCAGGTCCGCGTCATAGATGGCGTGCGTCAGCACCATGTCCTCGGCCGCCAGCGACGACGCCAGCGCCGCGTCCGGATAGCGCCGCTGGATATCCGCCAGGCGCGCCGCCAGCTCGCGCCAGCGCTCCGCCAGGGCGGCGTCGAGTTCCACGGAAAGATCGGCCGACGTCATGGTTGCACCGCGAAGATGCGCGCCCGCCGGGGCCGCGCCAGAAGGATTTCGCCGTCGCGCAGATTGAGTTCCCGGTACAGAAGCTCCGGCACTTCGGCCTCGATCAGCGAGTCCGAATCCTCGCGGGCGAGTTCCAGGTAGGCGCTGGGCCCCGCCAGATAGGCGTGCGACAGCCGCACCGGGATGCCATCGGCATCCGCGCGATAGCGTTCGATCTCGAACTCGTGCGGCCGCACATAGGCGGTGGCGCGCTGGGCGTCGGCCTGCTCCAGTTCGGGCGCCGGCAGCGACAGGCCGGCGCCTTCCCATACGCCGCGCGACGCCACGCCCTGCAACTGGTTCACGTCGCCCAGGAATCCGTAGACGAAAGGCGTGGCCGGCCCTTCCCACACCTCGCGCGGCGTGCCCACCTGCTCGATCCGGCCCGCGTTCATCAGCACCACGCGGTCGGACACTTCCAGCGCTTCTTCCTGGTCGTGCGTGACGAACACGCTGGCCACGTTCAGCTCGTCGTGCAGCCGGCGCAGCCAGCGGCGCAGTTCCTTGCGCACCTTGGCGTCCAGCGCGCCAAAGGGCTCGTCCAGCAGCAGCACCCGCGGCTCGACGGCCAGCGCGCGCGCCAGGGCGATGCGCTGGCGCTGCCCGCCCGACAACTGCGCCGGATAGCGGTCCGCCAGCCAGTCCAGTTGCACCAGGCCCAGCAGGTCGTGCACCTTGCGCTTGATCTGGTCTTCGGACGGACGCTGCGAACGATGCTTGACGCGCAGGCCGAAGGCCACGTTCTCGAACACCGTCATGTGCTTGAACAGCGCATAGTGCTGGAACACGAACCCGACCTGGCGCTGGCGGACATCCACCGACGTGGCGTCTTCGCCCGCGAACAGCACGCTGCCGGAATCGGCCGCCTCCAGCCCGGCGATGATGCGCAGCAGCGTTGTCTTGCCGCAGCCCGACGGCCCCAGCAGCGCCACCAGCTCGCCAGTTTCAATGTGCAGCGACACGTCGTTGAGCGCGCGGAACTGTCCGAACCGCTTGGATAGATTGCGAACTTCGATACTCATGCCTGTCTCCTTGCCGGTCGCGTCAGGCGACTGCCGGCTTGATGGCCACCGCAGGGCCGGGATACTCGACCGGCTGGTCGGCGTCCTGCATCAGGCGCGCATTGCGCCACTCGACCACGTTCTTCGCCACCAGGGTCACCAGCGCCAGCAGGGCCAGCAGCGAGGCGACGGCGAACGCCGCGGAATATTGGTATTCGTTGTAGAGAATCTCTACATGCAGGGTCATCGTGTTGGTCAGACCCCGGATCTGTCCGGACACCACCGACACCGCGCCGAACTCGCCCATGGCCCGCGCATTGCACAGGATGGCCCCATACAGCAGGCCCCATTTGATGTTGGGCAAGGTCACCCGCCAGAAGATCTGCCAGCCGCTGGCGCCCAGGGTCAGCGCGGCCTGCTCTTCCTCGCTGCCCTGCGCCTGCATCAACGGAATGAGCTCGCGCGCCACGAAGGGAAAAGTGACGAACAGCGTCGCCAGGATGATGCCCGGCACGGCATAGACGATCTTGATGTCGTGGGCCTGCAGCCAGCCGCCGAACCAGCCTTGGGTGCCGAACAGCAGCACGAACACCAGGCCGGCCACGACGGGCGACACCGAAAAAGGCAGGTCGATCAGCGTGATCAGGAATTGCTTGCCGCGGAACTGGAACTTGGTGATGGCCCAGGCGGCGGCGACGCCGAACACCAGGTTCACCGGCAAGGCGATCGCCGCGACCAGCAGCGTCAGGCGGATGGCCGCCAGCGCGTCGGGCTCGACAATGGCGTCCAGGTATAGCTGCCACCCCTTCCGGAAGGCCTCGGCGAACACCGCCGCCAGCGGCACCAGCAGAAAGAGCGTCAGGAATGCCAACGCCACGAACAGCAGCACGCCGCGCACCCAGCGCGGCTCGGTCAGGTGAGCGGGACGGTCCGATGCGCTCATGACAGCCTCCCCAGGCCGCGGCGCGCCTGCCAGCCCTGCAACAGGTTGATGATCAGCAGCAGCACGAACGACAGGCCCAGCATCACGGTCGCGATGGCGGCCGCGCCGGCATAGTCGAACTGCTCCAGCTTGGAAATGATCAGGAGCGGCGTGATCTCGGACACCATGGGCATGTTCCCGGCGATGAACACCACCGATCCGTATTCGCCCACCGCGCGGGCGAACGCAAGCGCAAAGCCCGTCATCAGGGCGGGCAGGATAGTCGGCAGGACCACCCTGCGGATGGTCTGCCAGCGGTCCGCGCCGAGGCTGGCCGCGGCCTCCTCGATTTCGCGCTCCACGTCTTCAAGCACCGGCTGCACGGTGCGCACCACGAAGGGCACCCCGATGAAGATCAGCGCGATCACGATGCCCAGCGGCGTGAAGGCGACCTTCAATCCGAACCATTCCGACAAGGGCCCGCCCAGCCAGCCCTTCTGGGAGTACAGGGCGGTCAGCGCGATGCCGGCCACCGCAGTGGGAAGCGCGAACGGCAGATCGACCAGCGCGTCCAGGATCTTCTTGCCGGGAAAGCGGTATCGCACCAGCACCCAGGCGACGACAGTGCCGAACACCAGGTTCACCAGCGCCGCGATGAACGATGCGCCAAACGTCAGTTGATAGGACGCCAGCACCCGCGGCGCCGTCACGGCGTCCCAGAATCCCTGCCATCCCAGGCCCGCGCTCTTGATGGGCAAGGCAGCCAGGGGAATCAGCACGAGCACGCTGAGGTAGAACACCGCGTAGCCCATGGAAATGCCGAATCCGGGCAGCACGCCCGGGCTATTGCGCCGAACGGCGAAAGGCGCTTGCGCGCCGTTTGCCGTCGGGTTCGAGGCGGTAGTCATGGCCGTCGTCCGATCGTTGTCCGATTATTTCTTCTGCGGCAGGTAGATCTGGTCGAAGGTGCCGCCGTCGCTGAAGTGGTCCTTCTGCGCCTTGCGCCAGCCGCCGAAGATCTTGTCGTCGATGGTGACGAGCTTGACCTTGGGGAACTTGGCCTCGTACTTGGCGGCAACCGTCTTGTCCAGGGGCCGGTAGTAGTTCTTCGCGATGATTTCCTGCGCAGCAGGCGTGTACAGGAATTCCAGGTAGGCCTGCGCGGCGTCGCGCGTCCCCTTCTTGTCCACGATCTTGTCGACGATGGCCACGGGCGGTTCCGCCAGGATGGACAGCGACGGCACCACGATATCGAACTTGTCCGGACCCAGCTCCTCGAGCGCCAGGAAGGCCTCGTTTTCCCAGGCCAGCAGCACGTCGCCCACGCCGCGCTCCACGAAGGTCGTGGTGGATCCGCGCGCCCCGGTATCCAGCACCGGCACATGCTTCAGCAGATCACCGACGAAGGCGCGCGCCTTGTCTTCGCTGCCGCCGTTCTTTTCCAGCGCATAGGCCCATGCGGCCAGGTAGTTCCAGCGGGCGCCGCCCGAGGTCTTGGGATTCGGCGTGATGACCTGCACGCCATCCTTGATCAGATCGTCCCAGTCCTTGATCTGCTTGGGGTTGCCCTTGCGCACCAGGAACACGATGGTGGACGTGTAGGGCGAGCTGTTCTGCGGCAGGCGCGCCTGCCAGTTTTCGGGCAAGAGGCCGCGGTCGGCGATGGCGTCGATGTCGTAGGCGAGCGCCAGGGTCACCACATCGGCTTCCAGCCCGTCGATGACCGAACGCGCCTGGCGCCCGGAGCCGCCGTGCGACTGGCGGATCGTCAGGTCGACGTTCGCCTTTTCCTTGTACTGCTTGACGAAGGCGTCATCGATGGCGCGGTACAGCTCGCGCGTCGGATCGTAGGACACGTTCAGCAGCGTTTGCTTCTGCTGGGCTTGCGCCGGCGAAATCGCGGCAAGTGAAACTGTCACTGCGGCCAAGGCGGCCAGCCAACCGGCTTTCCTGAAAGACATCCCTTGCTCCCTGTGTTCGGTAATGTGGAAGCAAGTTTGCGGGCAGGCCATTCTGAACGGAACGAATCATTTTTTGATTGCTCATCGCTCTCAGGCATATAGGATCGCCGTCCCAACAATGGAAAACCGCCGCGTTCCCCTATGGGAAAGGCGGCGGCGATAAGGGCCCGAAGGCCGTCGGCGCAATGAGGGGCGACCCCTCATTTTTGAATTTACTTATTCGGCTGCGGCGTAATGCGCAGGTACGGGCGCACAGCCTTGTAGCCCTTGGGGAACTTCTCCTTGATCACCGCTTCGTCCTGCAGGGACGGAACAATGATCACGTCGTCGCCGTCTTCCCAGTTGACGGGCGTGGCCACGCTGTGGCTGTCGGTCAATTGCAGGGAATCGATGACACGCAGGATTTCGTTGAAGTTGCGGCCGGTGCTGGCCGGGTACGTGATGGTCAGGCGCACCTTCTTGTTCGGATCGATGATGAACACCGAACGCACGGTCGCCGTGGCGCTGGCGTTGGGGTGGATCATGTCGTAGAGCTCGGATACCTTGCGGTCCTTGTCGGCCAGGATCGGGAAGTTGACCTTCGTCGACTGCGTGTCGTTGATGTCCTCGATCCACTTGGTGTGCGAATCGGCGCCATCCACGGACAGGGCCAGAACCTTCACGTTGCGCTTGGCGAAATCGTCGGCCAGCTTGGCTGTGTAACCCAGTTCCGTCGTGCAGACGGGCGTGAAATCGGCCGGATGCGAGAACAGCACTCCCCAGCTATTGCCCAGATACTCATGGAAGCGGATCGGGCCGGCCGAGGATTCCTGTTCGAAATCAGGGGCGGTATCGCCCAGGCGTAGTTGACTCATGGTGTCTCCTGTGTGCGGATCAGGTGTTGGGGGCTGACTGCCCTACCATCATGGCGGGCAGCGCAGGGCAGCGTTTCCTGGGGGAGCGTACCCCGTATGAAACGATTCTTCCATCAAACCTTTAGCGGAGGAAATACGCAAGTCATATAACCTTATGCAATATTCGATGCGGCCCCGCAGGCCTCCGCGACAACCCCCGCGCGCACGGCGGCGGACAAGGACAATGCGCGCGGCAGGATATGCGCCGCATAGAACAACCCTGTCGCGGCCTTCTCGCGATAGAACGGATCGGTGACGCCCGCCGCCAGCTTGCGGCGGCACACCAGCACGGCGCGCGCCATCTGCCAGCCGCCATGGACCACGCCGGCCAGCATCAGGTAAGGCACGCTGCTGGAGTAGACCGCCCGGATGTTCGCGGCCGACTGCTCCAGGATGAAGCCCACGCCCGCCTCGTACGCCTGGATGGCGCCGTCGAGGTTGTCGCGCAACAGGCGCAGGGCGTCGCGTTCCGGCGCCGCCGCCCGCGACGACTCGGACTCGACCGCGCGCAGCGTCTCGCGCATCGCCGCGATGGCGGCGTAGGCGGTAGCCCCGCCATCGCGCTGCGTCTTGCGGCTGACCAGGTCATTGGCCTGGATCGCCGTGGTGCCTTCGTAGATGGGCAGGATGCGGGCATCCCGATAGAACTGTGCCGCCCCGGCTTCCTCGATGTAGCCCATGCCGCCGTGCACCTGGATGCCCAGGGACGCGACCTCCACGGCCGACTCCGTGGAATAGCCCTTGACGATGGGCACCATGTATTCATAGAACGCGCGGTTGCGCGCGCGCTGCTCCGGATCGGGGTGGTGGGTGCCCTTGTCATGCGCGGCGGCCGTCACGTAGGACACGGCGCGCGCGGCCTCGGTCAAGGCCTTCATCGTCATGAGCATGCGCTGCACGTCGGGATGGCGCGCAATGGCGACCGGCCCGGCCGATCCCTCCACCGCCCGCCCCTGCACCCGTTCGCGCGCATACGCCAGCGCGTGCTGGTAGGCCCGTTCCGATACTCCGATCCCCTGCTGCCCCACCGAATAGCGGGCGGCGTTCATCATGATGAACATGTACTCCAGACCGCGGTTCAGCTCGCCCACCAGATAGCCGACGGCGCCCTCGCCCACCTCGCCTTTGCCTGCCCCGTACAGCAGCTCCGCGGTCGGGCTGCCGTGTATGCCCAGTTTGTGCTCGAGCGATGCGCACCAGACATCGTTGCGCTTGCCCAAACCGCCATCGGGTTCGAGCAGGAACTTGGGCACGATGAATAGCGATATGCCCTTCACGCCCGCCGGCGCGTCCGGCGTGCGGGCCAGCACCAGGTGGATGATGTTTTCCGCCAGGTCATGCTCGCCGTAGGTGATGAATATTTTCTGGCCGTACAGCCGATAGCTGCCGTCGTCCTGCCTGATTGCGCGCGTGGCGACCTGAGCCAGGTCCGAACCTGCCTGCGGCTCGGTCAGGTTCATGGTGCCCGTCCATTTGCCGCCAATCAGGTTCGGCACATACTGCTTGCGCTGCGCGTCCGAGCCTACCGTAAGGAGTGCCTCGATCACGCCGTCGGTCAGCATGGGACACAAGGAGAACGCCAGGCTGGCCGCCTGGATGTTCTCGCCCGGCGCGGCGGCCACCAGCTTGGGCAGTCCCTGCCCGCCCCAGGCCTGAGGATGCTGCAGCCCCTGCCAGCCGCCCGCCGCGTAATCCTTGAACCCCTGGGCGAAGCCCGGCGTGGCGGCGACACGGCCATCGGTCCAGACAGGGGGGTGTGTGTCGCCGGGCACATTCAGCGGCGCCACGGCCTGCTCCACGAAACGGCCGTTTTCCTGCAGGATCGCGTCAACCAGGTCGGGCGTCACGTCCTCGAAGCCGGGCAGTTTCAGGACGTCGTCCAGTCCGGCGAGCTCGGTCAGGGCGAAGCGGAAGTCCTGCAACGGGGTTACATAGGGCATGGTGTCTCCGGGTGCGGCGGACGGCGGGGCGCGTGGCGTTCCCGGTCCAATGCGTTTTCTGTCTACGCTTGAGGGGCCCCGTCCGGCTTGCCGCCGGCGGAGCGCTAGCTCAGATGGTACGCCAAGGACACGATGATCGGCCCGAGCACCGGCAGCAGCACATTGGCGATCGCATAAGTCACCGTGTATCCCAGCAGCGGCACGGAACTGCCGCTGGCCGTCAGGATGGCGCTGATGGCGGGGGTGCTGACGTGCTGGCCCGCGATGGCGCCCACCAGCAGCGGGCCTTCGATCTTCAGCAGCTTGTGCCCCACCCACAGCGACAGGCAGGCTGGCCCCAGCGATACCAGCAGCCCGATCACGGGCAGCACCGCGCCGTGCTGGCGGATCAGGGAAATGGCGTCGGGGCCCGCCGACAGGCCCACGCAGGCCACGAAGACCGCGAGCCCAAGGTCCTTCAGCAATTGCACCGCATGGCCGGGCATGTGCCCGATCGCCGGCCGCTTGGCATTGATCCAGCCGCAGACCAGACCGCTCACCAGCGCCCCGCCGCCGCTGCCCAGCGAGACCGGGATGCCCCACAACCTTGCGCTCAGGCTGCCGATCATCAGGCCGGCCAGGATGCCAAACGCCAGGAACACCAGGTCGGTCACGCCGCTGCGACGCAATTCGCTGCCAAGCGCCGCTCCGGCCTCGGACAGCTCCGGTTCGGCGCCTACCAGCGTCACCAGGTCGCCGTACTGGACCACCGTCGCGGGCGTCAGCGGCAGCTCGTGGCCGGACCTGACAATGGACTGCAGAAAAACGCCGCGGGCGCGGCGGGCATTGGGCCGTTTGGCCAGTTCGCCCACCGTGTACCCATTGACTGCCTTTTTGTTGACCACCACGGCCCGCTCGCTGAGCTGGAGATCATCGGCATGTGCCTCGGGCAACTGGATCTCGGGGCCGATCACCGAGCCGGCGCGCAGCGCGAAGCGGCGCAGGCCCAGCACCACCACCACGTCACCGATCGCCAGCCTGCCTTCCGGCGCGGCGTCGACCGCCTCGCCGTTGCGCAGGATGCGGCTGATCGCCGTGCGGCCGCCCAGCAGCGCCTCGACCTCCGCCACGGTCTTGCCGTCTACATCCTTGACGACGTGGGCGCGGCCCACCAGCCTGGGCAGAGACGGAAGATTGGACTCGCCGCCCTCGCCCGGAGGCACGCCCAGCTTTTCCTCCAGCGCCCTGGACGCCTCGCGCAGATTGATGCGCAAGAGCGCCGGGGCCACCTGACTGGTGAAGAACACGATGCTGATCAGTCCCACCAGATAGGTCAGCGTGTAGGCCGTGGCGATGTTGGCTTCCATGCGCTGCACTTCGGCCTCCGGCAATCCCAGGTGCTTGAGCGCCTCGGCCGCCGTGCCCACCACGGCGGATTCCGTCGCCGCGCCCGCGGCCAGGCCAGCGGCCGTGCCGGCATCCAGGCCGAACAGCGGCACCGCCGTCAGCACGATAGCCAGCACCAGCGCGGCCTCGATGATCGGCAGCACCATATAGCGCAGGCTGGACCGGTTGAGGTTGGCGAAGAACTGCGGACCGCCCGAATAACCCATGGCGAAGATGAACAGGGCAAACGCGACCTCTTTCAGGTCGCCCTGCATCTGGCAGCCCGTCTGGCCGATCAGCAGGGCGACGATGAGCGTTCCGCACACCCCGCCGAGCTGGATCGGCCCGACCTTCAGCTTGCCTATCAGGTATCCCAATCCCACCGTGACGAACAAAACCGCGATGGGGACGCTATTGAAAAACCCGACGGAGCATGTCATGAAGTCATATCGCCCTGTGGCTGCCTATTTCGCCGCGGCTTTCTTGGCGGATTTGGCCGCCGTGTCCGCCTTCTTCACGGCCTTCTTCACGGCCTTCTTGGCGGCGGTCTTGCCCGCGGTCTTGCCGGTGGCGGCACGCTTGGCCCCGGCGGCCTTGACCGTCTGGCCCTTGCCGGCCGTCGGGCCCGACCGCACCAGTTCGCCGGCCTTCCAGGCCTCGACGTACTCGGTCGCCGATTCGATCATGTACTTGCCGATCTTGGAATAGTCGGCGTCGTCCAGATTGGCCAGCGAAATGCGGATAGACCACGGCGGACCGCCGAAGCCGCCGCCATCCATCAACACCACGCCCGACTTTTCAGCCAGGCGGAACAGGAAGTCCACCGGCTCATAATTGGCGGTCATGTACTTGCAGAAGGCGTCGCCATACGTGATCTTGGCCCACACCATGAAGTCCAGTTCCACGTAGTACCAGCCCCGCATCGGATCTTCCGGCGGCATCGGGATGCCCAGCCCGCGCCAGAGTGCATCGCGACGGCCTCGCACGATCTCCATGGTCAGATGCTTGTAGGCGTCCTTCAGGTCCAGCAAATGGGACAGCGCGAAGAAGCCCATCTGCACCTGCTGCGGCAGCGACAGGCCCGCCGTATGATTCAAGGCCACGTTGCGGCTGTCGGCGACCATGCGGTCGATGAACTTGAGCTTTTCGGGCTCCATGGTCACGGCGCCATAGCGCTTGTTCAGGCGACTCTTCCACGATGCGGGCAGCTCGGCGATGCGGCGGTCCATCGTGTTTTTCTCGTGAATCGCGATCACGCCCAGGCGCCAGCCGGTGCAGCCGAAATTCTTCGAAAACGAATACACGCAGATCGTGTTGTTCGGCACTTCGGCCATCAGCGAACGGAAGTTCGGCACGAAGGTGCCGTACACGTCGTCCGTCACCAGCACCAGATCCGGATTCTTGCGGATCAGGCGCACGATCTGCTTCATCTCCACGGGGTTGAATGCCACGGACGGCGGGTTGCTGGGGTTCACCGTGACCGCCAGCTTGATCTTCGGATTCTCGAGCTTGGCGATTTCGGAGGCCGGATAGTGCCAATCGTGCGTACCGTCGGCGCGCATGCTGCTGGCATTGATCGCGACAATCTTGAACTGGAAGCGCTCCAGATGCGCGATCTCGATGTAAGGCGTGAAGGTCGGCAGGAACAGCGCGATGGTGTCGCCCTGCTTCAGCAGGCCGTTCTGCAGCAGCGAGTCGAAGATGTAGCACATGGCCGCCGTGCCGCCCTCGACCGGAAACAGGTCGAACTTGCCCCTGGGCGGACGGCCGTCGCACATTTCCTTGACCAGGTAGTCATGGATGATCTGTTCGGTATGCACCAGCGCGCGCGGCGGCACGGGATAGTGGTCGCCGATGATGCTGTCGGTCAATTCGTGGATCCACTCGTCGGGGTCGAAGGCCTTGACCTTCACGCCGTACTCCAACACGCCGGCCAGGAAGTCGTAGCCGTCTTCGCCCTTGTTCTTCGAGAGAAACTTGCGCAAGCGGTCGGCGCATCCCTTCTTTGCCGGCATGCCGGCCAGAATGCCATCGTCGCGTACGCGGCGCGCCTCTTTCATGGCAAACCGGCCCAGCAGAAAGAAGGCGTCCCGCGGCTCGGTGGCGATCCAGTTCGGATTGCCGCGGCCCGCGTTCAGCATGGTCGCCGTGGCGGACTGCTGACTGTCCTTGGCCAGTGTGATCAGGTAGTCCTTCAGCTCGAACGGCGATAGCTGTTCCAGGTCGCGCTGATGCGACCGGGTGGTTTTCAAGGCCGAGGCCAGACTGACGGTGAGAGGCGTGGTGGAAGCCATATTTCAATACTCCTGGTATGCGTTATGACAGGCGCCTTGAGAGCGGCGCCGTTTCGCTTGCCGCGCTTGCTGTGGCGCCCGCAAGCCCAAGGGCTTGCGGGCCATCCTGCTAAGACATGAGCATGACGATGACAATCCCCCAGATGATGAGCAGGGTATTGCCGATGGCGTAAGGCACCGTGTAGCCCAGGGCCGGCACCTGACTTTTGGCCGTCTCGGTGATCTGTCCGATGGCAGCAGTGGTGGTCCGGGCGCCGGCGCAGACGCCCAGGGCGATGGCGGGGTGGAATTTGAAGACGTACCGCGCGATGAACACGCCCAGTATCATCGGCACGCTGGTGGCGATGATGCCCGCGATGAAGAGCTTCGCGCCCAGTTGCTGAAAGCCCTGAACAAAGCCCGGACCCGACACGATGCCCACGACCGCCACGAAGGCGGTAAGACCGACGGAGGTCAGGAACCAGTGCACCGGTTCGGGCACGCGGCCAAAGGTCGGATGCACGGATCGCAGGTAGCCGAAGATCAGCCCGGAAATCAGGGCGCCGCCCGACGTCGACAGCGTGATGGGTATGCCGCCCACGGTCATCACCAGGCTGCCGAACAGGCCGCCGATCAGGATGCCGAATCCCACGAACACCATGTCGGTCTGATTGGTGGCGCGGTCCACATAACCCAGCTTGCCCACCACCCGTTCGACGTCGCGCTTGGGGCCCAGTATGAAAAGGCGGTCGCCGCGGTCCAGCTTCAGGCCCCAGTTGACCGGCATCTCGTGACCGCCCCGTACGACCTTGCGCAGGAATACGCCACGGCCCAGTTGCCGCACGGTCTCGTTTTCGGCGAGTTCCTTGAGCGTCTTGCCGGCCACGTTCTTGTTGGTCAGGACGACCTCGATGATCTCGGCGGGCAGATTGATCACGTCCCGGTCCTCGACCTCGGTGCCGATGATGCCCGCCGCCTGCAGGACCAGTGCATCATGGCGCCCCGTCACGCCCAGCACGTCGCCGGCCTGCAGCGCGGTGCTGGAGTCGCTATCGATGATCTGGTCGCCGCGGCGGATGCGCTCGACAAAGACGCGGGCGTCGACAAACTTTGCCTCCAGGTCCGCCACCGTCTTGCCCACGTACTCGGCATTGTCCAGCCGGTACGCGCGCGCCGTGAACTTGCGGTAGCCCGACAGTTCCATCGAATCCGCGCCGCCGGACATCTTGGCCTCGTATTCCTGGCATTCCTTCACGATGTCCACGCGCATCAGCTTGGGCCCCAGCGAGGCCAGCAGCCAGGCGCTGCCCACCGTGCCGAAGATGTAGCAGACCGCGTAGGCCACCGGAATGCTGTCGATCCACTGCTTCTTGGTCGCCGCATCGATGTTCAGGCCGTTGATCGTGTCGGTCGCCACGCCCATCACGGCCGAAATGGTCTGCGCGCCGGAGAGCAGCCCGGCGCCGGTGCCGGCGTCAAAGCCAAAGGCGACGGCGGTGCCCCATGTCACCAGCAGGCAGATCACGCAGATGATGACCGCGAAAATGACCTGGGGAAGGCCATCGCTTTTCATGCCGCGGAAGAATTGCGGCCCGACGCCGTAGCCAAGACCAAAAAGAAAAAGCAGGAAGAACACCTGCTTGAGAATGGGGGCGATCGTGATGTCGAGCTGGCCGACCAGCACGCCCACCAGCAAAGTCCCGGTCACGGCCCCCAGATTGAAGCCAAAGATCTTTTTGGCGCCGATCCAGTATCCCAGGCCCAAAGTCAGAAAAATCGCCAGCTCTGGATACTTTCGTAGTGTGTCAAAGAACCATTCCATCCCGAATCTCCTTCGTTCTGTACAGGTCAAGCACATGCGCCGTAGATCCAACCGCGCGCCGATTACATTATCAGAATCATTTGGAAAATCCAGAAAAAAAAACCGCAGGCACGAGGCTTGCGGTTTTTTGATGCGGGAAGAGGCGGTTTACAGCGCGCTCGTCAGTTCCGGCACGACCTGGAAAAGATCGCCGACCAGCCCATAATCGGCCACGCCGAAAATGGGAGCCTCGGCATCCTTGTTGATGGCCACGATGACCTTGGAATCCTTCATGCCGGCCAGATGCTGGATGGCGCCCGAGATACCCACAGCCACGTACAGTTGCGGCGCGACGATCTTGCCCGTCTGGCCGACCTGCCAATCGTTCGGCGCGTAGCCGGCATCGACCGCGGCGCGCGAAGCGCCCAGGGCGGCGCCCAGCTTGTCGGCCAGGGGATCCAGGATCTTGAAGTTCTCGGCGCTGCCCAGACCGCGGCCACCCGATACCACTACGCGCGCGCCCGCCAGTTCAGGACGGTCGCTCTTGGCGACTTCGCGGCCCACGAACGTGGACAGGCCCGAATCGGCGACAGCGGCGATCTCTTCCACCGCACCCGAACCGCCTTGCGCCGCGACGGCGTCAAAGCCGGTCGTGCGAACGGTGATGACCTTGACGGCATCGGCCGATTGCACGGTGGCGATGGCGTTGCCGGCGTAGATCGGGCGCTGGAAGGTATCGGCCGATTCCACGCCGATGATGTCGGAGATCTGGGCCACGTCGAGCTTGGCCGCGACGCGCGGCGCCACGTTCTTGCCCGAGGCGGTGGCCGGGAACAGGATGTGGCTGTAGCTCGACGCCACAGCCAGCACCTGGGCCGCCACGTTCTCGGCCAGGCCGTCAGCCAGTTGCGGCGCGTCGGCCAGCAGCACCTTGGACACGCCAGCGGCCTGCGCGGCCTGATCGGCCACGGCGCGCGCGTTGGCGCCGGCAACCAGCACATGCACATCGCCTCCGATCTTGGCGGCGGCGGCGACGGCGTTCAGGGTTGCGCCCTTGAGCTGGGCGTTATCGTGTTCGGCAATAACCAGCGTCGTCATGTCAGACCACCTTCGCTTCGTTCTTGAGTTTGTCCACCAGGGCCGCGACATCGGCCACCTTGATGCCGGCCTTGCGGGCGGGCGGCTCGCTGACCTTCAGCGTCTTCAGGCGCGGCGCGGGATCGACGCCCAGGTCTTGCGGCGTGACGGTGTCCAACTGCTTCTTCTTGGCCTTCATGATGTTCGGCAGCGTGACGTAGCGCGGCTCGTTCAGTCGCAAGTCGGTGGTCACGATGGCAGGCAGCTTCAGCGTCAGCGTTTCCAGGCCGCCGTCCACTTCGCGCGTCACGGTGACCTTGCCGTCGGCGACCTCGACCTTGCTGGCGAACGTGGCTTGCGGCCAGTCCAGCAGCGCGGCCAGCATCTGGCCGGTCTGGTTAGCGTCGTCATCGATGGCTTGCTTGCCGAGGATCACGAGCTGCGGCTGCTCCTTGTCGACCAAGGCCTTCAGCAGCTTGGCCACGGCCAGGGGCTGCAGTTCGGCGTCGGTCTGGACGAGCACGCCGCGATCGGCGCCAATGGCCATGGCGGTGCGCAGCGTCTCCTGGCATTGCGCAACGCCGCAAGAAACCGCCACGACTTCAGCGACGGTGCCCTTTTCCTTCAGGCGGGTCGCTTCTTCGACGGCGATTTCGTCAAAGGGGTTCATGGACATCTTCACATTGGCGATATCCACACCAGTCTGATCCGACTTGACGCGCACCTTGACGTTGTAATCAACGACGCGCTTGACAGGTACCAACACCTTCATCCCGCTGCCTCCAAATGGAAATAATGACCCGGCATGCGCCGGGATCGCATTGCACAATTTTTTCCTGATTCTACAGCTTCGCCAGCGCCCGTATATGCGCAACCACGCTGCGGCCCAGAGCGGACAAGTTGTAACCGCCCTCGAGCGTGCTGACGATCCGTCCCTGACAGTGGCGTTCGGCCACCTCCACGAGCTTCTCCGTGATCCATGCGTAGTCGGCTTCCACCAGGCCCATCTGGCCCATGTCGTCCTCGCGGTGCGCGTCGAACCCGGCCGACACCAGAATCAGTTCGGGGCGATGCGCCTCCAGCCTGGGCAGCCAGGTATCGGTGACGATGGTCTTGACCGCGGCGCCCGCCGTATAGGCGGCCACGGGCACATTCACCATGTTTGCGGCCGGGTCGTCGGTGCCGCTATTGGGAAAGAACGGATGCTGGAAAAAGCTGCACATCAGCACGCGGTCATCGCCGGCGAACACGTCTTCGGTCCCGTTGCCATGGTGGACGTCGAAATCCACGATCGCCACCCGCGTCAGGCCATGGGCTTCCAGCGCATGACGCGCTGCAACAGCGATATTGTTGAAAAAGCAGAAGCCCATCGCCTGCGACCGGCAAGCGTGGTGTCCGGGTGGACGCACCGCGCAGAACGCCGTGCGGGCCTCGCCGGCCATCACGGCGTCCACGGCAGCCACACCCGCTCCCGCCGCGTGAAGCGCCGCTTCATAGGTATGCGGGTTCATCAGCGTGTCGGGATCTATCGGGTAATACCCTTGGTCTGGCGTATGTTCGCGCAAACTGTCCAGATACTGGACAGTGTGTACCCGCAACAGCGCCTGCCGGGACGCCTGAGGCGCCTGCCGGTCATCCAGGTAGGGCATCAACCCGCTTGCGAGCAACTGGTCTGAAATCGCGTCCAGCCTCTGCGGGCTTTCGGGATGCCAACTGCCCATTTCATGCAAGCGGCATGCCGGGTGGGTAAGATACATGGTCTCCATAAGGAAGATTATGTTCATCTGTCGGCGAATACTGCAACTCGGAACGCTTTCCGCCCTGCTGGCGGGGTGCTCCACCACCGCCCCCACCGCACCCTCTACCGCCCTTTCTGCCCAGACGGCCCCGGCCACAGGCGCCGCCCCCATCCGCATCGGACCCAGTACGCCGACACTCGGGCCCGATACCCCGGATGATGCACCCGCCGTTCTGACGGCCTCCGGCGCCCTGCGCCCGGAGGTCCAGTCGTTCGTGGAGGGCCTGGCGGCCGAACGCCAACTGCCCCTGGCGCCCATGGTCTCGGCGCTGGAAGGCTCGCGCTATAACCCCACGGTGGCGCGCCTGATCGCGCCGTCCCCGCCCGGCAAGAAGGTCTGGCGCAGTTGGCTCACCTACCGGTCGCGCTTCGTTGAACCCAAGCGCATCGGCTGGGGCGTCGAGTTCTACAACGAGAACCGCGACCTGCTCAATCAGGCCGCGCAGCGCTTCGGGGTGCCGGCGCCCATCATCGCGTCCATCATTGGCGTCGAAACGCTGTACGGCCGCAATATGGGCAACTTCCGCGTCCTGGACGCGCTGGCCACCCTGGCCTTCGATTACCCCGATCCCGCCAAACCCGAACGCGCCACCATGTTCCGCGGCCAGCTCGCCGACTTTCTGACGCTGGTCATGAAGGACAAGCTGGAACTGGAAACCCGCGGTTCGTACGCGGGCGCCATCGGCATGCCGCAGTTCATGCCCACCAGCGTCATGCACTACGCGGTGGACGGCGACGCCAATGGCCATATCGACCTGACCAACAATACTCAGGACGCCATCATGTCCGTCGGCAGCTTCCTGGCGCAACACGGCTGGCAGCGCGGCCTGCCCGTGTTCGCGCCGGTGGCATTGCCCGCGGACCCGACGGCGCTGGTAGACGGCGGCCTGGAGCCCAAGCAAAGCTGGAACACGCTTTCCGCGGCGGGCGCGCGGCTGCAACCGGGCGCCTCCAGCGAAGGCTGGGGCAGCCAGCCCATGGGGGTTGTCGACCTGGTCGAAGAAGCCCGGGGCACGGCGCAATACCGCGTCGGCACGCCGAACTTCTTTGCGCTGACCAAGTACAACCGCAGCTATTTCTACGCGACCTCCGTGGCCGACCTGGCCACCGAGATCGAGGCCCGCGTGGCGCGCTGACCTGGAACCCGCAAAAAAAGGCGCCCCGGCCAAGGCCGGGGCGCCTTTTTCATTCGGCAGCCGCGCCAGGCGGTTGCCGGCCGCGGTGGATGGCGCAAACCCGCCTGCCCGCCGCCGGGCGTGTCAGTTGAAGACGCCCGTGGACAGGTAGCGGTCGCCGCGGTCGCACACGATGAACACGATGGTTGCGTCGTTCACGCGCTCTGCCACGCGCAGCGCGGCAACCAGCGCGCCTGCCGACGAGATACCGCCAAAGATGCCCTCTTCGGCAGCAAGCCGCCGCGCCATGACCTCGGCCTCGGATTGCTGGATGGATTCGTAGGAATCCACGCGGCTGCGGTCGAAGATCTTGGGCATGTAGGCCTCGGGCCACTTGCGGATGCCCGGGATCTGCGAGCCTTCGGCCGGCTGGGCGCCCACCACCTGCACCGCGGGATTGCGCGACTTCAGGTAGGCCGATACGCCCATGATGGTGCCGGTGGTGCCCATGGCGCTCACGAAATGCGTGATGCGTCCGTCGGTCTGATTCCAGAGTTCGGGGCCGGTGGTTTCGATGTGCGCGCGCGGGTTGTCGGGGTTGGCGAACTGGTCCAGCACCAGCCCCCGGCCATCGGCCTGCATTTCGGTGGCCAGATCGCGCGCGTACTCCATGCCGCCCTTGTCAGCGGGCGTCAGGATGAGTTCGGCCCCGTAGGCCGCCATCGCCGCACGGCGTTCCACGGAAAGGTTGTCCGGCATGATCAGGATCATGCGATAGCCCTTCATCGCGGCCGCCATGGCCAGCGCAATGCCCGTATTGCCGCTGGTGGCTTCGATGAGGGTGTCGCCCGGTTTGATATCGCCGCGCTCTTCCGCGTGCTTGATCATCGACAGGGCCGGACGGTCCTTCACGGAACCCGCGGGATTGTTACCTTCCAGCTTGGCCAGGATGACGTTGCCACGCGCCTCGCCCGCGTCCCCGGGAATGCGCTGCAGGCGCACGAGGGGCGTGTTGCCGACGGTTTGCTCGATAGTGGGATAGGTAGTAGTCATGGCGACGATCATAACTCCGCCTGGCGGCGGGCGCGGCCAAAAGCCGCGCTCGCGCCAGGGGTTCCCGAACCCGCCCCGGGGTCAGGGCTTGCCGCGCGCCGGCGCCGCCATGGGCGCGCCGGGCTTGGCGGGCGCGGGCCTGGCCTGCGCGGGCTTGGCCCCGGTGCCGGTGGGCTTGGCCGAGGGGCCGGCCGGCTCGGCCGCGGCGCTGGCCGGCTCGCCCCCGGCCCCGGGTTTGCCCCCGATGGTCAGGCCGGCCGCCTGCAGCGCCTGGGCTTTTTTCTGGCCGATGCCGCGCACCCGTTCGCTCAGGTCTTCCAGGGATTCGAAGTTGCCGCCGCGCTCGCGTTCGCGCACGATGATCTCGGCCGTGCGCGGTCCGATTCCCCGGATGCCTTCAAGCTGGGTGGCGCTGGCCTGGTTGACATCCACCGCCCGCGCCGGCGGCGCGGCGACGCCAAGACCAGCCGAAAGCAGCAAGACGCTCAGCGCCTGCCGCAGGACGCGCTGGCCGCCGCGGGGGCAGTTGGACGCCGTGACCCGGCGCGGCCTGCGCCATTGCGAAAGCGGCGATGCGCGGGCAACGGTGGACTGGAAAAACGGATTCATGGGGTTCTCCTAGGATGGCGGCGCAACGGTTGTCGCGCCACGTCCCTATCATCGTGGCGCGCTTGCGCATGCACCGGCCCGGTGAACAAAACCATCCACCCCGGCAAACACGCGCGCGAAAAAAAGCCACCGGCTCGCGGTGGCTTTTCACGGTGACGGCCCGGGCCGCGGCTACCTGCGGGCGCGCCAATAGCGCACGTACTCGGCCACGCCGGTCTGCACGTCGCGCATCGACGCGGTGAACCCGGCCGCGCGCAATTGGGTGACGTCAGCCTGCGTATAGCTCTGGTAGCGTCCCTTGAGATCGTCCGGAAACGGGATGTAGCGGATCAGATCCAGCTCCGCCAATTGGGCCAGCGTCAGTTCCGCTTCACCGCGTTCGGCGCGCAAGGTGTTCACCACCGCGGCGGCCACGTCATTGAAAGGCTGCGCCCGGCCGGTGCCGCAGTTGAAAATGCCGGATTGCTCGGGGTGGTCCAGGAAGTGCAGGTTGACCGCGACCACATCCTCGACCGAAATGAAGTCGCGGCTCTGGCCGCCGTCCACATAGCCGTCCCAGCCTGCGAACAGGCGCACGTGCCCATGCTCCAGGAACTGGTTCATGTTGTGGAACGCCACCGAGGCCATGCGGCCCTTGTGCTGTTCGTGCTGGCCATAGACGTTGAAGTAGCGCAGGCCCACGACCTGCGCCGTCAGGCTGTCCATGCGCTTGCGCAGCACCTGGTCGAACAGCAGCTTGGAATACCCGTAGACGTTCAGCGGGCCTTCGTTGTCGGGGTGCTCGACGTAGACCGAAGAACCGCCGTACACCGCGGCGGACGAAGCATAGAGGAACGGGATGCGGCGCGCCTGGCAGAACTCGAACAGCTCCAGCGTGACGCGGTAGTTGTTGTCGAGCATGTAGCGGCCGTTGCGCTCGGTCGTGTCCGAGCAGGCGCCTTGATGGAGGACCGCGCGGATCTCGGGCAGGCTGCCGTCGGCCACGCGCCGGCGGAAGTCGTCCTTGTCCATGTAATCGGCGATCCTGCAGTCGACGAGATTGACGAACTTGTCGCCCTCGGTCAGGTCATCGACCGCGATGATGTCTTCGATGCCACGGCGGTTGAGTCCGCGCACCAGGTTGCTGCCAATGAAGCCCGCGGCTCCGGTTACGACGATCATGAGGGTTCTCCTGCCAACTCCGCGGCGGTGACGATGGACGTGCCCAGCTTGCCCACGGCGATGCCGCCGGCCTTGTTGGCCCAGCTCATTGCCTCGGCCCAGGGCAGGTCGATGGCGCGCGAAACGGCCAAGGTCGCCAGTACGGTATCGCCCGCGCCGGACACGTCGAACACTTCGTGCGCTTGCGCGTCGGTATGGTCGCGTCCTGCGTCGGTAAATAAGGTCATGCCCTGCTCGGAACGCGTCACGAGCAAGGCCTCCAGGTTCAGGTCGGCGCGCAGACGCTGCGCGCGGTCGGTCAATTCGGCCTCGGAATTCCAGCGGCCCACCGCCTGCTGCATTTCCGAGCGGTTGGGCGTGACCAGCGTCGCGCCGCGATAGCGGGAATAGTCATCGCCCTTGGGGTCCACCAGCACCGGGATGCCGGCATTGCGCGCCAGGAAGATCAGGGATTCCACGCGCGTGAGCACGCCCTTCGCGTAGTCCGACAGCACCACGATATCGTGATTGGCCAGATGGCGCGCAAGCGCGGCGTCCACGCTGTCCAGGGCGGCCTGGCCCGGATGCTGCTCGAAGTCCACGCGCAGCAACTGCTGCTGACGCCCCAGCACGCGCATCTTCAGCGTGGTGTGGAGGGAAGTGTCGGCGATCAGGTCGGCCTGGATGCCGGCCTCGGTGGCCAGGCGCCTGACGCTGTCGCCGGCCTCGTCCTCGCCCAGCACGCCGACCAGGGTGACGTGGCCGCCCAGGGCAGCCACGTTGCGTGCCACGTTGGCCGCGCCGCCCAGGCGGTCCTCGCGGCGCGCGACGCGCACCACCGGCACCGGCGCTTCGGGCGAGATGCGTTCAACTTCGCCGAACCAGTAGCGGTCCAGCATCACATCGCCAACCACGAGAACGCGGCTACGCGAAATGGCTTCGGCGGGAAAAGAGTTCATTCAAGTTCTTCCAGACGGCGCGGCGCATAGGTCTCCCAGGCGTTGCAGCCGGGACACTGCCAGTAAAAGCGACGCGCTTGAAAACCGCAACTGCGGCATGCGTAGCGATCGAGCCGTTGCGTGTGCTTGTGGATCAGGCTGCGCAGCAAGGTCAGATCGGCGCCGGGCACCGGACCATGGTCGGCGTCGCCCTCGCCGTTGGCCAGTTCGGCCTCCAGCAGCCGGTCCAGGCCGAGCAGCGAAGGATGGCTGCGCAACGCGCCGCGGGCAAAGGCCCAGGCGGGCGCCGCGCCCTGCTGCACCCTGAGTTCCCTGAACACCACATTGAACAGATCCAACGAGGCATGGCGGGCATACTGCTTCTGCAGGAACTCGAGCCCCGCCTGCGCCTGATTGGCGCCGCGATAGTTGGCCAGCAGTTGTTCGGCCACCAGCCCGGCATACTCGGGCGCATCGGTCATGACCGATTCCAGGTACAGCCTTTCGCGCTTCGGGTCCTGTTCGATCAGGGCCAGGCGCGCGCGCAGCATGGCGGTGCGCACCATCGCGCCCTTGCTCGACGCCGCGTCCGTGGTGGCCAGGGCGTGATCGGCGGCGTCCAGCGCCTTGTGCGCGGCCTCGATGTCGGCGGGCTTGGCCGTCAGGGCGGTCTGCGCCTGCTCGCAGTAGTAGTGCACGATCTGCGGAACGGGTTCGTCGACCAGGCCCTGCAGCGTCTTCACGGCCTCGATGGCGCGCGGCCAGTCATGTTCGGATTCAAAGATACGGATCAGGGAGCGCAGCGCGGGCAGGGCATAGCGCGTGTCCTTGAGCTGTTCGAAGCCGCTTTCGGCACGGTCGAGCATGCCCGCCTTCAGGAAGTCCTGCGCCAGTTCATGCTGCGCGTGCTCGCGCTCGGCGACCGGCAGGTCGGAGCGGTTCAGCAGGCTCTGGTGCACGCGGATGGCGCGCTCCATCTCGCCACGGCGGCGGAACAGGCTGCCCAGCGCAAAGTGCAGCTCGGTGGTTTCAGGGTCCAGTTTGGCGACTTCGACAAAGGCGTCGATGGCGCGATCCGGCTCTTCGTTGAGCAGGAAGTTCAACCCGCGGAAATAGGAGTCCGGCAGGCTGCGGGTTTCGCGCAGCATTTGCCTGATGTCGAAGCGCGCGGCCAGCCAGCCCAGCGCGAACAGCACCGGCACGAAAATCAACCACCAAGGTTCAAAATCCACTATTCGGGCTCATGCGGTAATTCGGTGCAAAAAGGGGGACGTGCGGCACGACCGATGCCGTCACAGCGGCGACATCGGCGCAACGGCCTCTGGCGGCACGACGGGCGTGGTGCCGCTGGCGGCGGCCTGGATACGATCCAGCTCTCGGCGCAGGCGGATGGCTTCACGGCGGCGGCGCACGGCGGCGGGTACGGTGAGCAGCAGGCCAAACAGGGCGCCCAGCACGAACACGACCAGCATGACGACGATCAGCGGAACGTCCTGAACGACGTAATCGGCATAGAACTTCACGGCAACCGGATCGGTGTTCTTCAAGGCGAACATCAATACGGCAACAAACACGAGCAATCGCAGGGCCCAGACTAGATAGCGCATGGCGCATGCTCCAGATAATTCAAGACCATCAATTGTAAGCGACCTCTCTCGCGCCAGCGAAAAAAAACCCCGGGGGTAAAAACAAAGCCCCTTGATTTCTCAAGGGGCTTTGTCCGCGGTCCGATCTGCCTGAAGGCAGCCTTCGCTTGGCCGACGCGTCAATGCATGGCGTGCAAACCTGCCATGGACGGAATCGACTCGCTCGATCCAGAGGATTGAGCGTCCTCGTCATTGCCGCCGACCAGGTCCACCCGTTCGCGCAATTCCTTGCCCGCCTTGAAATGCGGCACCTGTTTGCCAGGCACCAGCACTTGTTCGCCGGATTTCGGGTTGCGCCCGACACGGGGAGACCGCTGCGACAACGAGAAGCTGCCAAAACCGCGGATCTCGATGCGCTGACCCGAGGCCAGGGCCTGGGTCATCGCATCCAGAACAGTCTTGACGGCGTAATCGGTGTCGCGGGCGGCCAGCTGAGGATAGCGGGCCGCCAAGGCGGCGATCAGCTCCGACTTGGTCACGAATTAACCGTCGTTGCGCTGTTGGTCCAGCTTGGCCTTCAGCAGCGCGCCGAGGTTGGTGGTGCCGGACGAAGCGCTGGCGTCGGACATGCGCTGGATCGTGTCGGCGGTTTCGGCGTTGTCGCGGGCCTTGATCGACAGTTGGATCGAACGCGTCTTGCGGTCGATGTTGACGATCATGGCTTCGATGTTCTCGCCAGCGTTCAGAACGGTGGTGGCATCTTCAACGCGGCCCGAGGAGATCTCGGAAGCGCGCAGGTAGCCTTCAACGTCCACGGACAGCGTAACCACAGCGCCCTTGGCTTCGACGGACTTGATGGTGCCCGGAACAACGGCGCCCTTGTCGAAGGTGGCAACGAAGTTGTTGAAGGGGTCGCCTTCCAGCTGCTTGATGCCCAGCGAGATGCGTTCCTTGTCGGTATCGATGCCCAGAACCACGGCTTCGATCTCGTCGCCCTTCTTGAAGTTGCGCACGGCTTCTTCGCCGGTTTCCGTCCACGACAGGTCGGACAGGTGAACCAGGCCATCGATGCCGCCGGGCAGGCCGACGAACACGCCGAAGTCGGTGATCGACTTGATGGCGCCGCGGACCTTGTCGCCGCGCTTGAAGTTCGTGGCGAACTCTTCCCACGGATTCTGACGGCACTGCTTCATGCCCAGCGAGATACGACGACGGTCTTCGTCGATTTCCAGGACCATGACTTCGACTTCTTCGCCCAGGGTAACAACCTTGCGCGGGTCGACGTTCTTGTTCGTCCAGTCCATTTCGGACACGTGAACCAGGCCTTCGATGCCCGCTTCGACTTCAACGAACGCGCCGTAGTCGGTCAGGTTCGTGACCTTGCCGAACAGGCGGGTGCCTTGCGGGTAGCGGCGAGCCAGGCCCACCCACGGATCTTCGCCCAGTTGCTTGACGCCCAGCGAGACGCGGCTCTTTTCCTGGTCGAACTTGAGGACCTTGGCTTCGACTTCCTGACCCACTTGCAGGACTTCGGAGGGGTGACGCACACGGCGCCAGGCCATGTCGGTGATGTGCAGCAGGCCGTCGATACCGCCCAGGTCAACGAACGCGCCGTAATCGGTGATGTTCTTGACCACGCCCTTGACCACGGCACCTTCGTGCAGGGTTTCGAGCAGCTTTTGACGCTCTTCGCCCATGCTGGCTTCCAGCACCTGGCGACGCGACAGCACAACGTTGTTGCGCTTGCGGTCGAGCTTGATGACCTTGAATTCGAGGGTCTTGCCTTCGTACGGGGTGGTGTCCTTGACCGGACGCAGGTCCACCAGCGAACCCGGCAGGAACGCGCGGATGCCGTTGGTCATGACGGTCAGGCCGCCCTTCACCTTGCCGGTGATGGTGCCGGTAACCAGTTCGCCGTTTTCCAGGGCCTTTTCCAGCTGCAGCCAGGCCGACAGGCGCTTGGCGCGGTCACGCGACAGGATGGTGTCGCCGTAGCCGTTTTCCAGGGAATCGATGGCCACCGAGACGAAATCGCCGGGTTGCACTTCGAGCTCGCCCTGGTCATTCAGGAACTCTTCCAGGGGGATCAGCGCTTCGGACTTCAGGCCGGCATTGACGACGACGAAATTATGGTCGATGCGCACGACTTCGGCACTGATGACCTCGCCGGACTTCATGTCCTGGCTCTTGAGGCTTTGTGCGAAAAGGTCGGCGAAACTTTCGCCGCCGGTGGCGGTGGCGGTAGTGGGAACGGAAGACATGGGGTTGAAATCCATTAGGCCAAAATGGCCGTTAAGAACACACCGCAGCGGATTGCCCGCCACAGTGGAGTCAAAATACCTGTCTGCCGGTTTGCCCTTGCGGGGTGGCCCGTGGGGGTGTCGCCTGGCTAGAACAGGGCCTAATCAAAAAATCAGTGTTGAAGCGGGGCTTCGTTGGATTCTGGCCCGGCTTGGTCGCCCGGTTCTACTACACCTATGCCTGCGCCTTCTGCCAGAAATCCAATATTGCCTGCACCGTTTCTGCAATCGTCAAATCAGACGAATCCAGCACGTGTGCATCTGCTGCGGGAGCCAGGGGCGCAGTAGCGCGACCGGTATCGCGGGCGTCTCGCTCGCGCATATCCCGTAGAAGGTCATCAAGATTAGCAGAAATTCCCTTTTCGATCAACTGCTTACGCCGCCTCTCCGCCCGGGCGACGACGTCGGCGACCAGGAACACCTTCAGGGAAGCATCGGGGAACACTACGGTACCCATGTCGCGCCCGTCCGCAACCAGCCCCGGCGGCAGCCGGAAAGCGCGCTGGCGCTCGAGCAGCGCCTGGCGCACGCCTGGGAAAGCGGCTACCCGGGACGCGAAATTACCCACTTCTTCACGGCGGATCTCGTGGCCGACATCGGCGCCGTCCAGATAGACATGCGGGCCCTCGAAACGCACATCCAGCGTTTCGGCCACGCCGGCCACGCGGGCCTCGTCTTCGGCCGCCACGCCGCGGTTGATCGCGGCCAAGGCGGTCAGACGATACAGCGCGCCGCTGTCGAGGACCGCCCAGCCCAGCGCTTTGGCGACGCGATGGGCCACGGTGCCCTTGCCGGACGCGGTGGGGCCGTCGATCGTGATGACCGGAGCCAGGGAGGAATGAGTCGAAGCCGTCAAAGTCATGGACAATTTAGCGCTAGGCCTGAACCAGGCCCGCGTAGACATCAAAGTAACCCGGGAACGTCTTGCTGACGCAACCGGGATCAAGAATACGAACCGCCGCCGGCCCGAAAGCCGCCAGCGAAAAGCACATGGCCATCCGGTGGTCGTCCCAGGTGCCGATGTGCGCATCGCGCCAGGCGTCCGCGGCGGGCGGCGTCACGCGCAACCAATCCGGCCCCGATTCCACCTGCGCCCCCAGCTTTTCGAGCTCGGTCTGCATGGCGTGGATGCGGTCGGTTTCCTTCACGCGCCAGCTGCCGATATTACGCAACCGGCAGGGGCCATCCGCATAGAGCGCCAGCGCGGCGGCCGTCATGGCGGCGTCGGGAATCAGGTTGAAATCCGTGTCGAAGGCCTTCAGGCGGCCGCCCTCGGCCACCTTGACGCCGGACACCTCGATCCAGCCGGGTCCGTAAGTCACCTGGGCGCCCATGTCCGCCAGCGTGCCGGCAAACGCGACATCCCCCTGAATGCTGTCCGCGCCCACGCCGGTCACCCGCAAGGGCCCCCCGCCGATCGCGCCCAGCGCCAGGAAATACGAGGCCGTCGATGCGTCCCCTTCCACAGCGATCTGGCCCGGGCTGCGATAGGCGGCTCCGGCGCCGATCACGAAACGGCTCCAGCCGTCGCGGTGCACCTGCACGCCAAAGCGCGCCATCAGGTTCAGCGTGATCTCGATGTAGGGTTTGGAAATGAGCTCGCCGACCACCTCGATCGCGACGGGCTTGCCGCTGCGGCCCGCCTGCAGCGGCGCCGCCAGCAGCAAGGCGGTCAGGAACTGGCTGGACACCGAGCCCTGCACGCGGGTCACGGCGTCGTCGGCGATCTCGCCGCGGCCGATATGCAGCGGCGGATAGCCGGGCTGGCCCAGGTAGTCGATGCGCGCGCCCAGCGCATTCAGGGCGTCGACCAGATCGCCGATGGGGCGTTCGTGCATGCGTGGCACGCCGGACAGGCGGTAGTCGCCGCCCATCAGGGCCAATGCGGCGGTCAGCGGGCGGATCGCGGTGCCGGCATTGCCCATGAACAGATCGGCGCTTTCCACGGGGAAGCGGCGCACGCCCTGCACGGTGACGCGGCCCGCATCCAGTTCGGACACCTGCACGCCGAGCTGGCGCAAGGCGCCCAGCATGACGCGCGTATCGTCGGAATCCAGCAGGCCGGTGATGTCCGTGCTGCCCCCGGCGATCGCCGACAGCAGCAGCACGCGATTGGAAATGCTCTTGGAACCCGGCAGGGCCATCACGCCCCGCGCGTGCCGCACGCGCGGCAGATCGAGATAAGGCGAAGCGCCCATGTCAGCTACTCCTTGCGCCAGTTGCGGCGCGCGCGGGCCGCCGTATCCAGCAGCGTCAGCAAAGCCTCGCCGTCGCCATCGGCGATGGCGCGTTCGGCACGATCCAGCACGCCTCGCACGCCGGCCAGTTCGGCCAGCATCGCGTCGCGGTTGGACAGAAAGATGTCGCGCCACATCTCCGGCGAACCGGCGGCGATACGGGTGAAGTCGCGAAAGCCGCTGCCCGCGAGGTCCAGGCGGGTATGGGCGTCGGCGGCCGTGGCCACCTGTTCCATGTAGACCGCCGACAGCAGGTGCGGCAGATGGCTTACCGACGCCAGCACGCGGTCGTGCGCATCGGCGTCCATGTCGAACACGTCCGCGCCGCAGGCCTGCCAGGCGCGGCGAACCAGGTCCAGGGACCCCGCGCTGTTTTCCGGTAGGGGCGTCAGGATGACCGCGCGCTTGCGGTAGAGCCCCGCGTCGGCGGCCTCCGGCCCCGTACGCTCGGCGCCCGCGATGGGATGCCCGGGCACGAACTGCCCGATGCGATCCCCCAGCGCGGCGCGCGCGGCCTCGACCACTTCGGCCTTGGTGCTGCCCGCATCGGTCAGCACCGTGCCTTCGGCCAGTCGCGGCAGCATGAGCGACAGCACGTCTTTCAGACCGCCGACCGGCGTGGCCAGCAGGACCAGATCGGCCCTGGCCGCGGCGTCTTCGGCCGCAACCGCCTCGTCGATCAAGCCCAACTCAACGGCGCGCGCCAGCGACTGCGCGTTGCGCCCTACCCCGAGCACCCGGCCCACTTGGCCGGCCTGGCGCAAGGCCGCGGCGAACGATCCGCCGATCAGGCCGACACCGACAACCGCCAGTACAGGAATCAGGGGGCCCGCGGCCCCCTGATCGGAAGAAGGTAACGCGTCGTTCATTCGGACAGGATGGCGGTCAGTGCGTCGATGAATCGGGCGTTTTCTTGCGGCAGCCCGATGGAAACGCGCAGCCACTCGGGCAGGCCGTCGCCGGCCACCGGGCGCACGATGACGCCGCGCTTGAGCAGCGCCAGGTTGATGCGCGGCGCATCGCCCACATGAACCAGCACGAAATTGCCGTAGCTGGGCACGTAGCGGAGCTTCAGGCTGTCGAACGCCGCGCAAAGCTGCGCCTTGCCGGCCTTGTTGGAGGCGTAGGCTTCTTCCAGGTAGGCGGCATCGCCCAGCGCGGCGATCGCGGCGGCCTGGGCCAGCGTGTTGACGTTGAACGGCTGGCGCACGCGGTTCAGCAGATCGGTCAGGGCCGGCTGCGCGACCGAGAAGCCGACGCGCAGGCCGGCCAGGCCATAGGCCTTGGAGAACGTGCGCGAAACGATCAGGTTCGGGTAGCGGCGCGCGAGCGCGGTGCTATCGAAGCGGAATTCGGGGTCGAGATACTCGTTGTAGGCCTCGTCCAGCACCACTGTGACGCGGTCGCCGTGGGCGGCGTGCACGCGTTCGAGGAAATCGGCGATCTTGTCCCCCGGAACGAAGGTGCCCGTGGGGTTGTTCGGATTGGCGATGAAAAGCAGGCGCGTGTCGTCGGCGATCGCGTCGAACATCGCATCCAGGTCATGGCCGTAGTCCTGCGCCGGCACCACGATGTGGCGCGCGCCGCGCGCCTGGGTGGCCAGGCGATACACCGCGAACGAATGCTGCGCATACACGGCCGACGAGCCCGGTTCCAGCAGCGCCAGCGCGGCGATTTCCAGAATGTCGTTGGAGCCGTTGCCGAGCGTGATCCAGTTCATCGGCACGCCGTAGCGTTCGGCCAGCGCCGCTTTCAGGTCAAAGCCGTTGGGATCGGGATAACGCGCCAGCGACTCGGCGGCGGCCAGCATGGCCTCGCGCGCCGACTTGGGCATGCCCAGCGGGTTTTCATTGGAGGCCAGCTTGACGATGGTGGCCGGGTCCAGCCCGAACTCGCGGGCCAGTTCTTCGATCGGCTTGCCCGCCTGATAGGGGGCAATGGCGCTGACATGCGCGGGAGCAACGAGGGGCTTGGGTGCGGTTGTCATGGTAGGGAGTGTCACTGCGCCGGGTATGAACCCAGCACTTTCAGATAGGCAACCTGCGCCTGCAAGGCGGCCAGGGCACGCTCGACGTTCGGATCGTTGCGGTGACCCAGGACATCGACATAGAAATAGTATTCCCACTGGCCGGTGCGCGCGGGCCGCGATTCGAAGCGCGTCATGGACACGCCGTTGGCGGCAAGCGGCGCCAGCATTTCATACACGGCGCCCGCGCGGTTCGGCACGGCCAGGATCAGGCTGGTCTTGTCCTTGCCGCTGACCAGCGGCTCGATGCCGCCGATGGCCAGAAAACGGGTTCGGTTGTGCGGATCGTCCTGAATGCCGGCGGCGACGATCTGCAGATTCCAGGCGGGCGCCGCCACGTCGCCGGCGATCGCCGCGATGCTGGGGTCGCCCGCGGCGGCGCGCGCCGCTTCCGAGTTGCTGGACGCGGCAACGCGTTCCACATCGGGATGGTTGCGCGTCAGCCAGCCCTGGCACTGCGCCAGCGCCTGGGGATGCGCGGAGATGGTCTTGATGCCGTCCATGCTGCCCGACTGCGACATCAGGCAATGGCGGATGACGAGCGAACGCTCGCCCAGGATCTTCAGCGGGGTATTGAGCAGCAGGTCCAGGCTGCGGTTCACGGCGCCTTCGGTGGAGTTTTCCACGGGCACCATTCCCACATCGGCTTGGCCGGCCTCGACCGCGCGGAAGACCTCGTCGAACGACGCACAGGGCAACTTCTGCACCGCATGGCCGAAATGCTCCAGCGCGGCCTGTTCCGAGAACGAACCCTGCGGCCCCAGGAACGCGACCGTCATGCCGCGCTCCAGGCCGCGGCAGGCCGAGATGATTTCGGTCCAGACCGACGCCACGCCCGCATTCGGGAACGGTCCCGGATTGAGCTGCTGCAGGCGGCGGATCACTTCGGCTTCGCGTTCGGGGCGCAGCACCGGGCCATCGGCGTGGGCGGCGTGCTTGACCTCGCCCACTTCCAGCGCCGCCCGGGCGCGTTGCGACAACAGATCCAGGATCTGGGCGTCCAAGGCGTCGATGCGTTGACGCAAGGGGAGCAGCTTGCGCTGCAGGTCTTCATCCATGACGGCGCTCGAATTCCTTCAGGTACTCGACCAGCGCCGACACCCCGGCAAGGGGCACGGCGTTGTAGATGGAGGCGCGCATGCCGCCCACGCTCTTGTGGCCCTTCAGTTGCGTCAGGCCGGCGGCGTCCGCGCCTTGCAGGAAGGCGTCGTTGAGCGACTCGTCGCGCAGCACGAAAGGCACGTTCATGCGCGAACGCACCGGTGCGTGTATGGGGTTCCGATAGAAACCGCTGCTGTCCAGGTAGCCGTACAGCAGATCGGCCTTGGCCTTGTTGGCGGCTTCCATGCCCGCGACGCCGCCGTTGGCCTTGACCCACTTGAACACCAGGCCCGCGACGTAGATCGCGAAGGTGGGCGGCGTGTTGTAGCGCGAGTGCTCGGCGGCCACATTGGCGTAGTCGAACGCGGACGGGCAGATCGGCAAGGCGTGGCCGATCAGGTCGCGGCGCGCAATGACCATGGTCACGCCCGCCGGGCCGGCGTTCTTCTGCGCGCCGGCGTACATCATGCCGCAACGCGCGACGTCCATCGGACGCGACAGGAAATGCGAGGACGCGTCGACGACCAGCGGCACGTCGGGCGCGCCCAGCGCGGCGGTGTCGGGCCAGTCCATGAACTCGACGCCGCCGATGGTTTCATTGCTGCAAAGATGCAGGTAGGCCGATTCCTTGCGCACCTGCCAGGTATCGACAGGCGGCACCCAGGTCAACGGACCCTGCTCGCGTCCATCCAGCTGGGCGGATTGTTCGCTGCTGGCGGCCAGATGGGTGCTGCCGTAGCGGCCGGCTTCCTTGTACGAACGCTTGGACCAGTGGCCCGTCACGACGAAATCGGCGGCCGGCGTGCCGCGGCGTCCCATGAGATTCATGGGGACGATGGCGTTTTCCCCGGAACCTCCGCCCTGCATGAACATGACGGCGTAGTCCGCCGGCAAGCCCAGCAGTTCGCGCAGGTCGGATTCGGCTTCATCGCAGATCTGCACGAAGTGCTTGCCGCGATGGCTCATTTCCATCACGGACATGCCGCTGCCGTGCCAGTCCAGCATTTCCGCAGCGGCTTGCTGCAGCACCACCTCGGGCAAGGCCGAGGGGCCTGCCGAGAAGTTCCAGGGGCGGGCCATTATTGCTCCGTAGGTTCCGTCGAATCCGCTGCGTCGTTGCTGTCGTCGCCATTGGCTTCCTGGCCGTCTTCGTCCAGTTCGCCGTCATCGTCCGCATCGCTTTCCACGACGCGGCGCACGCCCGACAGCGTGCTGCCGTCGTCGACGTTGATGAGCGTGACGCCCTGGGTAGCGCGGCCCATCTCGCGGATTTCCGCGACACGGGTGCGCACAAGGACGCCGCCAGTGGTGATCAGCATGATCTCGTCCGAAGGCATGACCAGCACCGCGCCCACCACCTTGCCGTTGCGCGAGGTGGTCTGGATGGCGATCATGCCCTTGGTTCCGCGGCCATGGCGGGTGTACTCGGCGATCGGAGTACGCTTGCCGAAGCCGTTTTCGGTGGCGGTCAGCACGGTCTGCGTTTCGTCGCCGGCCACGAGCAGCGCAATGACGGTCTGCGTCTCTTCGAGCATCATGCCGCGCACGCCGCGGGCATTGCGGCCCATCGGACGCACGTCGTTCTCGTCGAAGCGCACGGCCTTGCCGGCGTCGGAGAACAGCATGACGTCGTGCTTGCCGTCGGTCAGGTCGGCGCCGATCAGGTAGTCGCCGTCGTCAAGGTCGACGGCGATGATGCCGGCCTTGCGCGGGTTGGAGAAATCGGACAGCGGGGTCTTCTTGACCGTGCCGCGCGACGTCGCCATGAAGACGTAGTGATCTTCGCTGAATTCCTTGACCGGCAGCACCACCGTGATCTTCTCGCCGTCAGCCAGCGGGAACATGTTCACGATCGGCTTGCCGCGGGAATTGCGCGTGCCTTGCGGCACTTCCCAGACCTTCAGCCAGTACACGCGGCCGCGGTTCGAGAAGCACAGCAGGAAGTCGTGCGTATTGGCGATGAACAACTGGTCGATCCAGTCGTTTTCCTTCATCGCCGTGGCCTGCTTGCCGCGTCCGCCGCGCTTTTGCGAGCGGTACTCGGACAAGGGCTGGCTCTTGATATAGCCGCCGTGCGACAGGGTCACGACCATGTCGGTGGGCGTGATCAGGTCTTCGGTGTCGAGCTCGGTCGCGTTCATCTCGATTTCCGAACGGCGCGAGTCCTTCGCGCTGGTCGAGAATTCGGCCTTGATGGCTTGCAGCTCTTCGCTGATGATGGACGTGATGCGCTCGGGGCGGGCCAGGATATCGAGCAGGTCGGCGATGGTGGACATGATGTCCTTGTATTCGCCGACGATCTTGTCCTGCTCCAGCCCGGTCAGGCGTTGCAGGCGCATGTTCAGGATTTCCTGGGCCTGCGTGTCGCTCAGGCGGTACATGCCGTCGCCCTGGAGGCCGAACTCGATGCCCAGGTCGTCGGGACGGAAGGCCGTGCGGCCCCCCGGCGTGTCGCCATCGGCGCGCGAGAGCATTTCGCGCACCAGCGACGAATCCCACGACTTCGCCATCAATTCCTGGCGGGCCACCGGCGGCGTCGGCGCCGCCTTGATGATCGCGATGAAATCATCGATGTTGGCCAGCGCCACCGCCAGGCCTTCCAGCACGTGGCCGCGCTCGCGGGCCTTGCGCAATTGGAATACCGTGCGGCGCGTGACCACTTCCCGGCGATGCTGCAGGAAGTAGTCGATCATCTGCTTCAGGTTGAGCAGGCGGGGCTGGCCGTCGACCAGCGCCACCAGGTTCATCCCGAAGGTGTCTTGCAACTGCGTATTCTTGTACAGGTTGTTCAGCACAACCTCTGGCACCTCACCGCGCTTGAGCTCGATGACCAGGCGCATGCCGTCCTTGTCGGACTCGTCGCGAATATCGGAGATACCTTCGATCTTCTTGTCGTTGACGAGCTCGGCAATGCGTTCCTGCAGCGTCTTCTTGTTGACCTGGTAGGGAATCGCGTCGATCACGATCGCCTGGCGATTGCCCTTCTCCATGTCCTCGAAGTGGGTCTTGGCGCGCATGATGACGCGGCCGCGGCCCGTGCGATAGCCTTCGCGCACGCCGGACATGCCGTAAATGATGCCGCCGGTGGGGAAATCGGGCGCCGGGATGAGCTCGATCAGCTCATCGACCGTGCAGGCCGGATTGCGCAGGCAGTACAGGCAGCCGTCGACCACTTCCTGGAGGTTGTGCGGCGGGATGTTGGTGGCCATGCCCACCGCGATGCCCGAGCTGCCGTTGACCAGCAGGTTGGGCAGGCGCGACGGCAACAGCAACGGTTCTTGTTCGCTGCCGTCGTAGTTGGGGCCGAAGTCCACCGTCTCCTGGTCGATGTCGGCCAGGAGTTCATGGGCGATCTTGGCCAGGCGGATTTCGGTGTAGCGCATCGCCGCGGCGTTGTCGCCGTCGATCGAGCCGAAGTTGCCCTGGCCGTCGACCAGCATGTAGCGCATGGAGAAATCCTGCGCCATGCGGACGATGGTGTCATAAACGGACTGGTCGCCGTGGGGGTGATACTTACCGATGACGTCCCCGACGATACGCGCGGACTTCTTGTACGCACGGTTCCAGTCGTTGTTCAGTTCGTGCATCGCGTAGAGCACGCGCCGGTGGACAGGCTTGAGCCCGTCCCGCACATCCGGTAGCGCCCGCCCAACGATCACGCTCATTGCGTAATCGAGGTAACTGCGGCGCATCTCTTCTTCCAGCGATACCGGAAGCGTCTCCTTGGCAAAGGAATCCATATATATAACGACAGAATCGTGTAAGGAGGAACCCGGGCCGGGTAAACAGGAAATTCTATCATTCGATTGGGAGTGAGGTCTGGCGGGCGGCAGGAAGAGGCGCGAGCGGCGTCCCGGACCGGGCAAGCGGGAGACGCCCCCCGCCGCGCGGGCCCGCGCCCCGTGGGCCTGTTGTCAAAAACCAACAGGGAAAACCGATGGAGCGCCGAAAACGTCATATCCAGCATTAATGCGCCTGTCCAGGGAAGCCAAAGGCCCCCAAATGCCTTAAGATTGTTTCCAGCACGCAGGAAACCCAGTAGCTATTCCTTTGAACCAGCTCTTGGCGTTGCTATACTGGCCCCGTTTTCCTGATATGCGGCGGGGGTTCGCTGCGAGTCACTTATCCAGCTTCAAGCTCAACGAGGAGAAACATGAACAAACCCTCCAAATTCGCTCTGGCGCTCGCCTTCGCCGCCGTCACGGCCTCTGGTGTAGCTTCCGCGCAAACCGTGGACAACTGGCGCAACCCGTTCGGTGACGTTTGGAAAAACGGCACGAACGAACTGTGCTGGCGCGATGCTTTCTGGACCCCTGCTACCGGCATCCCCGGTTGCGACGGTGTTCCGGTTGCACAACAGAAGGCGAAGCCGGCCCCGATGGCGGCAAAGGTCGTGTTCAATGCTGACACGTTCTTCGACTTCGACAAGTCGGTTCTGAAGCCCGAAGGCCGTCAGTTGCTGGACCAAGTCGCCCAGCAAGTTCGCGGTATCGAGCTGGAAACCATCATCGCTGTTGGCCACACCGACTCGATCGGTACCGAAGCCTACAACCAGAAGCTGTCCGAGCGCCGCGCCGCTTCGGTCAAGGCCTACTTGGTTAGCCTGGGCATCGATCCCAACCGTATCTATACGGAAGGCAAGGGCGAGCTGCAGCCGATCGCTTCCAACAAGACGAAAGAGGGCCGTGCCCAGAACCGTCGCGTTGAGATCGAAATCGTGGGTAGCCGCAAGTAATTGCCGGACTAGCTACAATAAGGGGCCTCGCATAGCGAGGCCCTTTTTTTCGCGTGCGATGCACCCATCCGGTGCATCGCCGGCCCCTTCCTCGCCTAGCGCGCTGGACCCCCTCTATATATAGAGCCGCCTTTCGCTGGACCGCCCATGACCACGCCAACTCACGACACCGCGCAAGCATCCGTCAACGCCGACCAGGCCGAACTCGACAAGTTCAGCGCCCTGGCCAGCCGGTGGTGGGACCCTGAAAGCGAGTTCAAGCCGCTGCACGCCATCAACCCGCTTCGGCTGGAATGGATCCAGGAATGCGCGGGCAGCCTTGGCGGGAAGAAGGTGCTGGACGTGGGCTGCGGCGGCGGCATCCTGTCCGAAGCGATGGCCCGCGGCGGCGCCGAGGTGACCGGCATCGATCTGGCTGAAAAATCCCTGAAGATTGCACGCCTGCACGGCCTGGAATCGGGCGTGAAAGTCGAATACCGCAAGGTGCCCGTCGAGGAATTGGCGGCCGAACAGCCCGGTCAGTACGACGTGGTGACCTGCATGGAAATGCTGGAGCATGTGCCGGACCCGGCCTCCATCGTGCGCGCTTGCGCCACGCTGGTGAAGCCGGGCGGCTGGGTGTTCTTTTCCACGCTGAACCGTAACGCCAAGTCCTTTCTGTTCGCGATCGTCGGCGCCGAGTACGTGCTGCGGCTGCTGCCGCGCGGCACCCACACCTACGACCAGTTCATCAAGCCCAGCGAACTGTCCGCGGCGGCCCGCGGCGCAGCCCTGGAGCCGGTGAGCATGCGGGGCATGGAGTACAACCCGATTACCCAGATCTACACGCTATCGTCCGACACCTCGGTCAACTACCTTATGGCTACCCGCAAATGAGCGCCCTGATCCTGTTCGATTTCGACGGCACATTGGCCGATACCGCCCCCGATCTGGCCGCGGCAGCCAACCGCCAGCGCACCCGCCGGGGCCTTGATCCGCTCCCGTACGAGGCGCTACGCCCCGTCGCGTCGCAGGGCGCCCGGGGTCTGTTGCGCGTGGCGCTCGACCTCAAGCCTGGCGATCCGGACTACGAACCGACCCGCCTGCAGTTCCTGGAAGACTACGCGGCCAGTTCGACGGTCCACAGCAAACTGTTTCCCGGCATCGAAGACTTGCTGGCCGATATCCGCAAGCGCGGGCTGTCGTGGGGTATCGTCACCAATAAGGTCACCTACCTGACCCTGCCCATCGTCGAGTTCCTGGACCTGACCCGCGACAGCGCCGTGCTCGTGTGCGGCGACACGACGGCCCATGCCAAGCCCCATCCCTTGCCGCTGCAGCACGCCGCGCGCGAAGCCGGGTTCGCGACGGACCGCTGCGTGTATGTCGGAGATGACCTGCGCGACATCCAGGCCGCGCACGCGGCGGGCATGCCCGCCGTCGCGGCGGCCTACGGTTATGTGGGCGAAGAAGACAACATCATCGCCTGGGAAGCGGAATCCTGCGCCGATACGCCCGCGGATCTCTGGTCCGCCATCCACCCGCTGCTGCCCAGCGACCTGCGCTAACACACGGGACGGGCCGCCGCCTGGCGGCCCGAGACGCTCTTTACGATCGTTCGCGTCCATTAGTGAAACTGACCGAACAATCTTTCCGGATCTGGACGCTTTATCCTGAAGTCCAAGTCCCTTAAAGTGTGAAGCATGCTTGGCGCTCGGGGTGTTCCCCGATTGCCTTTCCGGCTGACGCCGGCCTTGCCGCTTCAGCCATATCCGCCGCACCAGAGCCCCGCGCTGACGGCCTTCCGCCCTCTCGCACCGTGCCCGCGCCCTTGCCGCGGCGCACACCCGACCTTTTTACTGTGCCCACACCGCCCTGCCCGCGTGCTGCCTTTCGGCATCGCGCCAGAGGAATGCCTATGCTTTTGCCTATTCTGCTTCTATCCGCCGCCGGCTTCACCATCCTGACCACCGAGTTCCTGATCGTGGGACTGCTTCCAGGCCTGGCCCGCGACCTGAACGTCACCGTCTCCCAGGCGGGTCTGCTGGTGACGCTGTTTGCCTTCACCGTTGCCGCGACCGGTCCGCTCCTGACCGCCCTGATGGCAAACATCGAGCGCAAGCGCCTGTTCATCGGCGTGCTGGTGCTGTTTGGGCTTTCCAATGCCCTGGCGGCCGTTGCGCCCAACATCTGGGTCATGGCGGTTGCCCGCTTCGTGCCGGCGCTGGCCCTGCCGGTGTTCTGGTCGCTGGCCAGCGCCACCGCCGTGGAGCTGGTCGGCCCGGCGCGCGCCGGCCGCGCCATCTCGATGGTGGCCTTCGGCATCGTGGCCGCCACGGTGTTCGGGATTCCCATCGGTGTACTGATTTCGGACGCATTCGGCTGGCGTGCGGCCTTCTGGGTCCTGTCGGTAGTGGCGTTCGCCAAGGCCTTGCTGCTGCTTTTCACCTTCCCCAGCACCCGCATCCGGGCCAACAGCGTCCGGCTCGTCACGCAACTGCGCATCCTGCGCAACCCGATCGTGATCGGGCACGTGCTGCTGTCGCTGCTGGTGTTCACCGGCATGTTCACCGCCTATACCTACCTGGCGGACATGCTGGAGCGCCTGGCCGGCTTCAACGGCGAGACCGTCGGGTGGACGATGATGGCCTTCGGCGCCGTCGGGCTGGCCGGCAATACACTGGGCGGCCGCATGGTGGACCGCAGTCCGTTGGGGGCCACCGCCCTGTTCTCGTCGCTGATGGCCGCGGGCCTGGCATTCGTCGCGCCCGTCATGCAGTCGCACGGGTTGCTCGCCGTCGCGCTGGGGATATGGGGCATCGCGCAGGCCGCGCTGTTCATCGTGTGCCATGTGCGCCTGATGAAGTCCGCCCCGGAAGCGCCCGCGTTCGCGGCGTCCCTGAACATTTCCGGCGCCAACATCGGCATCGGCCTGGGCGCCGTGGTGGGCGGACATGTGATCGACAACTACGGCCTGGCCTCGCTCGGTGCGGCCGCGGCGGTCATCGTGGCCATTTCGGTGGGCATGGCCCTGTTGCTGATGGCGGCCTCGCGTCCGGGCCGGCAAGCCAAGCCCGCATGCGCCGGGGCGGCCTGACCGGCACTTGTGTCCCCTGCGCCACGCCGCAACGGGCTGGCGCGGGCAACAGAGCAGGCTGTTGCGATTAACAGTACAATAGATTTTCTTGGGGCCGATCCGGATTCGACGTGGGTCGCGAAACAACTCAGGGCATGCCGAGCACCAGTTCGCTCGTTAAACCACTGGAAACACTACAAACGCCAACGACGAGCGTTTCGCTCTCGCCGCTTAAGCGGTGAGCCGCTGCACTGATCTGTCCTTGGGTCAGGCGGAGGAAGGCAACTTCCTAGGGGGGTAACCCTCGAACCGCAGCAGCGACATTCACAAGGAATCGGTCTGCGCTGGGGTCACACGGCTCAGATTTAAATTACGTGAATCGCTTTGGTCCGGCCTGTCGGTTGGCTAAGTCCAAAGTTAAAACTAAATAAATCGACTACGCATGTAGAACTGATTGCAGAGGGCTTGCGGACGGGGGTTCAATTCCCCCCGGCTCCACCAAAACACTGCCCAGCGCGGTTTGCTGGAATAAAAAATCCTCAAGGAAATCATTTCCTTGAGGATTTTTTTCGTCCATGCCTTCCGGACTGGCCTAGTTTGCCCTGGGCGTCTCAGTTGCTGTTGATCCAGTCCTGGGTTCCCTGGATGAACCACGGAAGATTCAGTCTTTCGCCTTCGCCCGACTGTATCGTCAGGCGCTGACCCGACGAAGCGCTATCCGCCCCCTGCGTGGTGGCGGCAGGAGTGGCCTGCCGTGGCGGCGTATCCGCGCACGCGGAGAGCGATGCGCACGCTACCCCGAGCAGGACTAGCCGTAAAGCAAAACGGAGGGTCATCATGGTGTTCTGGTTCCCATAGCGGCGCCGGCGGCCAAAATGCCGGGCAATAAGGCCTCAACCCGTACGTTACTCGCATTGTGGGACCCGATGGCGCGACCGGGCGTACAGGGCTGGGGAATTGTCCCTGGAGCGCCCAACTGAAATAGGTTGTTTCCACACTGCGGCGCACCTCGTAACAAGCGATGGATTGATTCGCCCCTAATTGGCGTGAGCGGCACGCTTCCTCGCTCATCCCGCGCTCACTGCCCCCAATATCGGAGGGCAAGCCAATAGGAATGGCTCGACATAGTCCGACACATATTACGAATACTTTCAAGACACAATAACCGTCAGAAAATGCCACCGGCCTGGGGGTCCGTTCTTGCAATGAAAGTCCTATCCATTTTCGGGACGCGCCCCGAAGCCATCAAGATGGCGCCGCTGGTCCGCGCGCTGCAGAACGAACCGCGGATCGAGAGCGTGGTCTGCGTGACGGGCCAACATCGCGAAATGCTGGATCAGGTGCTGGCGCTGTTTGACCTGCGGGCGCAGCACGACCTGGACATCATGGTGCCCAACCAGACGCTCAACGGGCTGTACGCCCGGCTGATCGGCCGCGTCGACAGCGTGCTGGAAGCCGAGCAGCCGGACTGTGTACTGGTTCACGGTGACACCAGCACCGCGTCGGCATGCGCGCTGGCGTCGTTTCACCGGCGGGTGCGTATCGGCCATGTCGAAGCCGGACTGCGCACCGGTAATCTGGCGATGCCCTTCCCCGAGGAAATGAACCGGCGCGTGGTCGATGCGGTGGGCGACCTGCTTTTCGCGCCGACGGCGGAATCGCGCGGCAACCTGCTGCGCGAGAACCTGGCCGGACGCATCACCGTGACCGGCAACACGGTGATCGACGCCTTGGCGATGACCTGCGCCAAGCTGGCCCCGGGCGGCCCGCTGGCGCGCCAGCTTCAGGCGCGATACGACTGGCTGGATCCGCGCCGCCGGCTGCTGCTGGTGACCGGCCACCGGCGCGAGAGCTTTGGCGGCGGTTTCCGCAATATCTGCGCGGCGCTGGCCGAACTGGCGCGGCGTCCCGATCTGCAGATCGTCTACCCGGTGCATCTGAACCCCCAGGTGCGCAACGTGGTGACGAGCGAGCTGTCCGGACTGCCGAATGTGCATCTGATCGCTCCGCTGGATTACCTGGACTTCGTCTGGTTCATGCAGCGATCCCATCTGATCCTGACCGACTCCGGCGGCGTGCAGGAAGAAGCGCCGTTTCTGGGCAAGCCGGTGCTGGTGATGCGCGATGTCACCGAACGGCCCGAAGCGGTGCGGGCGGGCACGGTGGCGCTGGTGGGCACCGATACGCGGCGCATCGTCACCGAGGTCAGCCGCCTGCTGGACGACCCCGGCCTGCACGGCGAGTTTTCGCGGCGGATCAATCCTTACGGAGACGGCAAGGCCAGCCAGCGCATCGTCGATGCGCTATGCGGCCGCGCCGTGTCGGAATTCGATCCCGGCGCAGCCGCCCTCGCTCCCGCTTGACGCCCTTCCTCACCGCGACGCATCCCCCAGGACCCTTCATGCCTCACTCGTTTCAATCAACCGATCTCCGCGCGCTGTGCCGCGTCCTGATGGCGGCCGGCCTGCTGTTGCCGCTCGGCGCGCTGGCCAGCCCTGCCGGCGATGCGCTGCGCCGTCTGCAAAGCGACGGCTGGGTGTCCCGCAGCACGACGCTTGAGGATCTGGGCATTGCCGAACCCGTTGTGTTGAGCAACAGCGACGCGCGCCAGGAATTCTATCTGCCGGTGCCGCGCGGCGTGCCGATAGCGGATGCCACCCTGAACTTCGATGCGCGCTACAACAAGGGGGAGCCGGGCACGACCAGCATGGTGTTGTGGCTGGACGGCGTGCCGCAAGCGGCCCAGCGGATCGCCGACGGCGAAGGGTCTGCCGCGCGCAGCCTGAACGTGGAGCGCCGCGGCCGCGAGAACGGCTTTTTGCGCCTGGGCGTGGACTGGCAGTCCGAAATCGCGCTGCGCCGTTGCGAAAGCAACCGCGCAACGGCCAATGCCTTGACGATTTCGCCGCAAACCCGGCTGAGCTACCGCTACGACGCATCAGCCATCGGCAACCTGGATGACGCGTGGGGCGCCCTGCCGGGCAAGCCCGTGCTGATGGTTGCCTCGCGCAAACTGGATCAGCAGGCCTTCGACAGCGCGTGGCGCATGGGCGTGGCGCTGGAGCGCAGCGGCAAGCGCGTCGCGGTCCGGGCGTTTCCGGCGGTGGGCGACGAGGTCGACACGCGCGGGCTGCGGGCCCCCGCGGGCCTGGAGCAGGTGGCGGCATTTGCCGCGGTGGCCGGCGCCGAAAGGCACAAGCTTGCCAATGCGGCGGAGATCGGCGCCCTGCTGGTCCTGGGAGCACCCGCCGTGACGGGCGACGTGATCATCGCCGACGCCGGGTTGCGCGCCAGGTACAACGAGGCGCTCGACGCCCTGCAGGCGCAGTTGGCGGCCGACGCCGATGCGGCCGACGCGTTCAAGCGCTGGCGCCAGGCGCGCATGCCGCTGGCGGACGCGGACCTGCAGTCCAAGGAGATCCGCCTGCTGCCGGTGGGCCGGCAAGCGGCTATCGCCGTAGCGCCCGACGCCGGCGCGCAAGGCGCGGGCGCCTTCGACACAGCCTGGCGGCGGATTCTGTCCACTCGCCAGGTGCAGGTGCAAGTGGCGACACCGCCCCAGACGCTGCAGGACGGCGGCCTGCGGCTGACGAGCCTGGGCGGTTCTGCCGCCAGCTTCGATGTGGTGGCGCGCGGCGACTGGAATACGTCCTTCCCGCTGGCCGCGGTGTCCACCGACGGCCGCATGCCCGACGAACTGGTCATGGATCTGGCGGCCGCGCCCGGCGCGTCCTCGACGCGTCCCGTGGCGTCGGTGTTCTGGAACGGCATCCTGCTGGCCGCCAAGCAGCTCGACGCCACCGGCAAGCCCGAGCGCCTGACGGCACGCGTGCCCGGCTACGCGCTGGGCGTGACCAACGCGGTGCGCGTGACGTTCCAGCGCCAGCCCGTGTCCGTGGACTGCAACGAGATTGCGCAGGGCTACCCTGTCAACGTACTGCCGACCAGCTACATCATGCCCGGCAAGGCGCAGCCGGACGGCACGTTCGTCGGGCTGCTGCCGCTGCTTGCGGGCGCGCCGCAAGTGCTGATTCCCGACAGCTATCTGGCCGATGCGCCCGACAACATCAAGCGGGTGATCGGCATCGCCTCCGCCAGCGGCGTTTCCGCCACGCGGGCGGAACTGACGGTCGCGCCCGCGGGGCAGACGGTCAAACCCGGCCGCCCCTTCCTGGCGATGGAAGTGGCGGTAGACGGCGCCAAGCCCGCGGTCCAGGTCACCGACCGCAAACGGCTGCGGGTTTCGGGCAAGGATGCGGACTGGCTGGACATCACCGGCCTGGAGCATCTGAGCACCGCCGAAGTCGTCAGCGCGGGGGGCCAGGACGGCGTGCTGTGGCACACGCTGGGCCAGCAGCCCGGCATGACCGATGCGCCCTTTGTGCTGAACCGCGGCAACGTCGCGATCATCGGCGCGGCCGGCCCGCTGGCCTGGATCGACAGCGGCAACCCGGACGCGAGCCACCCGCCCGGCGCCGGCGAAAGCGCGTTCTTCGAATGGCGCCGCTATATCTCGTGGAGCGTGCCGGCCATCAGCATCGGCATGCTGGTGCTGCTGCTGATCCTGATCGTGGCGTTGCGGGCCAATCGCAGGAAAAACAAGGGCACCCGGTAACCCGGAGGCGCCATGTCTTCGCTTTACTGGCCCTACCTCATCGCCGACTACTACCGCGGACTGGAACTCGTGACCGCGTTGGTGGGGGTGATCATCCTGCTGTCGAGCCTGGACGACCTGTTCATCGACGGCTGGTACTGGCTGCGCGAGCTGTGGCGGTCGCTGACCATCAAGCGCCGCTACACGCCGCTGAGCGCCGAGCAGTTGCGCGCCAAGCCGGAACAGCCGCTGGCCATCATGGTGCCCGCCTGGCTGGAGTACGACGTGATCGCGCCGATGCTGGAAAACATGGTGTCGACGCTGGAATACAAGAACTACATGATCTTCGCAGGCACCTACCAGAACGACGAGCGCACGATCAAGGAGGTGGAGCGGATGCGCCGGCGCTACCGCCAGCTGGTGCGCGTGGAGGTGCCGCACGACGGTCCCACGTGCAAGGCGGACTGCCTGAACTGGATCGTGCAGGCGATCTTTGCGCAGGATGCGAAGCAGCCCGTGCCCTTTGCTGGCGTGATCCTGCACGACAGCGAAGACGTGCTGCATCCGCTGGAGCTGAAGTACTACAACTACCTGCTGCCGCGCATCGACTTCATCCAGCTGCCGGTGACCTCGCTGGAGCGGGAATGGCACGAGCTGGTCGCGGGCACCTACATGGATGAGTTCGCGGAATGGCACACCAAGGATCTGGTGGTGCGCGAAAGCCTGTCCAAGATGGTGCCGTCCGCGGGCGTCGGCACCTGCTTCTCGCGGCATGCGCTGGTGGAACTGGCCGCTGAAACGAACAACCAGCCGTTCAACACGGACACGCTCACCGAGGATTACGACATCGGCGCGCGGCTGGCGCAGCGCGGCATGCGGCAGATCTTCGGCAAGTTCCAGGTGGAGTACGTGACGCGGCGCCACACCTGGTTCGGCCTGGGCAAGGAAAAGGTCTCGGCCATCCGGATGCCGCTGGGCGTGCGCGAATACTTTCCGAACACCTTCCGCACCGCCTACCGGCAGAAGGCGCGCTGGACGCTGGGCATCGGCCTGCAAGGGTGGCAGCAGGTGGGGTGGACGGGGTCGCTCGCGACCCGGTATCTGCTGTTCCGCGACCGCAAGGGTTTGGTCACGTCGTTCATCGCGATCCTGGCCTATGTGCTGCTGGCGAATTTCTTCGTTTTCTACCTGGCCGATCTGTTTGGCTGGTGGACGGTGTATTACCCCTCGTATTTCCGGCCCGGCGGCTGGCTCGTGACGCTGATGTGGATCAACGCCGTCGCCCTGCTGCTGCGCGTGGTGCAGCGCGGCTACTTCGTCGGCAAGATGTATGGCTGGGAGCACGCGCTGCTGTCCATCCCCCGGATGATCGTGGGCAATTTCATCAACGCGATGGCGGCGGCGCGCGCCTGGCGCCTGTTCATCGGCCACCTGCTCACGGGCAAGCGCCTGGCCTGGGACAAGACCATGCATGACTTCCCGTCCACCGATCAATTGGCGCAGCAGCGCCAGCGCCTGGGCGAATTGCTGCTGTCCTGGCAGGCGATCGATCAGGCCACGCTGGAGCGCGCCCTGGAGATCCAGGCGCGCGAGAAAAAGCCGCTGGGCCAGATCCTGACCGAAGCGGGCTGGCTCGACGAGGGCACGTTGAACGAAGCCATCCATTTCCAGAAGTCCGGGCAGGCGGACACGCCGCCCGCTTCCGCCGAGCACAAGCCCGCCACGCCATGACGTCTTTTTCTCGCTTGCTGGTCCTGTCCGCCGCGCTGGCTTGCGCCGGGTCCGCGGCGCCCGCCGCGGCGCAGTCCCCGGCGCGCGCCGCCGAAGCCCCGCTGGAAGGCGCCGCCTACCAGTTCGCCGCCGAGGGCTACAAGAACTACGACGCCGGCAACTACGCGCTGGCCCAGCAGCAGGCGGAATCCGCGATTGCGCTGCGCCCCGACATCGAGCGCCTGCGCCTGCTGCTGATCTACGCGCTGCAAAAGCAGGGAAAGATCCAGGAAGCCGACAAGGCCGCCGCCGATGCGATCCACGCGGGGCTGGACACGCCTGGCCTGCGCCAGGCGCGCGCCAACCTGCGTCCCCACGCGGCCCAGCCCCGCGCCGCCACCGCCGCGCCGGGAACCACCAGCGCCTATCGCCGCGGCTTTCCCATCGCCACCCGCGCCTACGCCGACTACAACCGCGCGGACTATGCGGCGGCCCAGCGCGGCGCGGAGCGGGCGTTCCGGATCGATCCGAAACAGGGGCCGTGGGCGATGTTGTGGCTGGACGCGCTGGAGGCCCAGGGCAAGTACGCCGAGGCGGAAGCGGCCGCCGCCACGGCGCTGTCGCTGGGCGCGCCGAACAAGGACGACCTGACCGCGCGCCAGCAGACGCTGAAGCGCCGCATGGCGGTCAAGCCCGCCGAGGAAGGCTACCAGGCCCTGATCGCCAACCAGCCCGGCGCGGCGGTGCCGCTGGCTCGCCAGGCCGTGACGCTGGCGCCCGACACCGCCAGCCATCGCCTGCTGCTCATGACCGCGCTGATGCAGGACAACCAACTGGCAGCCGCCGAAGAGGCCGCATCCGATGCCATGCGGCAGGATGACGAAAATACGGTGGCGCTGGTGATGCGTGCCTATCTGCGCCAGCGCCAGGGCAAGACCGATCTGGCCAACACGGACTTCGACGCAGCGCTCAATCAGGACTGGCTGGACGACGAACAGCGGCGCAACGTGCGCCTGATCGCCGCCGACGCGGCGCTCGCCGCGGGTGAAAACGCGCGCGCGCTGACGCTGGTGGAGCCGCTGGGCGCCAAGGACGAGGCGGCCGCGCAACGCGTCAAGCGCGCGCGGTCCCGGCCCGCCGTGCCCGCCACGCTGACGCTCGCCAACTACCCCGCGCCGGTGCAGGACTGCCGGGACACGCCCTATGGCACCGCGTGCGAACTGCTGCCGTCGGATGCCGCCGGCAGCGGCGGCCCGGCCGCGCTCGCGTACGCCGCCTATGCGCGCGAAGACTATCGCGAAGCCATCGCCCAGGCCCGCAAGGCGGTCGAACAGGACCCCGCCAACAAGGACTACCAGCGCCTGCTGACCACCGCCCTGGCGGCGGGCAACGCCGCGCAATTGGCCGAGGCCAACCGGCGCATGAGCGAAGCGCTGGCGGCCCAGCCCGGCGACGCCAGTCTGCTGATGCAACGCGGCTACCTGCACCAGCGCATGCGCCAGCCCAAGCTGGCGCTGCAGGATTTCCAGGCGGCCCGCGCAACCGGCAAGGCGCCGCCCACCGCGATCCTGGACGAAGGCTATGCGCTGGCTGGCGCTGGCGACAAGCGGGGCGCGGTCGATCGCCTGACGCAGGCCATCGACGAAGCGGACGCCGACAGGCTGGAACTGACCCCGCAACAGCGTTTCGACACGCGCAACGCGCTGGGCGGGCTGTCGCGCGAATGGGGCGGCTATCTCTCGGCGGGCTATCGCGGCGCCCGGCCCGCCTCGTCGGGGCTGGGCGGGGCGGCCATCACGGTGCCGGGCGACGCCGTGTTCAGCACGGCAGAGATTTTCTGGCGGCCGTCCGATTTCCTGAACGATTCCTCGCGGACTTTCGAGCTGTACGGCCGCCTGTCCAACACGCTCTACGACAAGGGCGGCACCACCACCGGCCAGACGGTGTCCGACCCGTGCGGCGGCTCCATCGACATCAACGAGACCTCGAATCAGGGCATCGCCGGCATCCCCACGACCGTGGGCGCGCTGGGCATGCGCTTCACGCCGTCCACCGAGGTGGGCGTGACCTTCGGGCTGGAGCGGCAGTTCAACCTGGGCACCGCGACCCGCTCGGGCACGTTCAGTCCGGATCCCGCCGCGCTGCGCTGCGCCCTCAATCGCGACAACCAGACCGCGCACTACCAGACCGACGCGGGCAGCGGCGGCTGGCTGGCCTATGTCACGTATGGCCTGTACGAGGGCACATCGCTGCGCATCGACCGGCCCGACTGGTTCACGATGGAAGGCTACCTGCAGGCCGGCTACGCGTGGCAGGACATGCCCGCGAAGTTCTGGCTGCGCAACAACGCCACCGGCGAGGACAGCGGCAAGTCGTCCGGCAGGCTCAAGCGCGACCAGGCCTTCGGGGCCGGCGAACTGCGCGTGGGCCGCAGCTACCGGATGGATGCGATCAGCGACCGGCTGGTGTTCTATCCCTATGCGGTGGTCGGCGCGGACTGGCTATGGAACAGGAACGAAGTGACGGGGGCTCCCATCGACGGATCCGACGCCTACCGGCTGCTGGGCAACGGCTCGTCCTGGTCCATGGGCGCCGGCCCTGGCTTCAACATGCGCTACTGGTTCCGCGAGGACCACTACAACGCGCCGCGGTCCTATCTGGACCTGACGACGCAATACCGTTTCAACATCGGCGGCGGAGCCGCCGACCGGGCGAAAGGCCTGTTCATCAACCTGACCTTGTCGTACTGACGACGCGCCGGCCCGCCCCCAAAAGGAGACCTTCCCATGCCCCTCTTCCCTCCCCCCTTGCGCCGCGCCTATCGCGCCGTGATCCCCACGGCCCTGCTGGCCATCGCCTGCTCCGCCGCGTCCGCGCAGCAGGCCTCTTCCATCGTGATCCAGGGCAAGGACAACTGGCTGTTTCCCGGTTGGGGCAGCCTGACTCAGGTCGACACGCGCGGCATCGACGCGGCGACCCAACTGGTGCGCGAGACCCGCGACGCGCTGGCCGCCAAGGGCGTCCATCTGGAAGTGCTGGTGTTGCCGGACAAGACGCTCTTCTATCAAGACAAGTTGCCGGACGGCAAGGCGCTCAGCGCCGACGTGAAGCAGCGCTATCAGACCATCCAGGCAAAGCTCAAGCAGGCCGGCGTGGCGACCATCGACGACGAGGCCGTGCTGCAAGGCGTGAAGCGCGGCGGACAGGACGTCTTCTACCGCACCGACCAGCATTGGACGCAGGCCGCGGCCGACGCCACGGCCGACGCGCTGGCGCAGCGCATCAAGCAGGACGTGAAGACCCTGTCCGGCAAGCCCGGCACCGGCATGGCGCTGGGCAGCGTCGTCAACGAGCGCCGCTACGGCGACCTGGCCGAGCTGTTCCTGACGCCGGAACAACGCAAGCAGGCCGGGCGCGAGACCTTTACGGTGCGGCGACAGGCGGAAAGCCAGAGCCTGCTGGACGACACGCCCGCGCCGGTGCACGTGACCGGGCACAGCATGGTGCAACCCTATTTCGGCTTTCCGCAGAAGCTGTCGAACGCGCTGGACCGCCCGGTCTCCGTCAACTGGAAGCCGGGCAACGTGGGCCACTGGATCATGCTGCTGGAATACCTGGAATCCCCCGCCTACAAGCAGAACAGGCCGCAGGTCCTGGTCTGGCAGATGTTCGAGCCCACCTACGCGCAGGGGCCGGACGCCAAGGGATTGTGGGACAACGCGTCCATCATGAGCGCCGACGCGTGGCGTGGCCGCATGAAAGCCGCCATCGGGCAGTAAGGCCGTGGATTCCAAGGACAACGCCGCCGGTTCCGGCCACCGGCTCACCGCCGGCGTGGTGGCCGTGCTGCTGGCGATCGGCCTGGGCTGGGGCCTGTGGCGCCTGGCGCAGGCCCGGATCAGCGTTGCGCAGGTGTCTCCGCCCGCCTGGATGGATGGGTCGGCCGGCGCGGTGCTGAACAAGGCCCTTGCGCTGCCCGGGCAATCCGCGCTGGACACCTGGAACGCGGCCGTGCGGTACCGGGTGCTGGGCGATCTGGGCGATCAGGTGGCCATGGGCTGCCCGCAGTGGCTGTTCTACCGCGACGGCCTGCGGCCGCAGCCCGGCACACACGTGTTCAACGAACGCCTGCGCCTGATGCGGTATTGGGTGGACACGCTGCGGCAGAAACAGGTGCAGGTGCTGGTGGTCGCGGTGCCCGACAAATCGCGCATCGAGTCCGACCGGCTTTGCGGCCTGCCGGTGTCCCTGCCGATGCGGCGCACCCTGGACCACTGGCAGGCGGCCCTGAAGGCGCAAGGCGTGCCTTACGTGGACCTGCGCGATGCGCTGCAAGCCGCCCCGGCGCCGCGGTTCTTCCTGACCGACGTGCACATGAACGCACAGGGCGCGCAGGCCGCCGCCGAACGCGTGGCTCAGGCCGCGCTGCCCCTGTTGCAAGGCCGGGGCACGCAGGCGTTCCAGACCGGCGCCGCGACGCCGCCGCAACCGCGCATGGGCGACCTGATCGTGCTGGCGGGGCTTGCGCATGCCCGGCCCGGCTGGCGGCCGGACCTGGAACTCGTGTCGGAGCAACAGATAGCGCCCGTGCGCAGCGGCGGCCTGCTGGACGAGGCGGCGCCCGTCGAGGTCCTGCTGGCCGGCACATCGAACGGGCGCCGCAGCCAGTTCGCCGAACGGCTGGGCATGGGGCTGGGGCGCGAAGTCTGGAACATGAGCCTCGATGGCGGGCAGTTCTCGGGCGCCCTGCAGGTGGCGCTGAAGCAGCGGGATCAATGGCCCGGCAGCTTGAAGCTGCTGATCTGGGAGTTCTCCGAAAACGCCCTGTCCCTGCCGCTGACCGGGGAAGAGAAATCCCTGTTGGCCCGCATCCCGTAGCGACCCAAGATGCTATTCAATTCCTACCTGTTCCTGTTGATCTTCCTGCCCGTCACGCTGGCTGTCTACTATGCGCTGGGGCCCTTGAACGTCCGTCTGGCCGCGTTGTGGCTCTGCCTGACCTCGCTGGTTTTCTATGGCTGGTGGAACCCGCAGTTCGTGGTGCTGCTGGCCGGATCGATCGCGTTCAACTATGCGATCAGCCAGCTCGTGCTGCACAACACGGCGCGCCCCCGGCTGCAAGGCCTGATCGTTGGCCTGGGTGTCGGCGCCGACCTGGCGCTGCTGTTCCACTACAAGTATTTCGCGACGCTGCTGAACTTCCTGAACGACCTGGGAATGACGAGCGCAACGGCGAACGACATCATTCTGCCGCTGGGCATTTCGTTCTTCACGTTCACGCAGATCGGCTATCTGCTGGACTGCAAGGCCGGCATCGTGAAGGAACGCAGCCTGCTCAGCTACGTGCTGTTCGTGACGTTCTTTCCGCACCTGATCGCGGGGCCCATCCTGCATCACAAGGAAATGATGCCGCAGTTCGCCCGGCCCGAGAACTACCGGTTCAAGGCCGAGAACCTGTCGGTGGGCGCGATGCTGTTCACGATCGGACTGGCAAAGAAAGTGCTGCTTGCCGACGGCATCGCACCTTATGCGGATGCGGGCTTCGCCGCGCCCGGCGAGCTGCAGTTCTGGGGATCGTGGGGCGCCAGCCTGTGCTACGCGCTGCAGCTCTATTTCGACTTTTCGGGCTATTCGGACATGGCGCTGGGTCTGGCCAAGATGTTCGGCATCCGCTTCCCGCTGAACTTCAATTCCCCCTACAAGGCCAGCAGCATCATCGATTTCTGGGCGCGCTGGCACATGACGCTGACACGCTACATCACCGCCTATCTGTACTACCCGGTGGCGATGGCCGTCTCCAAGTGGCGCACCAACCGCAACCTGCCGGTGGGATCCGCCGGCATCGGCACGCTGGGCGGCTTCGCCAGCAGCATCGTCTTCCCCACGCTCTTCACGATGACGCTGGCGGGAGTCTGGCACGGCGCCGGCTTCCAGTTCGTGGTGTTCGGACTGCTGCACGCCATGTATCTTTCCATCAACCACGCCTGGCGCATCTTCGTCGTCGGCCGCAAGCCCGCAGCCGCGCGCCAGGTCCGTCCCGCCACCCGCGCGCTCTGCATCCTGGTGACATTCATCGCCGTGCTGATCGCGCAGGCGTTCTTCCGCGCGCACGGCGTGGGCGACGCGATGCTGCTGATGCAGGGGATGGCGGGCGCGCGGGGCATGGAATCGCTGGACCTGTCCGCGCACGTCGCCGGCCTGGCCTGGGGCGACGCGTGGCGCGTCATCGTGGGCCATCACCTGCAGTTGATCTATGCCCTCGTGCTGCTGGGCATCGCGTGGTTTACGCCCAACGCGCACCAGATCCTGGGCCGTTATTCCCCCGCGCTGTTCAAGCCGCAGGAAGCGCCGCGGGCCTTCATGCGCTGGCGCCCCAGCCTGGGCTGGCTGGCCGTCATGGCGGCGCTGCTGTTCCTCTGCCTGATCAACCTGCATAAAGAAACCCGGTTCCTCTATTTTCAATTCTGACCGCACGCGGTCATGGAGCATGTCATGGACATCAACGCTATCGAAGCCAAAGTGGCGCAACTCGTCGAAAACATCATCCTCACCCAGGTCGATCCCGACACCCTGCTGATCGAGTCCGGGCTGGTGGACTCCCTGGCCGCCGTGGACCTGGCGCTGGCGGTGGAACGCGAGTTCGGCTGCAAGATCCCGCCCACCGAGATCGACGTGCACCTGGAGTCCGTGCACACGCTGGCGGCGTTCATCGCCGAAAGCGGCCGCGGCTGACACGCGCCCGCGGGCCTGGAGGGCTGGACCATGCGTTTCGATTTCAACACCTACGATTTCACGGACACCACGGCCGGCGCCGCCGCCACCGCGGTCGTATCCGCCCAGGGCAGCCTGTCCTGGGCCGCGCTGCGGGCGGCCACCGCCGTCTGGGAAACGGAAGCGCGCCAGGCCGGCGCGCGGCCCGGCGTGCCGCTGCTGATATCCGGACACAAGGAAGCCGCGTTTCTCGTGGCCATGCTGGGCTGCCTGCGCCTGAATGTGCCCTTCGTGCCGGTGGACGTCATCAATCCGCCCGAGCGCGTGGCGCGCATCGGGCAGCTCGTGCAGGCCGGGCTGCGCTACGACGCGCAAGCCGGCGCCTTCACCCGTGGGAGCGACGCGCCGGCGCCCCTGGAAGAAGCGGGGCTGGCCTACATCATGTTCACGTCCGGCAGCACGGGCGATCCCAAGGGCGTGCAGATCGGCCGGGAAAGCGTCACGCTGTTCGCCGGGTGGATACAAGACTGCCTGGCCCTGGGCGCCGCGCCCGCCTTCATGGACCAGATGCTGTTCAGCTTCGATTTCTCGCTGTTCAACTGGGTGGGCGCGCTGGCGCTGGGCGGCACGTGCGTGCTGTGTCCGCGCGAGACCATCGGGCAGCGCGATGTGTTCGTTTCCTACCTGGCCGAGACCCGCATCAATGTGTGGGCCTCGACGCCGTCTTTCGTGCGGCAGCAACTATTCAATCCCGCCTTCGATCAGGCGCATCTGCCCGATCTGCGCGTCTTCGTGTTCGGCGCCGAGTCCCTGACGCCGGCCATGGCCGAAGAACTGTGGCAGCGGTTCCCGCGCGTGCGCATCGTCAATTCCTATGGGCCGACCGAGGCCACCTGCTCCACGGCCTGGGTGGAAATCGATCCGGCCTTGCGGGCGGCGGCGCCCAACCCCTACCCGGTCGGCCGGGCCAAGCCCTACGCCGAGGTCTTCATCGAAAACGGGGAAATCTGCATCGCGGGCGACCACGTCATGCGCGGCTATCTGAACCGCCCCGACCTGAACGCCACGCGCATGTTCACGCGCCACGGCAAGCGCGGCTATCGCAGCGGTGACCTGGGCGACCAGGACGCGCAAGGCCTGGTCACGTTCCGCGGACGGATCGACGATCAGATCAAGCTGCACGGCTACCGGATCGAGCTGGCGGAAATCGACGCCGCCCTTGCCGCCCTGCCGGGCGCGCGGGCGGGCGCCACCGTGGCGCTGCGCAGGCCCGACGGCGCCATCGTCCGGCTGATCGGCTTTGTCGAACCGTCCCTGCCCGGTCCCGCCGGCCTGCAGCCGCTGCCCGCCGAACTCGGCGACTGGAAGCACAGGCTGGGCCGGCGGCTCCCGCCTTACATGATTCCCTCCGAACTGGTGGCGTGCCACCGCTTTCCCACCACCAGCACCGACAAGGCAGACCGCAAGCAGCTCGAACGCTTGTACCTGGATGCCCGCCTCAGCAAGAAACCGGAGCCGCAAGCATGACACCCCGCCTTTACCGCCTGGCCCTCGCCCTGACGCTGGCCGTCGGCGCCGCCCCCGTGTTTGCCGAGGGCGTGCTCGCCCAGCTCTACGCCGCGCGGCCGCCGGCCGGCTCTTCCTTCGTGCGGGTGGTGAACCCGCATGTCGGGCCGCTGCGCGCGCAGATCGCCAGCGGCCCCGAACAGGAGATCGGCCCCGCCGTGCAGGCCACCACCTATGCCATCGTCAAGGGCAACCAGCCCTTCGACGTGCGGATCGACGGCAAGCCCGCCGCCACGCTTCAGGTGGCGCCGGACACCTTCAGCACGCTGGTGCCGCGCCGCGACGGCGGCAGGCTGTCCTTCAGCATCATCGACGACAGCGCCGGGGCGCAGGATGCCTTGAAGGCGGAGCTGCGCTTCTACAACCTGGCCGCGGACTGCCCCAGCGGCCAGTTGAGCGTCAGCCCGGCGGGCCCGGTCCTCTTCCCGAATGTCGAATCCGGCGCTTCCGCCGCGCGCGCCATCAACCCCGTCAGTGCGGCCCTGGCCGCGGGCTGCGGCGCTGCCGTCTCGCCGGTCCTGCCGCTGCCCGCTTTGCAGCCCGGCGACCACTACAGCCTGTTCCTGACCGGCACCGCCGACGCGCCGGCCTTGCGCGGCCAGGTCAGCGGCACGGACCCCTACAGCAGATAAGGAGGCGCCATGCGCCGCGTATTCAGGGACGATCATGAACTGTTCCGCGACCAGGTCCGGCGCTTTGTCGCCAGCGAGATCGCGCCCCACTACACCGAATGGGAAAAAGCCGGCGTGACGCCGCGCGCGCTGTGGCGGCGCGCCGGTGAAGAAGGCCTGCTCAACTGCGCCGTGCCCGAGCCCTATGGGCTGGGCGGTGACTTCGGGCATTCCGCCGTGGTGATCGAAGAGCTGGCCCGCGCGAACTTCCTGGGTATCGGATTCTCCATCCATTCCGACATGGTGGCGCCCTATCTGCTGAATTTCGGCACCGGCGAGCAGAAAGAACGCTGGCTGCCGCCCATGACCCGCGGCGAAACCATCGGCGCCATCGCGCTGACCGAGCCCGGCGCGGGCAGCGACCTGAAGGCCGTCCGCACGCGCGCGTGCCGGGACGGCGGGCACTATGTGCTGAACGGCCAGAAGACCTTCATCACGAACGGCGTCAACGCGGGACTGGCCATCGTGCTGGCCAGCACCGATCCGGACCAGGGCGCGCGCGGGCTGTCGCTATTCTGCGTGGAAGAGGGCCTACCCGGCTACACCAAGGGTGCGGCGCTGCAAAAGATCGGGCAGCACAGCCAGGACACCTGCGAGCTGTACTTCGATGACGTGCGCGTGCCGGCGGACTGCCTGCTGGGGCCGGAGAACGCCGCCTTCGAGATCCTGACGCGTGAACTGGCGCGCGAACGGCTGGCGATCGCGTTGCGCGCGGCCGCCTCTCTGGAAGGCATGCTGGAGGAAGCGGCGCAATACACGCGCGACCGCAAGGTCTTCAGCCGCCGCGTGATCGATTACCAGAACACGCGCTTCAAGCTGGCCAACGCCCGCGCCCAGAGCACCATGCTGCGCGTGTTCCTGGACGACTGCCTGGCGCGCCAGATGGAAGGCGAACTGGACCCGACGACGGCGGCCATCGCCAAGCTCAACGCCACCGAGATCCAGGGCAGGATCCTCGACGATCTGCTGCAGATGTACGGCGGCTACGGCTACATGGCGGAATACGGCATCGGCCGCGCGTGGGCGGATGCGCGCGCCCTGCGTATCTTTGGCGGCACAAGCGAGGTGATGCTCGAGATCATCGGCCGCAGCTTCAACTGAAGCGGGCCGCGCTCAGATGCGCGCCGCCAGCCAGTCGCGCATCAACGCGCGCGCTTCCGGGGTGTCGTCGATGACCCAAGGGTCCATCGCAAACGCCACCACCCGCTTGGCGCCGTAGCCCCGGGCGATCTCCCACTGCCGACGGACGCGTTCGAAGTCGGCGGAGCGCGCCTTGAAGGTAGAGCCGTCGGTGGCGCCGGAGGGCAGTTCCTCGAACAGTTCCAGGATCAGGTCGAACGATGCCCCGCGCGCCAGCAGCATGTCGTGCAGCGGCTCCAGCGCCCGCAGGTTGTCCAGCCCCGCCACGCCCACGCCGTCCTGGATCATCGGATGGATGCGCACACGGTCGAGAATGCGGCTCCACAGCGTTGCCAGCGAGCCGTCGGTCGGCAGGCGGCTGTGATAAGTGGAAACGCAGGGCACGCCGCGGCTGGTGGCCTGGGCCGCGCGCGAGTATGCATCCAGCCAGGGCATCAGCAGGGCCTGGCGCTCGGAAGACGCCCAGTTGTATTGCTCCAGCTCGTACGGCAGATACCAGCCGCGGAAGGCCCGGCGATCCGGCCAGCGCGCTTCCTGCATGTAAGCCACGCCCCGCTCGCGGGTGTGGGCCAGGTAGGCGGCAAGGGCGGCGTGGTCGGTCCCCGCCAACATACCCCACCAGCGCTGGTCATAGGGCAGACCCACGTGCACGCCGACTCCCTGGCGTTCGGCCTCGTCAAAGAGTGTGCGCAGCACCGCGTCGGGCGCCATCCAGTCGTCCGGTCGCCCGCCTTCCAGGCCGACCCATTGCAGGAAGATCTCGCGGCAGCCCAGGCGCCGGAAGGCCGACAACCGGCGGCGCCAGTCCTCGGGGCCGAGCGCCAGGTGGCTGCGCCAGAGCTGCAGAAAGGTGGCGTTCAACGACAGCGGCGGCGAGCAGGCGGCCAGCGGGGCCAAGGCGCCGAGCGCCAGCGCTTGAAACAGGCGCCGGCGCATGGGAGAGGCCGGCGCCTGCCACCCGTGCCGGCGCAAGGAAGAAGCCGGCGCCTTGAACCCGCGCCCGCGAACGGGAGAAACCGGCGGCGGACGGATCAGGAAAGAAATCCCGCGCCGCCCTTAACCGCGGTTGCCGAACATGCCGGACAGCGAGGCCAGCAGGTCGGTCGGATTGAATTGCTGGCCGGGCTGCACCGCGCCATCGGGCGTCGCCTTGTCGACAAGCTGCGGCAGCAGCGCGGATAGCGAACCCAGCACGGAATCCGTGTCCTGACCGGTTTTGGCGGCCAGTTCGTTCACGACGCCCGGATCCAGCACGGAACCGAGCTCGCCCGGGCTGACGGGCAGGTTCTGCCCGGTGCCCACCCAGGACGCGACGATTTCGCTCAGGCCGCCCTTCTGGAAGCTGGCGATCAGGCCGGTGAGGCCGCCCGGGTACTTGTTCAGTTGCTCGATCAACGCGGGCAGCAGCGATGCCTGTCCGCCTTGCTGACCGCCGCCGGCCATTGAGGCCAAGGTATCCAATAGACTCATTGCCTCGCTCCTGAAAAAAGTCGGAAAACCAGTATAGGCCCACGGCCGGCGCCGCGCGTGCCATCCCGGCGCCCATGCGCCGCAACTTTGCAAAACTTGTAAATGGGCAGGGGGCGCGGCCGCCTGCCACCGCAAGAGACCGTGCCGTGGAGGGCCGGCGCCGCTCAGTTCGCGGCCGTGGGGGCGGCCGATGCCTTCAACGCCTGCAAGGCTTTCATGCCCGCGCGGCCGTCCGGCGGCAGGCCCAGTTCCCGCTGCGCGGCCTGCAAGGCCTGGCGGGTCCGGGCGCCGATCATTCCATCGGGTTCGCCCACATCGTGGCCGCGGGCGATCAGCAGCCGCTGCAGCTCGCGCCGTTGCGCCCGGGACAGCCCCGGATCGTCGGTGGGCCAGGCCTGCACCAAAGGCCCGCCGCCGCGCAGCCGGTCCGACAGGTGCGCGATCGCCAGCGCGTAGCTTTCCGCGGCGTTATAGGAATACAGGGCGTCGAAATTGCGCGTGACCAAAAACGCGGGGCCGCTCCGGCCCGCCGGCAGCATCAGGCCCGCAGGCGTCTCGCCCGCGGGCAAGGCCTGCCCGTCGGCCCGGACCACGCCCTGGCGGACCCAGGACGACATAGGCCGCTTGTTCTTGCGCCCCGCTCCGGCCGTGTCCAGACCGGCGGGCAGCTTGACTTCGTAGCCCCAGGCCAGCGCGGGATTCCAGCCCGCCCGCTTCAGGAAGTTGGCGGTGGACGCCAGCGCGTCGGGCACGCTGTCGACCAGGTCGCGCCGGCCGTCCCCATCGAAGTCCACCGCCAGCCGCAGGTAGGTGGAAGGCATGAACTGGGTCTGGCCGAATGCGCCCGCCCACGATCCGGCCAGACGCTCGGGCGCGATGTGCTCGTCCTGGATGATCTTCAGGGTGGCGAAGAACTCACCCCGGAAATAGGCTTGGCGGCGGCCGAAGCACGACAGCGTGGACAGCGAGGTCAGGAGCGGCCGGCCGCCCAGCGTGCGCCCGAAATTGCTTTCCACGCCCCAGACGGCCGCGATGGTGGCCGGGTCCACGCCATATTGCTTGGCGGCGCGGTCGAGCTCGGCCTGCCAGCGCGCCATGCCGGCCCGTCCGTCCGCCACGCGTTCGTCGTCCACCAGGCCCGCCATGTAGTCCCAGATGGGCGTCTTGAACTCGGGCTGGGCATCCAGCAGATCGATCACCGCCATATCGGGCGCCAGGTTTGCGGTGTGCGTGTCGAACGCCGCCCCCGACACGCCGGCCTTCAGGGCGGGCGCGCGCAACTGCGCGAGGCAGGCGGCAAAGGCGTCCGCCGCCTGGGCCGCGGGCAAGGGCAAGATCAACGCGGCGCCGGTCAGCGCGAAGGACAAAAGGGATTTCATGCCTGGGATTCCTTGGGGGATGGCGACGCCGCATCGCCTTCGAGGCGCCGCGTCCAATCTTCGACTTCGCCTGCGCGGGCGCGTTTCTCGAAGAGCGTGCGCCAATTCGGCGACAGCTCGGGCAGATCAGCCAGGGCTCGCAGCACGTCCGGGTCCAGCACGCGGCGGTTCAGGATGTCCTGCACGTGCGCCAGCGTCCATTGCGGATGCGGACGCTCCTGCAGGGATAGCGTATCGCCCGCCTTCAGCCAGCCGGTCGCCAGCACGCGGTAATACCAGCCGGTCATGCCGCTGGCCTGTACCTGGGCCGCCATGCCGCGACGGCCGAAGCGGTGATCCAGTTTCCAGCAAGGCTGCCGCGCCTGCGACACCTGAATCAGCGCCGTGCCCGCGCGGTAGATATCGCCCACGCAGACGTCGCGTTCCGTCATGCCCGTGGTGGAGAGGTTCTCGCCGAAGGCGCCGGGACCGTCCAACACGGCGCGTTCACCCAATGCGGCACGCCAGGCCGGGTAGTGGTCGCGCGCATAGTGATGCAGCGCCTTTTCGGGACCGCCATGAAAGCGGCGATCGGCCTGCTCGTCGCCGCCCAGGCCTTCCGGCCCCAGCCGCAGGCGCTCGGCAACGGGATGCTTGTCGATGCCGCTGTCGCGCCCGGAGTCGCCCAGCGGGCGCACCGTGCCGGTCAGCAGCGCATCTATCGTGATGTCCATTCTGGCGCCTTCCGGTCAGCCGGCCTGCAGGGCGGCAAGCTCTGCTTCGTTGAAACCCGCGGCGCGGCGCGCCTCAAGGTTGAAGGGGCCGCGCAAGCGGGGAGCATCGTAGCGGCGGGCCAGCTCGGCGTAGCAGGCCACGGGCTCCCTGCCCGCTTGCGCGCATTGTTGCCGGTACCAATGGTTGCCGATGGCGACGTGGCCGATCTCGTCGCGCAGGATGATGTCCACGATGGCCGCGCTGTCCGGGTCTCCGGCGCCGGCCAGCTTGTTGCGGATCATGGGCGAGGCGTCCAGGCCGCGCGCCTCCAGCGTGCGCGGCACCAGCGCCAGGCGGGCGAGCAGATCGTCCTGCGTTCTTTCCGCCATGTCCCACAGGCCGCTGTGCGCCGGGAAATCGCCATAGGCATGACCCAGCGCGTCCAGACGCTGGCGCAACAGATCGAAGTGATAGGCTTCTTCACGGGCGACGCGCAGCCAGTCCCGGTAGAAGGCCTCGGGCATGCCGGCAAAACGCCAGAGGATATCCAGCGCCAGGTTCACCGCGTTGAATTCGATATGCGCCAATGCGTGCAGCAGCGCCGCGCGCCCCTCCTGCGTGGCCATCGAACGTTGCCTGACCTGCGCCGGCGCGACCAGTTCCGGCCGTGGCGGGTGGCCGGGCAAGCCCGGCAGCGGCGCGAACACGCGCTGGCAATCCAGCACGGCGTCATCGGCGATGGCGCGCACGCGCTCGAGCTTTTCCGGCCATGCCGTGGCCGCCAAGGCCGCCAGCGCCTGCTCTCGCATGCAGTTCGGACCAAACCCCTGCGCGGCGGGGACCGTATTGCTGACCATGATGATTCCAATCCCGGGCGGACCACGGCCGCCTCAAAACCCTGAAAAGCCTGTGGCTTCGATACCCTGCATTGACGGAGACTTTATCATTCAGCGATGGATTCCCCGCGCCTGACCATTGAAACCGATCTGTCCCGCATCGACGCCCGCCAGTGGGACGCGCTGGCGGGGGACCAGCCCTTCCTGCGGCACGCCTTCCTGCACGCCTTGCACGAAACCGGCTGCGCGGCGCGCGGCACCGGCTGGGCGCCTCACTACCTCGCGCTGTGGCGCGGCGCAGCGCTGGCCGCCGCCGTGCCCCTCTACCTGAAATCGCATTCGCGCGGCGAGTACGTGTTCGACTATGCGTGGGCCGACGCCTTCCAGCGGCATGGCATGCGCTATTACCCCAAGCTGCTGTCGGCCATCCCCTTTACGCCGGTGACGGGTCCTCGGCTGCTGGCGACCAGCGACGAAGACCGCGCGACGCTGGTGCGCGGGCTGGTGGCCTTCGCGGAAGAAATCAAGGTGTCGTCGCTGCATCTGCTGTTTCCCATCGACGCCGACATGCGCGTGTTGCGGGATGCGGGCTTCATGATCCGGGAAAGCGTGCAGTTCCACTGGACCAACGCCGGCTACGCGGACTTCGATGCGTTCCTGGCCACCATGAGCCACGACAAGCGCAAGAAGATCCGGCAGGACCGCAAGAAAGTCGCCGCAGCCGGACTGTCGTACCGCTGGCTGCGCGGCCACGAGATCCGCGCGGCCGACCTGGCGTTTTTCTATGAATGCTATTGCCATACGTATTTCAACCATGGCAACCCGCCCTACCTGAGCCGCGAATTCTTCGAGCAAGCGCACCGCGAACAGGCGGACGCCTTCGTGCTGATCCTGGCGGAACGCAACGGCCAGCCGGTGGCGGCGGCGCTGAATCTGGCGGGCGGCGATGCGCTCTACGGCCGCTATTGGGGCGCGACGGAGTATGTGCCGGGGCTGCATTTCGAAACCTGCTACATGCAGGCCATCGCCTATTGCATCGCGCACGGCATCGCGCGCTTCGAGGGTGGCGCGCAGGGCGAACACAAGATGGCGCGCGGGCTGCTTCCCACGCCGACCTGGTCGGCGCACTGGGTCGCCCACCCTGGATTCGCCGAGGCGATCCAGAACTTCCTGGACGAGGAGACCGCCGCGGTCACGGACTATCTGGGCGAACTCGAATCCCATACGCCCTTCAAGAGCGCCTGATCCGTGCGGCGCGCCGGCCGCCGGCGCTTCAAAGAAAGCGGTCGAGCAGCTTGCGGCTGTGCTTGTCCAGCGACTGGATGTCGCGCACCAGATAAAAGATGCCGTGGCTGTCGGCGATCAGCAAGGTCTGCGGGCTCAGGCGGCGGATGTCTTCTTCGCCGCGCAGCGTGAAGGACGTGGGGCCGCGATCGGTTTCGACCTTCCAGGTGCTGGGCGTGGCGTACGTCGACACGCTGGCCAGCTTGCGGATCTCGGGCATGAATTCGCGGCCCGCGAGTTCTTCCTCGATCAGCTCCCGCTGCGCGGCCGGCACGTCGGACAGGTGTTCGATCCAGACCAGTTCGTGGCCGTCACTGGTCACCAGCGACAGGCCGCGGCCCGCTTCGCTGATCGGAAAGGCGCGCACGGGAATGACGCCTTCATGCACTTCCCCGTCGGCGGATTGAAACTCCAGGCGCCCGAAGGGATTGCGGCGCAACTGAAAGAACGGCAACGTCATGACGATAATCCCGGTTCCGTGTCAGGCCACGGCGGCCATGTCTTCGCCGCCCGACGCTTGCGCATCGGCTTCGGCCTGGCGCGCTTGCGCCTGATACAGGCGATAGTAGGCGCCCTCGCGGGCCATCAGTTCTTCGTGCGGCCCCTGCTCCACGATCTGGCCGCGGTCCAGCACCACCAGGCGGTCCGCCTTGCGCAGCGTGCTCAGGCGGTGGGCGATGGCGATGGTGGTGCGGCCGCGCACCAGGTTGTCCAGCGCCTTCTGGATTTCCTTTTCGGTGGTGGTGTCCACCGACGACGTGGCTTCGTCGAGAATCAGGATGCGCGGGTCGATCAGCAGCGCCCGGGCGATGGAAATGCGCTGGCGCTCGCCGCCGGACAGCGCCTGGCCGCGCTCTCCCACCAGCGAGTCGTAGCCGTGCGGCAGCCGCAGGATGAATTCGTGCGCGTGGGCGGCGCGCGCCGCGGCGACGATCTCGTCGCGCGTGGCGTGGGGCTTGCCGTAGGCGATGTTCTCGGCGATGGTGCCGAAGAACAGGAACGGCTCTTGCAGCACCAGGCCGATATTCTGGCGATAGTCCGCCACGCGCACCGAACGGATGTCGGCGCCGTCCACCAGCACCGCGCCTTCGGACACGTCGTAAAAGCGGCAGATCAGGTTGATCAGCGTGCTCTTGCCCGAGCCGCTGTGTCCCACCAGGCCGATCATCTCGCCCGGGGCGATGGTCAGGTTCAGGCCCCGGATGACCTGCCGGTTGCCGTAGCGGAAACCGACGTCGCGCAATTCGATGCGGCCGTTGATGTGCGGCAGCTTGGCCGGATTCTGGGGTTCGGGCACGCTGGAGACGTGGTCCAGGATGTCGAAGATGCGCTTGGCGCCGGCCGCCGCCTTCTGCGTGACCGAGACGATGCGGCTCATGGAATCCAGGCGCAGATAGAACCGTCCGATGTATGCCAGGAAGGCCGCCAGCACCCCCACGGTGATCTGCCGTTGCGACACCTGCCAGATGCCGAAGATCCAGACCACCAGCAGGCCCACCTCGGTCAGCAGGGTGACGGTGGGAGAGAACAGCGACCAGGTGGTATTGACCCGGTCATTGACTTCCAGGTTGCGGTTGTTGGCTTCGCGAAACCGCGCGACCTCGCGCTTTTCCTGGGCGAACGCCTTGACCACGCGTATGCCCGGGATGGTGTCCGCCAGCACGTTGGTGATCTCGGACCAGATGCGGTCGACCTTTTCGAAGCCATGCCGCAGGCGGTCGCGCACGGCATGGATCATCCAGATGATGAAGGGCAGCGGCACCAGCGTGACCAGGGCCAGCCACGGGTTGATGGTCACCAGGATGACCGCCGTCATGACGATCATCAGGATGTCGGTGGCGAAGTCCAGCAGGTGCAGGGATAGAAATACGCAGATGCGGTCGGTCTCGCTGCCGATGCGCGAAATCAGGTCGCCGGTGCGCTTGCCGCCGAAGTACTCCAGCGATAGCCCCTGCAGGTGCTCATAGGTGGTGGTGCGCAGGTCGGCGCCTATGCGCTCGCTGACCCAGGCCAGGATGTAGGTCCGCGCCCATCCCAGCCCCCAAGCCAGGAAGGCGGACGCCAGCAGGCCGCTCAGGTAGAGCCGGACCTTGGCGTAGTCGATCGGCGCGCCGTTCTGGAACGGAATCAGCACGTCGTCCATCAGCGGCATGGTGAGGTAGGGCGGCACCAACGTGGCCGCGGTGCCCAGCAGCGTCAGCAGGAAACCGGCAATCAACGGGCCACGGTACGGCCGCGCGAAACGCCAGAGGCGCAGCAGCGCCCAGGTGGAGGACGGCGCCGCCTGTTCCTGGTTGCACGTCGGGCATTCTTCCTCGCCCGCGGGGATGACGTTATTACAGATGGTGCAGGCGCGTTCCGCCAGGTCTTCCACCTGATGGCCGGAAAGGCGGATGGACTGCTGGGTCTCGAACTGGGCCAGCAAACGCAGGGCGGCCGGATTGCGGGCCAGCGTGAAGCGCCAGATGCCAAGCCGCGCGGTGTCGTCGTGCAGCTCGAGTACGGCGGCGCCCGCGTGGTCGGACAGGCTGAGCCTTAATTGGGGGCCATATGGCCAGGATTCCCAGCGGGTATCGTCCGAATGGCGCGCAAGCAGACGGCGGTCGGTGACGGCGACCAGGCCTGGCTGGAATTTCAAACGCTGATCGAGGTCTATTTCGACCCACGCCAGCAGGTTTTCGCCGTCCGCCAGTTCGGCAAGGATTTCATCCCGCCAGCGGGCAGGAAAGGCATCGGCAAGGCCGGAAAGCAGGTGTGGTTTTTTCATTGGAACGCATACCGGGCCAGGACTCTGCCCTACTAGGCGGCACCCGGTTTGACGCCGTCGGCGGCAAACGTGTCCCTTCCTTACAACACAACGAGTTCACGCCTTGAAGGCGTCGTATAGTAGCAGCCGATTTTTCTAATTAGGAATATCTGGGATCCCCCGCTCGTCGGCATTATTCTAAAGGCGCAACCCCAATAAATTCGCGGTCTTGCATAGGGGCGTCCGCGCGTGCCAACCTGCTTCTCACGTAAATTAAAACATGAAAAAGAAAGACATTGAATTTCTCGATGTCGTGGCTTTGCGCGGCCCGAACATTTGGACGTATCGCCCGGTCCTTGAAGCATGGGTGGATATCGGAGAGCTGGAGGACTACCCGTCCAACACGATTCCCGGATTCTACGAGCGCCTGACCGAATGGCTGCCGACCCTGATCGAGCACCGTTGCAGCCCCGGAGTCCGGGGCGGCTTCCTGGCCCGCCTGAAAGAAGGCACCTGGCCCGGCCACATTCTTGAACATGTAACCCTGGAACTCCAGAACCTGGCCGGCCTGCGCGGCGGGTTCGGCAAGGCCCGCGAGACCTCCACGCGCGGTGTCTACAAGGTGGTCGTGCGCGCCTGGCAGGAACAGGTCACCCGCACCGCCCTGAACGAAGCCCGCGACCTGGTCATGGCCGCCATCGAAGACCGCCCTTTCGATGTGCCCGCCACCGTCTCGAAGCTGCGCAGCCTGGTCGACCGCCACTGTCTCGGCCCCAGCACCGCCTGCATCGTGGACGCGGCCGATGACCGCGACATACCCTACATCCGCCTGTTCGAGGGCAACCTCGTGCAGTTCGGCTACGGATCGGCCCAGCGCCGCATCTGGACGGCCGAAACCGACCGCACCAGCGCGATCGCGGAAGGCATTTCGCGCGACAAGGATCTGACCAAGGAGCTGCTGTCGACCTGCGGCGTGCCCGTGCCGGAAGGCCGCCTGGTCGAAAGCGAAGACGACGCCTGGGACGCGGCCGAGGACATCGGCCTGCCCGTCGTCGTGAAACCCTATGACGGCAACCATGGCCGGGGCGTCTTCACCAACCTGACGACCCGCGAAGAAGTGGTCTCCGCCTACCGCGTGGCCGTGGACGAAGGCAGCGGCGTGATCGTCGAACGCTTCGTGCTGGGCAACGAACATCGCCTTCTGGTGGTCGGCGACCGCATGGTGGCCGCCGCCGCCGGCGAGCCCGCCTGGGTGACCGGCGACGGCAAATCCACCATCGCCGAACTGATCGACAGCCAGATCAATACCGATCCGCGCCGCGGCCGCACGGAAAACCACCCGCTCAATCCGGTGCGCCTGGATTCCGCCGCCCGGCTGGAAATCGCCCGCCAGAACCTGTCCGAAGACAGCATCGCCCCCGAAGGCCAGCGCGTGCTGGTTCAGCGCAGCGGCAACGTCGCCTTCGATGTGACCGACCGCGTCCACCCCAGCATCGCGGCCACCGTGACGCTGGCTGCCCGCATCGTGGGCCTGGACATCGCCGGCGTGGACCTGGTGGCGGAAGACATCTCCCGCCCGCTGGACGAACAGCGCGGCGCGATCGTCGAGGTCAATGCCGGCCCGGGCCTCCTGATGCACCTGAAGCCCGCCGACGGCACGCCGCGCCCGGTCGGCCGCGCCATCGTCGACCATCTGTTCCCCGATGGCGACGCGGGCCGCATTCCCATCGTTGGCGTGACTGGCACCAACGGCAAGACCGTGGTGGCCCGCCTGGTGGCGCGCTTGCTGCACCTGTCGGGCAAGCGCACCGGCCTGGCGTGCAGCGAAGGGCTCTACCTGGACCGCCGCCTGGTGCAGAAAGGCGACCGCGCCGACTTCGCGTCGGGCACCCGTCTGTTGATGAACCGCAACGTGGACGCCGCCGTCATCGAAAACGACAGCGGCGTGATCCTGGGCCAGGGCCTGGCCTACGACCGCTGCCACGTCGGCGTGGTCACCAACATCGACGACGCGGACCACCTGGGCGACTTCGACATCAATGAAACGGAGCGCATGTTCAACGTGTTCCGCACGCAGGTGGACGTGGTCCTGCCCGGCGGCGCGGCGGTGCTGAACGCGCGCGACCCGCGCGTGGTGGAAATGGCCGAACTCTGCGACGGCGCCGTGATCTTCTTCGGCATCGATCCCGCCCTGCCCGCCATCGCGGCCCATCTTGGGCAGGACGGCCGCGCCGTGTTCGTGCGCGACGGCTGCATCGTGCTTGCGCAAGGCGCGCAAGAAGAGCGGCTGGCCGACGTGGCGGCCATTCCGCTCACGCATGGCGGGCGCGTGGCCTTTCAGGTCGAGAACGTGCTGGCGGCCGTGGGCGCGGCCTGGGCGCTGGACATCCCGGTTGAATTGATCCGCGCCGGGATCGAAACCTTCGATATCGATCAGGCGGATGCCCCCTGGCAATTCACCCTGTTCGAACGCAAGGGCGGCACGGTCGTGGTGGACGATGTGCACAATGCGTCGGCGCTGCGTCCGCTCATCGCCGCGATCGACCAGTTCCCGTCCACGACGCGCGCCGCCGTCTACTCGGCCGGCGCGGACCGCCGCGATGCGGACCTGATCGAACAGGGCAGGCTGCTTGGCGATGCCTTTGACCGCGTCGTGCTCTATGACGACATGACCGTGCGCAGCAAGCGGCCCCAAGGCCAGGCGCGCGCCCTGCTGCGCCAGGGCCTGGCGCAGGGCAGCCGCGTCAAGGACGTCCAGGAAGAGCCCGATCACGGCAAGGCCATCGAAAGCGTGCTCGACGGCATCGCGGCGGGGGACTTCGTCCTGCTGCAGTCCGACGAGGCGTTCTCCGGCCCCACCATCGACCTGGTCCGCCGCTGGATTCAGCAACACTGACAATATCCGCGCGCGCCCGCGGCAGTCCGCGGGGCGCGCGTTAGACGACAGGAATACCTGCCATGGAAGTTTCCCGTATCCGAGCATTGCGCGGCCCCAATCTGTGGAGCAAGAACACCGCGATCGAGGCCATCGTGTCCTGCGCCGACGCCGAATGCTCCCTCGACAACCTGCCCGAATTCGAAGCCCGCCTGCGTGCCCGCCTGCCCCAAATCGGGCTGCTGCGTCCCGAAGGCCATCAGGACGCGGTATCGATGGCGCATGTGCTGCAGATCGCCGCATTGACGATGCAGGCGCACGCCGGCTGCCCCGTCACGTTCGGCCGCACCGCCTCCACCATCGAGCCCGGCGTATTCCAGGTGGCGGTGGAGTACAGCGAGGAAGAGGTCGGCAAGCTGGCGATGGAACTGGCGCAAGCGCTGGTGCGCGCCGCGCTGGACGACACCCCGTTCGACATCGCCGACGCCTTGAAGCGTTTGCGTGAACTCGACGAAGACGTGCGCCTGGGCCCCAGCACCGGTTCCATCGTGAACGCAGCCGTGGCGCGCAACATTCCGTACCGCCGCCTGACTCAGGGCAGCATGGTGCAGTTCGGCTGGGGCAGCAAGCAGCGCCGCATCCAGGCCGCCGAAACGGACCTGACCAGCGCCATCTCGGAGTCCATCGCGCAAGACAAGGACCTGACCAAGATGCTGCTGGACGCCGCGGGCGTGCCGGTGCCCATGGGCCGTTCGGTCACCACCGCCGAAGAAGCCTGGGCCGCGGCCCAGGAACTGGACGGCCCGGTGGTGGTCAAGCCGCGCGACGGCAGCCAGGGCCGGGGCGTCGCCGTCAACATCGAGACGCGTGAGCGCGTGATCCAGGCCTTCGAAGTGGCCGAGGAAATCAGCTCGGAAGTCATCGTCGAACGCTACATCCCGGGCCACGACTTCCGCCTGCTGGTGGTGGGCGGCGCGCTGGTGGCGGCATCGCGGCGCGATCCGCCCCAGGTCACGGGCGATGGCCAGCACACCATCCGCCAACTGGTCGACCAGGTCAACGCCGACCCGCTGCGCGGCGACGGCCACGCCACGTCGCTGACCAAGATCCGCTTCGACGACATTGCCCTGGCGACGCTGAAAAAGCAGGGCTTCGACGCCGACTCCGTGCCGCCTCCCGGCACGCTGATCTTCCTGCGCAACAACGCCAACCTGAGCACCGGCGGCTCCGCCACCGACGTGACCGATGAGGTTCATCCCGAGATGGCGGCGCGCGCGGTATCCGCGGCCCGCATGATCGGCCTGGACATCTGCGGCGTGGACGTGGTGGCCGAAAGCGTGCAATACCCGCTGGAAGAGCAGCATGGCGGCGTGGTCGAGGTCAACGCGGCCCCCGGGCTGCGCATGCACCTGAACCCCTCGTTCGGCAAGGGCCGCCCCGTGGGCGAAGCCATCATCTCCAACATGTACGCGGACGGCGACGACGGCCGCATTCCGGTGGTGGCCGTTGCCGGCACCAACGGCAAGACCACCACGGTGCGCCTGACCGCCCATCTGCTGGGCACCGCCGGCAACCGGGTGGGCATGACGAATTCGGATGGCGTCTACGTGGACACGCTGCGCATCGACACGGGCGACTGCAGCGGCCCGCGCAGCGCCCGCAGCGTGCTGATGCACCCCGACGTGGACGCCGCGGTGTTCGAGACGGCCCGTGGCGGCATCCTGCGCGAAGGCCTGGCCTTCGACCGCTGCAACGTCGCCATCGTCACCAACATCGGCATGGGCGACCACCTGGGCCTGGGCTACATCAGCACGGTGGAAGACCTGGCGGTGGTCAAGCGCGTCATCGTCCAGCATGTTCATCCCTCGGGCACGGCGGTACTGAACGCCGCCGATCCCATCGTGGCCGAAATGGCCGCGAGCTGCCCCGGGTCGATCACCTACTTTGCCGAGGACCGCAACCATCCCGTGCTGGCGACCCACCGCGCGCAGGGCCTGCGCTCGGTGTACCGCGACGGCGATGCCATCGTGGCCGCGCAGGGTGCCGATGAGGTGCGCTTCCCGCTGGCCGCGATTCCGCTGACGCGCAATGGCACCATCACCTTCCAGGTGGAAAACGCCATGGCGTCGATCGCCGCGGCCTGGGCGCTGAACCTGGACTGGGACATCATCCGCCGCGGCCTGGCCACCTTCGTCAACGACGCCCAGACCGCCCCCGGCCGCTTCAACGTGTTCGACCATCGCGGCGCCACGGTGATCGCGGACTATGGCCACAACCCCGACGCGATCCTGGCCCTGGTGCGCGCGGTGGACGCCATGCCCTCGGCGCGGCGCTCGGTGGTCATCAGCGGCGCGGGCGACCGGCGCGACGAAGACATCCGCATGCAGACCGAGATCCTGGGCGCGGCCTTCGACGATGTCCTGCTCTACCAGGACCAATGCCAACGCGGCCGCGCCGATGGCGAGGTGCTGGCCCTGCTGCAGCAGGGCCTGGTCGGCGCCAGCCGCACCACGCACATCGAAGAGATCCACGGGGAATTCCTGGCGATCGACACGGCGCTCTCGCGCTTGAACGCGGGCGACCTGTGCCTGATCCTGGTGGATCAGGTCGAAGAGGCGCTGGACCACATCGCCAAGCGCATCTCGCAAGCCTGACGCGCGCGCGGGTAAAAACAAACGGGGCGCCCAGGCGCCCCGTTTGTTTTCGTGCCCGCGGCGTTCAAGCGTGCGGCGACGCCATGGGCGCCACCGCCTGATACTTGTCCGTCACGTGCGTGCATCCCACGGCCGCCATCGCGCCCAGCACCAGCAAGATCGCGCTGCAAAGTCGTTTCGTCATGCGTGCTCCTTTCCGTTTTCACGTCGAACCGCCAGGCGGGTTCCGTGGCGACTATACCGGCATGGCCCCGGGCGATCCAGCCGCCCGTTCCCTCGCGCGGGGCAAATCCCGTTACGAGGGGCACTCAAAAGGGGACAAAACATTGCAGGAATGTAACTCCACCCTCTGCTGCCCCTGCAGGCTTCCCTCGTCGCAGACGGCCGGTTTTCACCCTCGGTGCGTTGTTACATTTATCCACAGCCGCGTTTGACAGGCCCCGGGGTGCGCTCGTACGGTAAGGACTAGCTGATCAGTGTCCAACTCAACCGCGATTGCAGGACTTATAGGCCATAAGCCTGACGCCGCAAATCAACAGAGAGAGGTCACCATGAATAACGACATCATCGCCGGCAAGTGGAAGCAACTAGCAGGCAAGGCCAAAGCGGCCTGGGGTGAACTCACCGACGACGAGTTGACCCGAACGGAAGGCAATGCCGAACGCCTGGCTGGCTTGATCCAGGAGCGCTATGGCAAGACCAAGGAAGAAGCGCAAAAGGAAGTCCGGGATTTCTTTGACCGCAATCCCTGATCCGTTCAATCACCAGGAGAAGCTGACATGCTGCATTACGCCGTAGTTTTCTTCGTCATCGCCATCATCGCGGCTGTCCTGGGTTTCGGCGGTATTGCCGCCGGCGCCGCGGGGATCGCCAAGGTCTTGTTCTTCGTCTTCCTGGTATTGGCGCTGCTGTCCATTCTGGGCGGCGCCTTCCGCAAGAAATAGAACACGCACCCGCACATTCATTGAAAGCCATTGCGTCCTGAACGCGCTGAACCACCAATAACAAGGAGCATTACTATGGAAATTCGCAAGCTGATCGCCGCCGCTGCACTGGGCACGGGCGCTGCCTTCACTTCCATGGCTTTTGCCGCCAACGACGGCAAGCCTAAACAGTCCGTGGGTGAATACGCGTCCGACGCCACCGTGACCACCAAGGTCAAGGCCGCCTTTGTGGCCGACAAGCAGCTGAGTTCCCTGGAAATCGCCGTTGAAACCAATAACGGCGTCGCAACCCTGACGGGCAGCGTGGGCACCGCCGCCGAAGCCGATCATGCCGCCACCGTGGCGCGCGGCGTTGAAGGCGTCAAGCAGGTCATGAACAACATCAAGGTCGATCCCGCCAAGAACAAGAAGTAAGGACGGCATCTTCCAGAGCTACGCCTGAAGAACAAGCGGCGCCCGTGGCAACACGGGCGCCGCTTTCTCGTGGGCGTACGGTGCGGGCCGCCTGGCGCTAGAGCGTCACGGTGCCTCGGCCGATCTCCAGCGCGCGGCCGCCCACCTGGATCCGGCCATCGGCGCCGACGTCCAGCAGCAGCCGGCAGGGCCGGCCCATCTGGTCGCCCTGCTCTACCAGTATGCTGGCCGGCATGGGGTAGCCGCGGTGCTGCAGCCAACCGCCCAGGTTGGCGCAGGCCGACCCGGTGCCCGCGTCTTCGTCGACGCCGCCCCCCGCCTTGGCGAAGAAGTACCTGGCCACCACGGCCTGGCGCCCGTCTTGCAGCCTGCCTTCGTCGAAGGCAAACACATAAAGCGTCTTGCGCCCCAGGCTGCTGGCCTGCCAGCGCGCCAGCCTGGAGGCATCCGGCGCGGCCCGGCGCACGGCATCCACGCTGGCAAGCGGCACCAGCAACTGGTCCGCGCCGGTATCCACCCAGATGGGTTCGGCCAGCAGGTCACCGCCGTCCAATCCGACCAGCCCCGCGATTTCGGCGCCGTCCAGTTCGGGCCTGGCCGTGCGCACCCCGCCGGGGCATGGCGCGGTAAACGTCCAGGCATCGCCGCTGGCCACCACGGGCACGACGCCGGCCTTGAATTCCAGCGTCAGCGCATCGCCCGTCCGCAGCAGGTCGCGCACGACCTGCGAGGTGCCGATGGTGGGATGGCCGGCGAACTTCATCTCGTAGCCCGGCGTGAAGATGCGCACCTGCGCGTCCGCGCGGTCCGATGGCAGGATGAAGGTGGTCTCGGACAGGTTGAACTGCGCCGCCAGATTCAGCATGGTGGCGTCGTCCATGCCGCGCGCGTCTTCGAACACGCAAAGCTGATTGCCGCTGAAAGTGGAGGAAGCGAAAACGTTGAGCAGTCGGAACGCGTAGGTGGCCATGGCGGAACGAAAAAAGAGGGAATGCCGGCGGCGCCGGCGCGGTCCCAACTTTATCGCAATGCGCGCGAGGACGGGCTACCAGATGGCGAAGAACAGCACCCAGGCCAGGCAGAACGGCGCCAGGCCCGCGATCAGCGCCAGCCCGGCCAGGCTTTTCCTGAACACGCTCGCCGGGCGTTGCTTGAGCAGCCGGACGAACAGGCGCAGCGTCCAGAGCACCGCCAGCGTCAATAGCGTGAAGCGCACGGGCGTGGCCCACGCGGCTTGCACGCCTTCGTGCTTGAGCAGGTTGACGGTGGTGGCCGACAGCCCCAGGAACACGCCGATGCCGGCCGCCGGGATCAAGGCCTGGGCCAGCTTGTGCAGGCCCGGGCGCCCCCAGCGCGTGGCGCGGACGCCCGGCACCGGCGCCGCGGGCGCCAAACGGTCAGCGAGCCACAAAGACAGGAAGCTCGCGCCGCCGACGCAGACCGTCGCGCCGACGACGAACATCAGAATGCCCGCCCCATCCAGCCATGAAAAGCTGTCGTTCACGTCTGGATAATGCGTCAGGATGAACCAGGGCGCGTTGTCCATCAGCGGCCACAGGATGTCGCGCTCGACCAGCCAGGTCGCGGCCCATTGTTTCGCGGTGACGTACCAGGGGCTGGCGCTCCAGAGGAACGCGCCGATGGCGATGCCCATCAGGCCAAAGCACAGCAGCGCGGTCTGCCAGGGATCGCCGTCGGCCACCTGCACGATCTCTTCTTCGGGCGAGCGCGGCGTCAACGCGATCGCGCCGCGATAGCCGCTGCACCGGCCACAGACGTGGCAGTCGCCCGCGCCCTTCATGTGGCGCAAGGGGACCAGCGGCGCACAGTTGATGGGTTCGATGCGGATGACCGGATGGCGCCACTTTTCTTCGTCGACCTTGAAATGCCACGGCGCCAGCTTGGCCAGCAGGTTGAACACGCCATTGACCGGGCACAGATACTTGCACCACACGCGCTTGCTGCGGCCGTAGCGCCAGCCCACGATCATGGCCGCCACCGTGGACCCGCCCAGCACGGCCAGCACGGCCAGCGGGTACTGATAGACGCTGACCAGTTGCCCATAGATCGTCGTCAAGGCGAACGCCACGAACGGCCAGCCGCCCCAGCGCATCCACTTGGGAATGGCGCGGCCCTGCCCGCGCTCGCTGGCCCATTCGGTCAGCATGCCCTCGGGACAGAGCCAGCCGCACCAGGCCCGGCCCAGGATAGGCATGGAGATCAGCACGAACGGCCACCACACGCCCCAGAAGGCGAACTGAGCGACGATCGTCAGATTGTTGAACACCGAGGCCGCGTTGTCCGGCAAGGGCAGCAACGCGGGCACGATCAAAAGGAACGCGTACATCGCGACGATGCCCCACTGCAGCTTGCGCAACAGCGGGGCATGGTCACGGAGAAAGTCGGCGATACGGGAGGCGGACCTCCCGAGCAAAGCTGCCATGGTCAAACCTTCAAATATTCCTTCCGGCAAAACGCCGGAATCAGGATGCTCCCCGGGCCGCCGTCACCGGTGCGGGCTTGCCGCCCGCCCACCGCAACAACGCCCAGACAGCGATCCAGTAGCCCACCCACAGCAGGACCGACATCAGCGCCGGGTAGGCGCGGTAGCCCGCGAAGTCGGCAAGCACCTTGCCGAAACCGGAGCTGTCGCTCAACAGCCACGAGCTGTCCCAGACGGGGTCCACGAGCGTCGGCAGGACATCCAGGGAAATCAGGTGATCCAACCCGCCCACCAGCAGCGAGCCCGCCAGCAGCAACAGCAGGATTTCGGTCACGCGGAAGAAGCGGCGCCACGTAATGAGCTTGCCGCCCAGCTGCAGCAGCCAGAACGTCAGCAGCGCCACCGCGAAGC